>Ga0265797_10003487_pt1 | contig 25042 bp, 19 predicted proteins | sample P2T30metagenome_FD_192433 | JGI IMG/M metagenome (GOLD analysis project Ga0265797, IMG submission 192433) | Plant litter microbial communities from East Loma Ridge, Irvine, California - P2 T30 | ecosystem: Environmental > Terrestrial > Plant litter > Unclassified | place: USA: California... | reverse complement strand
GCAGCTGCAGGTCGAACAGGAGGTGCGTAGACACCAGTCTTCGGATTACTAGCATGTCTTCACCGGACCCGACTAATGCATTGCACTGATAGGCCAGCTACCGCAGGGCTCGCGAGGAGTTGTAGAATGCCTCTGACGCACGCGGCCAAGCAAAAGGAAAGATTGGAGACAAACACTAGCTCAGTTTTGGTCGCGTCACAATGTCGTCTACGGACGTTCTTGGTGGTTTGCTTCACATTCGCACGGCATCTAGTTTATTAGCTCAGTCAATTCCTTCTTTCTCCTGCCATTCCACTTCTGTGACGCTACATGCCAACACACCGTGACTGCCATACCGATATCTTATTGAAATACTCCACTCTCGTCCCTGAATTCTGCCGCTTGCCCTCTAGCAAACTCCGCCATCTTCTCTCTCTCCCCTTCTTTTCCATCGTCATCTTCTTGAGCCGGAATATACTTCCTCATGACATCCCTCACATACTCTTCTGGCACACCTAACTTCACAGCATCTGTGATCCCTTGGTTCATTCTGTAGATGTACTCCTCTCGCGGCTTATCCGGCTGGACACGGTTTCTATCAATGTAAACTAGCATGCCCTCCTTCTTTTCCGGATCTTTGCTAGTATCCACTTTGTGCTCGGTATCAGAAGGCCAGAACTCGCATTCTAGCATCTCTTTTGTGTAAGCCACGGGCACGCCTTCGTTCTTGTCTAGTCTCTTTTCATCTTCTGCTTCAAGTGAATAGACGAGACCAAAGACTACGTCGTCGTAAGGAGACATGGATGTGCTGTTACTATCGGCCACTTCGACGACATTCGCGTAACCGCGGTCATTTATTATCCACTGGTAGTTTGGTAGGCGGGCGACCCCTAGGTAGGTCGACGTCGGGCAGCGTGTCGTCATTTGGTGAAGCCAGAGATTTGAACCGTAACCAAAGTATATCGTGGGAGATGCGGAGGGCGCCATGGGTAGTTGAGGACTTGCCATGTTGAGATTGGCGTAGATGGCTTTGAGTATTGAAGTTGACGACGCGACTCTGTTGCGTACTTTCGGGCTGGTGCAGAGTGAAAGTCGTAGACTATGCCTTTTTGGGCGTTCCGAGGCTGACGGATTACATCATTCGTCTCGTCTCGCGATCCCGGCCAGAACTTTTGGAAGAAACGCGGGACACGCTTGACAGTTTTGCGGATATCTTTCCAAGTACGTCCATCCATTGTACTTGGACGCATACAGAGCAATCTTTCGTCCTCGCGCAGCTCACGGTCCAGCAGCTTTACTGGTGAAGTAGGAGTCGTCCTTTGAAGGTACCCCGCTACACATTTTAGCTAGCTTTGACACCAGACAGCTACACGCTGCGAGGAATTGAACAAGTAGTGACTGTCGAAAGATGCCTTACTCCCACCACAGCCATTCTGGCCAATTCTGTGGACATGCGCAGAACACGCTTGAGGAAGTCGTCCAGGCAGCAATAGCCAAACGCTTCCATACTTTCTCCTTGACGGAGCATATACCCAGGCCGCAGGAAGACTTCTATCCTGAAGAAGCCGAATCTCACACCGAGCAGAGTCTCGCGAAGCTATTCGATGACTTTATCGTCGAAGCCCACCGACTACGAGACGCGTACTCGGACCAAATCCAGATACTCATTGGCTTCGAAACCGAGTACATCCGCCCATCTACGCTGCACATCATTCGCGGCATCCTCAACAAGTACACCTTCGATTTCTTCATGGGCTCTGTCCACCACACGCACACGATACCAATCGACTTCGACTGCGCCATGTACGAACAAGCTAGAGACAAGGCAGGTGGGACCGACGAGCGCCTCTTTGAGGACTACTTCGACTCCCAGTACGAAATGCTTCAGGAGCTACAGCCACCAGTGGTCGGGCATTTTGATCTTATTCGCCTACTTAGCGACCATCGCGACGCCGATTTCCAGGGCATGCCTGGCGTTTGGGACAGAATAAAGCGCAACTTGGAATACGTAGCCTCTTATGGCGCTCTTCTCGAATTGAACTCGTCTGGGTTGCGAAAAGGTTTGGCCGAGCCGTATCCGTGCTTGCCCATATGTCAAGTCAGTCACACCGCCATATGCCCGAGCTCGGCGTCGAGTTTACTAACGTATGTCATAGATGTTCTTACGCATGGGAGGTGGTTTCGTCATGTCTGACGACAGTCATGGAATCGACCAGATAGGTACAAACTATGCGCGGCTATTGGCTTTCATACGCAAGGCAGGGATAGACCAGATACATTATGCTGACCGGGCCGGTGTGCGCAAAGACAGCCGCTTCCCCAATGCGGGCTTCTCTAGTATTGCTGTAACCGACCTGGCGCAATCGCCATTCTGGGCGAACCTAGGGTGATATCATCTTCGCCATGGGTAGCCCTTCGGTAGTTGGAGGCGCCACTGAAACCCTCCTTGTTGAAAGTTTCGGGCCACGAAGCCGGCGCCACGCTATCAAGGAACTTTTGTCAACGGTTGGTTCGAGTGAACATGCAGCGCGCATTGCCTTTCGGATATTTTATTTCGAAGCGAAATTGTCCGCTGATATGGTAATGTGCAGTTGGTGTAGTCCATATCACTAGTCAACTGGGGCTACATGCTCTGCTATTACGATGCTGCACTCCAGATGCGTGGAGCTTCTCCACGACTCAGTTACCGCTGCAAGCGCATTTAAACTAGCCAATGTGAAGCGTGCAATGCTCCCAGACCACGCTGTTGGGCTCCCGGCTCAACGCACAGGGCTCGCGATCGTCTTCATCGTAGGTTAGCTGATGGACTGAGAAGGGGATGGTTGAAGCACGGTCAAAAGACCACGTGTAATGGCCATCGGATTCACACTCTTTAGCCCCACACTACTTGCGCTCTCTTACCCTGGTCCAAAATATTTATTCGTTTGCCGCGAGAAGCACGATAACCAGCAATCCCGCATTTGGCTCTCTTGACGAACCGCTGCAATACGGTTGTTCTCCGGGTGGGTCCAGCACCGTACGGCAATCGGCTGTGATCCCGCTATGCCTCTGATTGGCAAACCATAATAGACTTGAAAGCAGAAATATAGCTAGGGTTCTTGGGTCCGCATCTTGTACATGGATTAGAGGCATTGATGAGCAAAGAAGGGGTCTTCAGTTCGCACATTAAGAGTGTGATTTATAGCAGCAGAGTGGATTAGAGGAACGATTAAGTTGTACAAGACCATGAGAGTTCTGAAACCGTGGGGGTACATCTACCGCGGATGAACAAACATTTACTTTTCTGAGAACGGTTCTGCGTTCTCTCACATGTACGTCACCCTTGTCCATACCCCATTCGCAAATCTGTATGACCGCCACTTGTGTCCTCGGAGCTTGAGGGGAGTTTTGCAATCAGATTCTTTTGCGCCCTACTCAGGCTTGATAACAGCCAATTATGCAGGTCCTGATGTGCTGCCGAATCAAAGTTTACGCATAGTCTCTATGACTGTGTACCTAGGTAGCGCAGCGGTCGTGTCCTATTCGACGAGGCCGAGGTTTGTAGCGTCAGAGGCGCTTTTTCTTTTTTGCTTCCATCATGCCACTGCTGATGAGATAGGGACCATGGCCGGCTTATTTGCGCCTTCCGGCTTCTTGGAAGGGATTAAGGTTCTAGCGCCAACGCCGTGCGCACATTTGATCGTAGTGACAGTCACCGCACTTCGCGAGCTTAACCATAGTCTCTTGCACCCCACCACCCCTACTTCGATCTACTACCCCTATCGGTGTAATTTCGCACAAGGTTCTTCATCATTGTGCCCGTGTCAAACTAGGAGTGAGGCCGTCTTCGGATGCGACTAAGCCCGCGTTGTCACAAAACAAACGTCGGTAGGTATCCAACTTGGCAGGCCGCTCGGTAGTCGCGGGAAAGTTTAGTACGGGTACAACCTTCCACCATGTCACTTGTGGAGCCCCAATCGCGTGTCAGCTGGGATGTTGCAGATGAAGAGCGGTTTGGAAGGGCTAGACCAACCTTACTTCTGACATTCAAAACGGCCTGAGCTTCGGGCAGGATTCCCCGAGAGACGGACACGTTCTGACGGCTGTGGGTCGTACCATACGTAGCCCGCAATTGCCTTCGAGCCAAAGATGTGGGACAGGCGCATATGCGAAGGGGCTAAAAAGTATGCTTGACGCATCCGAGCAGGCCAATCTGTTGCACAGCTTCGCGGGAAAACCCTGGTATGCTTTTGGTCGAAGCAAAAGCCATGTAAGTCTAAGCTCCAGTCAGAGCCTCTACGGAGCTTCCTGTTCTTGGGTTCACATATCGGCACCACTATTAAAACCTGGGATCCACCCACTTCCCGACCTACACATCCATCTTTACATATTCTCGACTTCTAACAGACGTCCTAGCTCTTTGATCACCACCAAGCGAAGTGTATACTCTACATATTCTGCACATTGTTCGCCTTGAGCTTCACAACTTCCCTCCCCAACCAAGAAGAAATCCTCTATCCTGAACGCTATCCATGATCGACTCCTGCAGTATGGGCGTAGAGAAGCTCGTTATCAAGCCGGGCAACGGTATAGACTACCCGAAGAAACACGATGAAGTCTCTATGGAATACACTGGTAAGACTAGCGTTTCACCCAATATCAATATCTAACGACGATCCAGGTTGGTTGTTCGACGATGATGCTCCAGACCACAAAGGTGGACAGTAAGCAAGCCGGCAGAGTCCATTGCTTTGGACTCCAAATGGAACGTCTCATTGACTGTATCTCAGATTCGATACTTCTGTAGGTCGGGGTGACCTGATTACTCCCATCGGCGCAGGCCGAGTTATCAAAGGTATGTTCTTGCTGTCCGAATCATCCTGCTTCGTACCTGGTGCATGTGCACTCTGCAAATCTAGATCTACATGTCGACTGACACTTATGCACAGGGTGGGACGAGGGCATTCTGGGCTCCGCAGAAGCGTCACCCATGACGCTGGGAGAAAAGGCGACTTTGATCATAACACCGTAAGTAATGGTCTGATCGACATGCCTTCTCACGCGGATGCACTGTGCTAACGACACGTGCGATACAGTGATTATGCATATGGTCCTCGGTGAGTCCGATTTACATTTCACACAGCCCGTGACTGGGACGGGAACCAGCAAGACAGGATGCTGCCGAAGTACACGCCACTGCGGATACGAAAGCCACACGGAGCCAAGGACCAGCACGGCTTACGACGTTCCGAGGATCCTTTGAGCCATTCTTCTCCGAACTTCCCGAACTTCTGGACGTTGATGCCGCCGCAACCGCGAATCTTGTACGACGCGGGTGTCTGCAGCCTATGACAACCCCTGATTCTGGAACCTCGATGATCTGATAAGATGATGGAATGCAAATGCTGACTGCGGACAACAGTGGATTTCCCGGACATATCCCCGCGAATGCCAAATTGATCTTGTAAGTGCTCAACTTTATCTTGTTTGTCGTTGGAGATACTGCAGCACGCTTGCGACGCCTCTTCCATGGGCTACTAGCGTGGGTTGTTCTTCTATACGACGCACAGCTCACTAGCTGTTCATTTCATCTTGCTGTCGCCAAATCTGTGCATGGGTTGCAACAAGAATGCTGACGCTATGACAGTGACGTCGAGCTGAAAGCCATCAACGGAAAGAAAGCATAAAGCGCTTCGCCTTTGGTATGCACCATTGCGCAGCTGCTGAACATGTTCGTCGACATATACCCCGTTACTACCCGACCTTCGCGGCGCTAGTATTTCATAATTGAGGTCAGCACATGTGTGAACAGGAAATGTCCACCTGCACCGAAGATCAGCGCATGTGCTGCGCCAATCACTCCAGATCCTTAATGATCCTTCGCATGCTTGCAGACGCAAAAGCTTTTTGGTTTCTCTACCCTTTCGGAGTTTGGCGCTTTATAGAGGTACAAGAGACCAGCAGACTCAGTTCAACCCGAGCTGTCCTTGTGGGTGTATAGATACGGTGTTCGTGGCAGAGCTAAGGAAAGCTCATGTTTTTTTGTATCTGATGAACCATTTTCCTCTACACACATAGTGTTACTGCAGCCCTCAGATTTTGTTTCTCTTCCCGTCTGGCGTCACACCGCTCATTGCTCCTGGCAATGGTCAGGCTGTAGAGCATGATCCGTAGGAAGCTTACACAATGCTCGAGTCCAAATATCCGTCAATCAAAAGCAAGCACTTTGCTACGTGCCGCAAACATTTTAATCTCTCATTTCTCGCTAACGAATGAGCTTCTCAAATGGTAAACGATTTACCATAATATTGTTAACCAATGGTATGCAGTAACCCGGGTTAGAGGTTTGCCTCGACGCGGGATAATATTCGGCTGAACACTTTACGGCACGAGCCGATGGCAAAGCTGTACACCGATGATCTTTTCTTCAACCTCACTGGACCACGTTGCCGAAGTCAGATACAAGCCGCTGTCGGTATGCCGAAGACCAGCGGCATGACTCAAATCGCAAGTGTTTCGTTGGCTGGCGGTTGTGGCGGCTTACATTTAATCCGGCAGATATGGCATGTTTTCACCGCAACCGTCGCGCTTGGTTATCAAACTCAACCTTCGCGAAAACCTTACAACCCCCCTTCTTTGCCGTTTCTTGCCACGAGTGGGGAAATGCTGCCACAGGCGAAACGCATCCTGCGAAGGGCGTACCACCATCTGACCTACCAAGACAGACAGCGCATCCGTCGTTCAAAAGTTAGGTGGCCTCTTACCAGAAGTGACTTTCTCAACATCCGAGTTCTAGACCTGTTACTCTCATAACGGGTTAAAACTTCCGAATCTTAAAGTCTACATGGTATCTCAATGAGGCACTTGGCACTTTGCCATCGCATACAACCGGCGCACGAATTCACCGATCAGGAACCGAGTATGTACCTTTGTAGGAGCCTCATCACCACGTATACCATGTCAAAACCTAGCCCTCCCGTATCTTGAGCTTACCCAGGCACCGATCACGGGCCGTGGCTGTGGCCGTTTGATCCATCCTTGAACGTTCCCGGCCGTACCGATTGCGGAAATGGCTCTTGCGCTACATGCGCGCCCGTAAACCTGATCATCGCTCAAGAAAATCTAGGTATGTAAGATGGCTACAGACGGCGTATGTCAGATGCATGTGGAGTTGGGCCCATGCAGCTACATCATGCACGAGTCGATCATGCGCGTGCGTGGCACGGTAATGATGCGGGTCGAATTTTTATGGGGTTCGATGCAATACTACTTGACCGCATAGCTATCCTGCTGTCGTTTAGTTTATACCTTGAGCTATTACTTGGGTCCCGCGCGAGCCGCTGCTTCGAAGCAGTACTTTATTGGATATGAATATGCACGGCTGCTTGTGTCTGTCGCGCCAGCAACCTTGACTTGTTTGTTGCACCAAGGCTAGCCCATATTCTTGCCATCTTGACAATCAAATCTTGATGGTACTACACCTTTCTCCTGCCTTGATCAATTTGATCTTCACAGTATCCAAGAGTATCGAGATGGTCTCGGGAAGTGGCGTGTAGATAAGTTGGTCATGTTGGATATTGAAGATCGGTGTCATGGCTTCCATGGCCCAGCTCCTCAGGCTCTGTAGATAGTAGGACGATTGCACAACGCCATTGCTAACAAGCAATGAGCCACCGCCAGTTCATCGAACAAGGATTTCGTCATAGGTATTTTCTCGTCCCCGAGATTCCTCAGGCACATCTTTGTATTGGCAGTGGTGAGCAAACGTAAGGGGTAGATGTTTTGCAATCAAAGGCAGTCAACGCGAACCTACCGCCGCCACCGCAAAGGCGCTGTTGTATACCGTAAGCAGGCGTAGAATTGCATCACCACTTACCCAAACCATGTATCAATATTCAATGCTGCTGCGAATCGTGTGGGCACTGCAATATGACACACGATTGCGATAAACGAGCATGTACATGATATCATAGGAGCGGATTGCCTCGTTTTCGCTTGAGAAAACACATCACTATTAGTGTACATCGATGATGGCGAACTGGAGTATACCAGAATTAGACCGCGACCGTTATGGCTACCTAGGTACTTCCAACATCGCTTAAGAATGATGTCTGGTTTAACCAAGTTCGACATTGTACATGCCTTGCGAAATGCAAGAATTCTATGCGTGCATTGCCTCCAGAAGATCTCCGCGACGATCACTACCTCCGCGGTGCGCTTCGAGCGCACCTGTGGTATGCTGGTATGGTCCTCCAAACTGCCGCGTCTCGAACTGCTGATCATTGCAGCCCAACCTACTTTTCCATTGGAGACTGCACTTGACAGCGCTAGTTCGTTTACCTTTTTTTTCCACAGTCATTCCGTCCACTGAGGTACTTGTGAATCTAGTCCTTCGCATATCGTTCACCGTTCGACGCGCCAAGTAGTTCCTCAAACCGCACCGCTGGGCTATTACGCAGTGTTCTGCAAACGGAAGTGTAGTACGTGAGGGGCAGAACTAAGGAGATACGCCATAGAATAAGCGCAACGATTGCGGGGTGCCATTAAGGCGACCAACCTGTCCTAAACGGTAGAGAATCCGGACATAATGCTCAATCCTGCTAGAGCATTACATTCTGACGCACCAAGATCTCATAGTATCGAAGTCGGCTATCGTACAGTGACGGACGTGTCAAGACACTGTAATCCTAGGCTTGGGCTGGATACTCCTGATCGGTTCATCTGTCTCGCGGAGGTACAATGACTTGATAAGGAGCCGGATAACGAAGAGATACAATCTGCCAGATGTGGATCCTTGGTACAACTGGGCCGTATGTATCCGGTCGCTTTGGAGGCGGCTGCAAAGACAATGTGAAATCCACCGACGGGCGGCATAACCATGACCGCAACACAGCAAAAGTGGCGCCTACCACGTCTGGACGAGTAAGCATGCAGCTTCCTTTAGCTACATGCAGAGCCGCGTGATACCTGTGACATGAAAACGCATTCGCTTATTTGCAACGATTGAGTATGAGTTAAGCGCTTTGCTTCAAGATAGTCTCTGTAGAGCGCCTCTATCGACGCAGGAGAATAAGCCATACAGCAAAGGATATGGTGGCATGTTTTCCGTGGTCAGTATCTGACAGCTGGTAGCTTTTGGTTGGCGTATCCGGAGCTGATCCAAAAGCAGGTCAGCAGCCCGACTGAGGTGGTACCATAACAGGTGAGGAGCGTCGTTGCTTCGATCGTTGAGTGGGAGCGGATACCGCCGCCAGCCATTACTGTATTCCGTTGATATCGAATCGACCATGAGTGTAAGCCTGAGTGGCCAATATATGGTGCGCTGAACAGCGGCCACTGAGGAGCATGGCGAAAGCGTTCAGAGTCTAAGACAGATGTTGCTCACTGAATCTTGTCAGTATCTCCTGTGATACATACAGTTTGTGTAATGTCTTCTTAAGAGCCAAGATACTACGCGCATTGATCGAATTCTAGCAAACTAATGAGAATGTAATCTAGACGTCTTTAACGAGTGTTTTCGCCTACGCAACCGGATCTTATCAAGACATGAGGGAACTCGATACCAAAAAGGGCGTATGCTCATAGCTTGGTGATGTGCATAGATAGTGATCCACCTAGGAGCTGGCGGCGTCTGAATCTAGCCTATTGCGTTTTGGACTGCTGTCCAGCAGTCGATGGTGGCCATGTCGTACTACGGCTCAAGTAGTCGTGGGACGTTACTCATCGCGTTGTCAGGCAAGACACGCTTCTATACTAACCCGAGGCCTTTAGCTCCACGTGTGCCGAGGTATTCGTGCGCAAGTCATATGGCACAAGTTTATTCCTTGAGTTGACGTCGTGAAATACGCAGTGCGTGATATAGTAACCGCCAATACCTTGCCTGCATGGATTCAGCGTACTATCGGTACCATCGAGCCACAAATTCCCCGTACAAGACTCTGAGCAGAATAACGAAGGAGCACGCATTGAATTGCGGCGCATCTTGTGTGGGCATATTATACCTACCTGGGTAGTTGGACTTGCACTGTGAAAGCTTCCGAGCCGACACGACACGGATTGACGGGGCATGTAGGCGAGATGTCTTCTTGTGGAGGGAGGTCTCGAGTAACATTTACCATTTTCTAGAGCTATTGGTATCAGCTATACTATTAACTGTTTGTTGCATTCAAGATCCGTTTGTCGAAGAAATACGATAGTGGATAAGAAACTGTTAGCTGAAGAAGCAGATCTTTGATGAGCGAACCTTTGTCACGTGCCGAGCAAAAGGCCCCACCGAAATTCTATATGTGAGGCCTAGCTAATGTGAATCTGTGAAGTCGGGCAGATAACGCTTCTCGACGAAGTGCACAACCAGAGCACAACTACAGACGACTCGCTGGCAGATTGCTCTGCATACTCAGGTATGAATCGCATTGCCGAGATGGTCCAGTCGTTGGGCGACGACATTCGTCGCACGCTGCACAGCGCTACGCTCCACCTCCAAGCCAGCCAAGGTCAGTCTTTGTTTGCTTCGATTGAGCGCAATAAAGGGCAACAAAGAACAGAGAGCTGTCATGTGTGGCTGTATTGATCTCATCTTGCACCGCCTACGGTGGGAGACTTCCGGTTGGCGAGGCTGGGAAATGAAAAGTGGAATCGGGTCCTTCCTCAATGGTTCGAACTACCGGCTTTCTGCGACATTGCGACAACACACTGGCCTGGACCTCGCACTTGTCGATGCATGCTCCTGCTACACATCCTCGACTAGTCGTCATCACAAGGATCGCGCAACTCAACGATTACAACACGATTATGACAGCTGTCTTACGACTTGTCCTTGCATACTGTTTGAACGTGATTTGTCGATCCAAAAACTTGTCGCAGATGACCAAGTTCTGGAGGGATTGACAAGGCCTGGACACAGCCCCTATTCAAGCTTTGCGAACGGGAGATGTATCGCTTAAGAGGATAGTCGGGCTCGCCAAGCGGAGTCATCTCGGGTTCTTACACCACCAACTCGAAGACTTCCACATTGCGCACTTCAACAAAGGAGCGCCCAACTTGGTCAATAAGCCAAACAAATGCTTCGCATCTATGTTGTAGTCAGAGTACGACGCGCCCAAGAAGCTGCCTCGTATTAGCCGAAAATCTCTGCAGCCAGTGCAATCCAGCAAGACAACAACGTCGATCGGCGACATCCCTGCCGTAATTTACTCTGCTTTCGTACTTTACCCGACATGAGATGGTCAAAGTTACAACCACTCGCGCTGTAACTGCCCTGACGATCAGGCACCGCGCTTGGCCGACTGGATTGCCCCTTACCCAGCTTGTCCACAACCTATCTGTTCGCGGCTAGCACGTTGTCCCATGCATGTCCTCCGGACTAGCGACGACGTTTGGCCCCGTCCTAAAGAAGTCCATGCCGTGGCGACGACTAGTTCCATGGCGGACGGGCTTCTAAGTGGGCCTGGGCTGCGTGGACTAGGATACAGCCATCTTATTTACTTGCGCATCCCCCAGGTCCCAAACTTCTCCTCTACCGCCCGAGCAAGACTTCGTCACCCACGTTCATTCGCTGAATAACTTCACTCTTTCAGGTGTTCAGCCGACATTCCTTCGATCGATCTCTTCGAGTCTTCAGCTTTTTGTCCAGTTTTATACCGGTCCAACTTTCCAACAATGCAGCTCATTACCTTCGTTTCCGCGGCCTCTGCCGTGGTCGCAACCACCTCTGCCACGATTTTGAGGAGCGCCGTCTCCTTGAACAAAGACTGCGACATGGAGAAGCCCTACGCTCGCATTATCAACCGTTGCGACTACGATGTCCATCTCTGGTCCGTTTACAAGGGTGATGGATGCCCCGACGACGGCATGGTCACTCTCAAGACCGGCGAGACCTACGCAGAGAACTACCCCGAATCCACTGACGGCAAGACTGGTGTATCTATCAAGATCTCCAAGACCAAGCAGTGCAAGGGCAACGACATCACTCAGCTCGAGTACTTCCGCGAGATGTCAGGCGAAAAGCAGTACCAATACAACTACCTCGACGTCTCCTACGTTGACTGCGAGGGCGAGGATTGCCCAGCACGCAAGGATGGTTACTACCTGGTAGCAGGTGACCAGTCTGGAGTCAATGTCGCATCCGCTGGCAACACATTCTGTCCCGTCTTGTCTTGCCACGACGTTGCCTCTTGCGACAAGATCTCTTACGTCCTCCCCGATGACGTTCAGACTAAGACCTGCGCTCTCAACCAGAGCATGGACTTCTACATGTGCGGTGGAGAGGCCCCCTCTGGCGACTACGGCTCTTCTCCCAGCGAGGACGAATCTTCTTCTGAGTCTTCCGCTGAGCCCTCGACCAGCTCCACCAAGCAGGCCGAGTACTCCGCCGCCAAGCCTACTTCTACCTCCGCTTCCGACGAAGATTCCTACACCGCTGATATCGAGGTTGCTGCTGCCGCTGTCACCCCTGCGCCCGCCAAGCAGGATGAGAACCCTTACTCGGGTCTTACCAAGACCAAGGTTGTCTACGTTACCGCGTACGAGTACGTCAACGCAAAGAGGCACGCTCACGACCATGCCCGCCGTCACCAGCCTTTCCATGCATAAGCTTCCTATGTCACTTGTACATTATGGCATTAGTGTTTAAGGGACTGGTTTCTTCCACATTCTACGAGCCGATAATTCAGGATACCTATTTCGCGATATACCCAGAAAAACTAGGAAGGGGAGATTAGAGTTGTTCCAACTCGAGTAATGACAGAGGTAGACAGTGTCGCAGGCCCAATCTATTCATTTTTACACTATGTTATCGACCCGCACCTGTCATGCTTGATTTTGTCATCTCCATTCTTACCCCACGTCTCCCATGCTCTCGGAACGACATATTGGGTGTGTTGTTCGGTCATCCTGAAGGTTGGCGCCTCTGTTCTCTTGCGCATATATTATTTCTCACGAAGTCACGATACGGGATACCACCTTGGGGTTCTAGCTCTCCTCAGCCGGGCTAGCGGGATACTTTTGTTTCATTCATTCGTTTCGTCAAGGATTTTTGACTCCTTTTTACTTAAACACAGACGTGGGGTTGTATACAAAGACGTCTTGGTTTGGTGAATTTGTTTGTAGTTCGAAAATAGATTCAATCGCTGTTATCTCACCGACGCTTTTTGCTTTGTGAACTTGACTAATTCCGGATGTATGCGTGGCTGATTCGCGTCCCATTGCGAATCTCCTTAGACTTGGTGCACTATCGCAACAGAGGTTTGTGCAGGTTACCCGATGCAACCTGTTTTCATTTTGTGTCGCAAGAATCGAGTGGGCTGTGTTTCAAACCGAGTCGTGATAAAAACGCATTTCGAAACACGGTTGCATGCTTATTCGGCTGCGCTGCCTCCTGATATGTTTTGACCACGCGCTCGCCTTGTGCATCACGTCGCGAGCGCAAGCTATTTTGAACCCAGGTCGCTCTGATCAACATGAACATTAAGCTCGTGCATCAGACCATTCGGTGGCTATTACCGAACATGTCCGCAAAACCAATTCATGTCGCAAATACTCCAACCCCCCTTCCGGCGTCACGCATCACCCGCACGAGCGACGTTCCCGCCACTGACAGCGGTCGGGTCGGTCATGGGTGGCAGGTCGCGCACAAGCCAAAAACAGGCCACGCAGCCAGACCTCCGTTTCGAGCCACGGTTGAGGATTCTACCTGTGGAAAGTTCGTATGGCTCACCAAGATTTCTTGAGATCTGGGCGTTCAGACCCAACCTCCGCGACCCGTGAGTCGACATCCATTGCGTCATTCCTTTGCAACGGGTCAGCTCATGGTGCGCCAAAAACTGCCGGTGCCTTGCAGCGTGCAGCACCAAGACGACCCTTGGGGACCGTTCAGTCACCAAAGCGTTGGTTTCTATATGGACCAACGGCAGTCGGGCGTCAGGTGCAAGCCGAACTTCTTAAGAACCACATACGTCATCGTCCGTTTGGCCATACAACATGCTCGCTCTACAAACGATTCGCACACCAAAGAACCAGCAAAATTTGCACTGGATTTTGCGTCCTGCAGTAGTTCGACGTTCCAGAACAACACTGTAGTTGGTCATTTTGCTCCACGCCATCACATTTCTCCACTCATCTATGGGTCCACCCCACACTTACGAAGCTCAGCGGTCGCATCTATCGTTATCGATATCGATCACATATATCTCTCGATACGGTCCTGTACGAACGTACGTCAGCAACGGAAGTTTCGGGCTATCTTACCCGTTGCGGTCCGAGATTTCTGGGGGTTTTAGGACCAACGTCCGGACTGGAGTAAAAGGAACTTCCGGCTTAGTGTACCATAGCATTCTAGATTGTTGACACCGCTTTCGACGGTAACCATCGGTCCTCAAGGCAACTGATGAATTCTGATTGCCCTTCCCGAAGAAGCATGAGGTAGGCATACGACGCATGCGGAGTAGACGGACATTTCGGCAGAACACGCCGCGTACTCTAAGTACATTAGCAACTCCCCAACGAGTACTATTCACTATTTAGCGCTACCACCATGAGCGTCGTCCCCTAGCAGGTAGCTGTAAAGAAACAATCCCTCTCTACTACTATGACTTAGCCCCCTTGTGTGAGAACCAACGTCGTCTCGAGCAACTTTGCGCATGCCAGCCCGTCTTTGGAGCGTCCACCCACTCCACTGCTTCACTGCCTCCAACCACCTCAATGCCCCAACGCCCCTCCCCATCTCTGCCTTTGAACCATCCCAACATAGCTTTGACGTCGTTGGCTTTCTTTAGTCCTACCCCTCGTTCTTCTACTAATCGCATAAGCTGATCGCTACCCGCGACGAGCACCAGTACATCAGCGATGAGTTGAACATCGCGAATCATAGGATTGGTATATTTTCGTTGCAGGCAGCTGACCACGGCTGTAGTGCCTACAAGCCAGATAATGATTGCGACTGACAGATACGTGGCGATTGAATTCAGATGAAGAACTTGAATTCGACGGGATACCAAGACTTCGACCGTACGATTGGTGTTGCGTTCCACGTACTCGCGCTGCGGCAGAGCTCTGCCATCCCGTGTAACTGGTGCTCCCAACATATCTGTACTGTTGTCACCAATCCTTTGGTAGCCAAGACCACCTTGGTCTAGAGAGAGACCATGGCTGATGAAGTGCTGGAAAAAGGTTTGGAATGTTTGATCTGCGTGAGCAACAAGCGTAGCATAGTCGAGCAAAGCCTGTGGATCTTTCTTGGCGAGACTGTACATGCTGTATGTCATCAGATCCATGTTCATACCTATCTCGCGATCGCGCATGACAAAGGAATTATCGTAAAGAGGCTCCATGACATCGCCGGCGAATCTTCTTAGGCCGAGAGTAGGGTCTGCAGCTCTGAACATAGAGCCCATAAATAGAACCCCATAACTTGTGGTTATATTCAACGGCCCATCGTATTCCTCATCATAATGCTGCGTCGAATTCCCGTAGGTCAGAGCATGTCGGACAAACACTTCCGACCACGCTGATTGTGCGGGGTCAATAGACCCTATGACCTCGTATGAATGAACTGTGCCGGTCCTTTGGTCCACAACCACTTTGGCATCTGCCGTTTCGACGATTGGCACGCAGCGAGCGGCCTGTAGATCTGGTGCGTCTTTGAATAGTAACGGTTGTCCGTCCTCCTGGTCCGGCCCAGTGACTGTGAGAGGCCTACCAACAATCCATTTCGTAACAAATGGGATTGGCCACTGACTGTTTGCGTTGGAGAAATTCTCAACATCGACTGGCGACCAGTACCCTATTACTGCTGTTTCTGAATCGCCGTTCGTTTCGTTAGAACAACATGCTAGCGTGGCGTCGGTAGCAAATGCTGACGTGTTTGACGGACTGTCATAGAACATCGTACGATTGAAAGAATAATAATCCTTCAAGCCTTCCAAATCGTATGATTCATCAAGGGATTCGGTGTCGTTGGAACGAATGAGCCATGTTGAAGTGTTGGCAACTTCGGGCACTTCCTCGCATTCTAGCCGAGCTCGAATAGCGGATGTTGTAAGCGTTACGTTGTTGGGGGATTGTACGCTAATCGTGTCATTTGGCTGCAGAATGCTAGCAAGATTGAGAGGCACGAAGCTCCAGCCATCATGAGTCCAGGAAGGTTTGGTACCATTGAGTGATAGTTGAATAGCAGCACCTGGTAACCAACTTCTAGGTGGGTCAAGAAGGAGACTATCGAGCACTTTAAATGGAGGTAGTTCTAGTCGAACAGCTTGAAGTCGCCCTGGTGTGGTCGTCACTGTATTGATGATCGGGATCTGTCGAAGCTCTAATGTCCTTTCAAGAACCGAGTGATCAGATATGTTGGCGGCTTGTCGCTCGAAGAGCGCTGACATCGAAACAGTGACTAAGGAGCCAATATCAGCAAGCTTACTGGTAATTGAGGGGGATGAACCATACGAATCTGGCAAAAAACGCTCCCAACAGCGACTAGGAATAACATCCAGTGCTTGTTGCGAGCGGCCTTGATAGCCGCTCCAGCCCAGGTTTTGGATCGATATGTCAGACCTGCTCCGCTGGAAATCGGTGTCGGTTCTCGTGACATCGCGATATATGGCTGAAGGGTTCTAAAGGTTGAATCTAACTGATCCCACCATAGGCCGATTACTATACTGACGACTGTGGGTGCAATAGATATAGGGGCGAATGTAGAAAAGCTCAAGCCCAATCTCGACACATCGGCTTGGTAGATGAAAGCAAGCTGGGATAATCGAGACCTGGCAGAGAATGCGTTCAGTACTAGGACAGCCACAAGAATAAGGATAAGAAAACAGGAAAGGGAGAGCAGCGTGCGCAAGCGGATTACTAAGGGCTGCCGGAAGCTGGAAGACTCAGAGTTTGTGGAAGCTGTTGAATACATTGTTAGTTCTCAGCTCTGGTTATTTAATAGTTGAAAACTTACGTGTAGCTACACAATCACCACTATCTGCCGTATGTAAACGACCGTTCTGCGTGTAGAAAGTGTAGTTTCTCAGAGTTCGATGAAACTCATAGCTTGGTGCACGATGACCATCCCGAAACGCTGACGACCGCAGTGGTTGGGACCGAAGTAACATAGCATGTCCAATAGAGCTACTAGGGTCCATGTTGAGGTCGAGTGGTCGAAATGACAGTCGCGAGACCCATAAAACTGTGACAAACAGCAGGAAGGACACCAAAAATAAGACAGCCAATGCGATCCCAATCTCTCGGAGTACAATAATCCTATCTTCGGTCGTAGTTGCCTCTCCTTTGACAATACTGATAGCAGTTGCACCCGGATCGCTGAGAGCCTCACGAAGACACTCCGTGAAGAATCGCCCTTTAACTCTTGCCGCTTCAGCTATGAATGCTTCGTCATCTAACATTCGGGTAACGTTGAACGTATAAAGGGCGCCAAGCAGCGGACCAAGTCCAAAGAACGATGGCTGGGGAGTTGTAAGGTTCTCATTCGAGTAAGGACCCTCATATCCATCAAAAGCACTTTCCGCGTCTGTCGCTACGCCTGCGGCGTTGAAGTAATCTTTCCAAGTGTCTCGTAGTGTCATGGATTCGAACATAGGAATATCGATCAGCGCCTTCGTAGCTGGCTCGCGGTGGATGTTGTCAGATCGTATGGATGTGATGTTCGGCTCTTTTCCATTTCCTATCGAAGCTGTAACGTTACGGTCCTCCAAAGAGTATTGTGATTGACAAAGCAATGCTTTCATGCGAAAGTCAGGCGAACGTTCGTAGGTCCGATTGAGCTCGATCCCACTTCCTGCGGCCCCACTCATCTCTATCTCGAAAACCTTGGTCCATGGAGTGCTCAGAATGATGATGTCGCGGTCTGCGCATTGTCTGGTAGCGTTGTGGCGTGCATATGGACTAGTTGAAGAGACGTTGGCAGGGAAGGGCATTTTACCAATAGGCAGTACTCCATCCGTATCTACGTAAAGCGTAGAAGTGTTTGACCACTTTAGCCCTCCATTCGCGGCTAGGTCGGCTGCAGGATGAAGACTCATTTCGTATCTGCAGCCATCGTCCGAGGATAGGACATAAGTTACCATAGGTTCCGTGCCCTTGTACGGTCCGTGACCCATGACATCGTAGGCTTTGTATCCCTTTGGCTCAAGATCGGCACTCTCTAGTGCCATATTCTGGCATTCTAGGTCCGCATGGAGTATTGTCGTCTCTGCTGTCCAGGACCTGAATTGAGATACCAAATTCGGACCGAGTTGCGCTGTATCCGTTGATGGCCAAAACGGAAGGGTGATAGAAGTGTCCTCGATCCATACGGAAGTAGATAGGTTTCTCATCAATGAAGACATTGTTCTGAAGTAGGTTTCCCTGTTTGCGACGATTGGTAGTTGGGAGTCAGCCCTAGGGACGGTTTTGCTAAGGTCAAGCGCCTTGGTGATTACAACTTCCTCAGATGTAAGAAGTGCGGAGGACAACGGAGATATAGCGAGGAGAGCCATAACGTTGATGAAAGCGGTGCAGACAAGGCACCAGCTGGTTTTACCAACCGACTTTCGTCTGAATATGATATCCAGAAAAATAGCCCACCATGCTCTCGGCGTCTGAAGCACTGTACCGTAGGCACTGACACCTTCCGAAGGTGCCTGGGCTAATCTTGCGAATGGCTCCGTTCTCTTCGCGTCTTCAAACAGAATGACTGTCATTTGAGTGTATAACACTGCTAGCAGGGTTGGTGTGAAGCGCCATCCAAAGAGGATCGCAGAGGATCCATTATCTGTACCAATGCCGTAATGATGTTGGGAGTACCAAATCAGGAGTGATATAGCGATGCCCAAGGTGGCGGTGGTTGTCATCGGAACCAGCAGGAAATACCATCGAAAGGTGGATGGAAGCCAGCTCCCTTTTTGATCCATCGGTGATTGTGCTTGCCACTTTGTCAGTCGCCTAAATCCATAATGTACGCTTGATATCTAACCTGTGCATGGAGCTGAGGTATCAGCTTCAGGCCGAGCATGAGGACACACTCCGATGGGGGACACAAAACGGTCCGGCATTGGATTCATTGCTATCGACAATCAAAACTCAACACACGATCTACAAACTTGAGAAGTAGACATATACAGACTATTTAAGTCATGCACGTATAATACCCAACCTGTACCTGCATCGGCTCTGTGCGTAAATACATTGCGGCTCAGCAACGTTCATTCCACTTCTGACCCAAGGCGATACCGACGTAGTGGGTTTGTCGAGCTCTCGAGGTCATTGTGCAATAATGTAGTCTGCTAAGCGCCCGGGTGGGAATCGGGTGTGATCCAGCGGTTGGCGCCAACAAGCCAGCGTCAAACACGCGCCGATGTGGGAATACCCGGTGGAACGTCGAACGGAGCAAAGCTCAAGTAGGTCGCTTGCTTCTGAGACATTTTGCAAGAGAGACGAAGGAGCCGCAATAGAATAGCAGGTTGGCGCGCGTTCGTCGTGCGGGCGAATACTACCTAGGTACATGGTCGCTTCTCGCACGACCCCTGTTGAAGCTTCTAGCGGCTACTAACCACAGATAGCGTAGCGTCCTGTCATGCGAACAAGCCAAACCCTTGAGTGTTAGGTAGCATATTTCCGCGCTCTAGCTATGGAACGAGATAGACTTGAAGTATGTAGGTGTGCTGGCTCCACGATTCTCTTTCACGTTCACTTCGCTGATCACTGCGACGCAATGCCTTCTGCCTGACACCGCACGAACATCATCTGATCCACTAAGATAATTGAGAGAGCGTGTTTTCCGTTTCAAAACTCGCAAGCATGTTCGGCCATGACCTTGGTTCCTGCGCGCCTTTCTATGCTCTTCAACTCTCACTCTTCTCAACACTCACAACTTAATATCTGGAACACTTCTGACCTGTATAACATGAGGAATCGCATGCTCAACAATTCCAAGGAAGCCACATCACATGAGAAGAAGCGCGTGGCAGATGTGGGAAAGTTCTTGCTGGCGGCCGATGTGGAGGTGAGAACGCCCAACTTCGCCGATATGCCACTGAGCAGCGACATTTCGACGCGTAACATTCAGTAGACTTATAGTCCAAAACTGCATAACAAGGCTCATAGAAGATTTGTGGAAGCTATAGTAACGAAAGTGGAAAAGGACCGCGTGAAGCTACTTCGTGAACAGGACAAGAACTTGAAGGGTCTTCTCTCGCGGATGGTCAAGACGAAACCGAAATCAAACACACACATTTTCGATTTTGAGAATAAACAAGAAACTAAAGAAACTTAATACTAACATCCCTCTAGAAGCAGATACTAAAGCTCCCAGTGTTGCCGATTTTGTCACCAAGCAAGCGGATGCGAGCGATTTGCAGGCTGAAGGTATGGAAATCAGACGTTTTAAGATCAACCGAGCAAGAGACGACACTCTTAGCTTCAAACGGAACGCCGGGGACGCTCGACGCGGAAATCCCACTCGACCTGTCTTGAGCCGTGCGCTAGCCGTCGAACGCTGTGCTCTTGTACGCGACGCCATCATAGAGGATTCGACCGTCGACACAATCATCTACGAAGACGGCATAGACGGCAACACTGTCGCACGTTTCATCGCGTGCTTCTCGGTCCAACCTGCCTACTCACGATGTTGTCGAGATCTCAGACGCAGGTCACCAGGGTCTGCTGGCCACAAAGATAGAATGGTCTATGAAAGAACTGGAAGATCTTTACAAGTTCGCACACATGCAACGGGAGATTGCGACATGTGCGACATGGTCATTGACCGAGTTCACGAGGAGCTACATCACCCCCAGTATTGCCTAAGACGCTCCATAACTGGTATGAAGGCGGCGTTCAAGCTTTTGGATATTAGTCCTGCGTTCTTGAACCTCCTTTCGAAATACGAGAAAAAGGGTTTCGAGTTCTTCGCCGAAGTTTGGGTTACGACAATTGAAGACACACTGGAGTTGCTGAAGACGTCCGGAATCGGTAGTTGGCGCCACCAAGTCAAGCATACGCTAATCGAGAAGCTGGAGTCTGATGGGGCATCCGAAGCGAGCAAGAACAACACAGCCGCAATCTGCCCACAATACCATCATCGTCAAGGCTCAGAGGTAATATGCTGCAAGTCGAAAGTACCCGAAACGCTGACGGTGGTTGCCAGCGCTATGCAAGAGCTACCCATTCTACCACCAACACCCAAGAAGCAAGTCGAGCCTTCCAAGTGCCAGCAGTCATCTAAGAACTTCAAGCGAAGGAGGCTACGGACTGACAAGGTAGCCTTTGAAAAAATCGAACGTAGAGCCAGAGAGGCGAGTGAGGGTGTACATTCTGAGTCGAACGACGAACGACCCAAGTCGAGGTTCCAGAAATCTCAACAAGAGCTTCATGACAACTGGAATGAGTACAAGGGCATCTGTGATACCGAAATCTTGTCAGAAGATGAAGACTGCAACGCGATCGTTGTTCGTCTTCCTGAGGTGTACAGCAAGGCTCGTGATTTCTTCCGAAGCAGCACTGGAAGTTATGGAGAACCATATAAACATGCCCATGTTTTATCTGGCGCGAAGCAACGAAAGCAGAATACTCGGAGCTCCGATGGTTTGAAGTACCGCGACAAGGGAATGAACCTTGTCAAGGATACGGCGGAGGTGCAGCGCAAGAAGGTAGCAATCGTCGAAGAGAGGCTGCAAACGTTTCACGACTACGGTTATGTGTCGGACAGCGGGAAGCTTCGAGGGGGACCGAAGACTATGTCTAGGCTGGCAAGTAGAGACGTTGAAATGATGGACAAGGATGAAGGTGACCACAGGATCTGAATACTGGTCAATGTAGCGCGGCGACAAAGGTGGTGGTCGTTCGAGCCAGGATGCTTGTGGTGATGTTTGGGCTGAGGAGCTGTTTACGCAACCTAGAGCACCTCATGTTAATGCGGTAGGTCAGCGTATATCAGGGACTGCCTAGGTAGTGTGCCTAGAAATCACCACAGCAGATGTGGTACACAAGCATGAATTCAGCAGCGGACTTGGAGAACAAGACCTACCCAGTGAATCTGAAGAGGATGCTCTTGGAGCTGGTTTGGAGTAGCGCAATAGAAGACGGTAAACACAATGCTTCCATGGTGCACATGCTATCGGTCAAAGGGCAACAACCGATGGTACCTTCGTGATGTCGTTATAGCGATACCTACGTAGTGCAGGTGGTCAGTACCTAGAGTCTCGGGGATTTACGCGCGTATCGTAACATGGCCAAGGGGATGTGGAGTGTCGGTCAAACTGGTTTCAGGAGTCCAAGCCATCGACCTTCCGTCTTTCGCTCCAGAGCACTTATCTGATGTTCTGCGGCGAACGTGCAGGCGTTGATTGAGTCAGCTCTCCCGAGTTCTTGGCCCCACACACGCGCGCCAACGTCATCAAGCCTCGGTCAAATTCGCGTCCCCTTCTACCTGAACCTGCTCATTTCCTAGCCCTACAAACAAGCTCAATTACAAATACGCTTGCCACAACAACTGCCGACTCCTACACAAGACGTCGATAACGTACCAAGGCCACCACGAAGCTGAATACCACAAATGGCGATAGCGCCTCGAATGTTACCCCGGAATACAGCCGGTGGGGCAGCTAGGCGCATTAATCTAGGAGATTGCGCCGTAAATTGTCAGTTTGGCGTTAATCTGTTGGTCTGTGCAGGGTATAGCGATGGTACTCAGGTACATGCTTGTGATATAAGTGTACTTTGGTTTGTGCATCGTTTCCCATTTTGATATCCCAGCTTTACATTGCTTCAACATCGTCCTCAAGATGCAATTCACCATCCTCGCCTCTGCAGTGCTTGCACCTCTAGCCGTCCTAGCTGCTCCAGTCGAGTTACACAGCAGGTCAGACATACTGGCAGCACGCCAGGCGCGTCCCACAAAGCCAGCACCATGCGTGCGCGCGATGAACACGACCGAAGAACAAACTGCGAAACGCGCTGACGCCTTTGCCCAAGCCTTTATCTACAAGAAAGATATCAGTGAGGCATTCAAATACATCTCGCAAGACTATATCGTAAGAGAATTGTGACGTCTACAACAGGATCATCGACGACTAACTAAATCATGAATAGAACCACAACCCCCTCGCACAGAACGGATCTGACTCCGCCTGGAGCATTCTTTCCCCAATTTGGGCTTCGCAAAATATCACACCGTTACGTACAGCTTTTGAGTACCCGCAAAGCTGGCTCAATTACCGAACAGGGAGTTTTGGGGAAGTTGTTGACCGGTTTCGTTGGGAGGGCGGATGTATCGTCGAGCACGTAAGTTTTGCATTGGTGCTGAAACAGAATTCTTGCTAACTCTGCAACTTCTAGTGGGATCAAGGAGAGAGATTCCCAACGCTATACGCTTAGAAAGCCGATAGTTCATGTATAAAGAGACATCTGGGCGCCTAGACTAAAGAGAACGTGTACATAGACGAAATTGAGATGACAATATGAACGTATGTCAACCGCGGGCGCCAGAGTACCATCACAGACTGAGCAAAGGAAAGTCCTATACCTTTTTCATATGTATCAATCGCCATGACGCCAAACTCATCCCTCTAGATTTTTAACAGACCACTACGTCCGTGCATGGGCATCGTTTCTTACCATACCCAATCTCACTAAGTCAAACCCTCCCTCCCTTCTCCTCCGCACCCAGGTGTTGTGTCCCATGACTAGTGCAGATGTCGCACACTCACTCGACTGAGCCCTAGCTCATACATCGATTATGGACTTCCCTTTACCTTCGTCCTTGACATCGCACTCAGGCCGTAGCTGCTCCTCGGAAGGTCTGGCACTTGCATCGATGTATGGCTCCGCATCAGCATCAGTATCAAGGTAGTCCTCTCCACGCAACAGAGTGTAGCGCTCTCCACCCTTACTTGTCTCCTTGTTCTGCTGGGCGCCCACTGTGAAGTTGTTGTGGCAGTTAGGGCATTCGTGCACCAGTGGAGCAGCGAACAAAGCCCACACTGATCGAGACTTGTGAGCGAAGAAGTAGAAGTGAACAAACCTAATAACATGTTAGCTTACCACCTGCTTGTTGGCCCTTAAAACAACTTACATGTTGACGATCATAGGAGCTGTTGTATATCCAGCCAATAGACCATATCCTGGCGCCCCTAACTCACCAGTCTCGACCGCCCAAATCGGAATGAGTATCGCCAAATACGTGATACCCGCCAGTCCGTCTAGAAGTGTGAATTTGGGTCCTGGTACACTACCACGCCTTCGTTGGTGGATTATGCTCACAGCAGACGCAACAGCGGTCATAGCGAGTGGAATATAGCCAAAACAGAATGCCGTTACATCGCGGTGATTGTACCAGGAGTTAGACTCGAGGGATATGATCGTCGTAGCAATAAGAAGAGGTGTTGCGAGTGCGCTGGTAAAGAGAGTAAGGGTACGCAAAGTGCGTTCTTGAACCGCAGCCATCTTTCTTATAGAGTGGACTTTCAGGGTTTCTGGATGGAGGTCGGGATGAACAGTGTTGCAGTTTGATAGAGATGAACGATACTGTATGATGAAAAGAAGTTGAGCCTACCAGCCCGATAAGTCAAGTATGAAGTATATAGCTGTTGCACCATCTCCCAGGCAACAACAAAAGTACATGTAGCCGCAGTCGCATTGGGGCCGCGTGTACATACATAGCGCCTTGTAGCACTGCCATCCAATTGATCCCATCTTTTCGGATCAGCAACCGAGAGGCCCAACAGTCGTGAGACAGCCGAATCGTGTGTTCTCCCGAGTACGGGTTCTGACCAATCAACAGTACGAAGGGGGTGGCTGTGTTGGCTGTATTCGGTATAGCGCAAATGTCCGCTTTACTCGGGTCCTGTTTGGACTTGCTACTCCGGGCCTCAGCGCATGGATGTACGGTCTTTGAGAAACTGCCTTGCGAGATGGATTACTGATTGTTGTTATTCTGTCTTGCTTTACCTTAGAAGAGCCTTACGAAGCACGTGTCATCATCACTACGGCATTTACTCTATCGTCACGGATGCGAAGAAACTTGTTTTCTTTTTTGGTAAGACATCTACGACAGTTCCAAAGGCGATGATCTCGGCATGTAGGGTGCACCCTCCAACATCTCTTGGAAAGG
>Ga0265797_10003486_pt1 | contig 25045 bp, 28 predicted proteins | sample P2T30metagenome_FD_192433 | JGI IMG/M metagenome (GOLD analysis project Ga0265797, IMG submission 192433) | Plant litter microbial communities from East Loma Ridge, Irvine, California - P2 T30 | ecosystem: Environmental > Terrestrial > Plant litter > Unclassified | place: USA: California... | reverse complement strand
TGGCGCACTGTGACCCGGCGTACGAGAGGACTGAGCGGGCTTGGAGGGACTTGCTTGGTAAGGCTGGGTACGTGGTCCGAGGCATCTTCAGCAGCAAGGGTGCGGCAGAGAGTGTGATTGAGGCAGGGATCGTGTAGTGTTTCCCAACAATTGATGCGATACTATCACGTCCAGCGCTGCTCTCCATTGCATGAGTGCACTTGTGCTCTTCTCGGTTCCAACCGCCTGCGGCATAGATCTGGGGCTACGACTAATCATTACTACGGCTTCGGGTATTCACACGATTCCTTTCACATCTCCGCACACGTGCGGAACCTTCGTTTATTCGTCTTTGCTGGCGCACTCTTCGCTTAGCCAAATCCATGCGAACAGCGTAGGACACATGTTCACAAGCGCAGCACATATTGTCTCACTTACACTCTACGGTATCATCATTCACGACGCTCGTGAATCTGTGCGACTGTCCTTGCCTGCGGCACCACCTTTTCGAGAGTCGTCGGAAGTGCATGGCGATTCCTCCACGGTAGCAGCAAAAGAACTCAAGAAACCCCAGCGACTCCGTTCCTTCCATCCCTGCTCCATCCATAGATTGGCAGTCTTAGGATGGAGGTCGACGACACCGACCAGACTACTGTCGTGCGCCATGATCGGGAAAATGTTGTCATACGCATCGGCCTCGATGAGTTTTTCTATGCTCTCTTTCGCCTCCTCCGCAGCATGATGCCACCCTTCCTCGCCACGCACTGGGTCGAAGAAGGGCTCTTCACGGCTTTGCTTGGGATGGATGGCGACGAAGATCTTCCCTGGGCAAGCAGACTTCATGTCGCTGAACGGGCTTGGAGTTATCATGTCTGGTAAGGGAGTGTACGGGGACGGCCTGAACTCTCCGCAGTGATGGGCGATGTCTCCGCCTAGCAGCAGGAATGATGGAGGATCGGCGGTCGTGCGGGCCAAGGCAGACATGTGCCCAATCGCGTGTCCGGGTGAGTTCAACAGGTAAAAGCTGCCGTCGCCGTAGAAGTCATAGGCTTGGAAGCGACCTATTCGCAGGCCCTTTTCGGCCGCGAAATCGATCTCGTGCAGCTCTCGGTCTTGCCACGCTCGCTCGTCCAAGTGCGAGTCTCTACCTGTCGGGTAGGCGGGCATGCAATTTTGTTTGAAGCCAGGACCAACGATCAGGTCTGTCGTCGAGGGGAAAGTCTGCGGGTCTCCGACGTGGTCGAAGTGCCAATGCGACCAGATGATTGCGCCGACTTCGTTCAAGTCCTGCCCATTCTCGCGCAGGATGGTCGCAACGTCTTTTTCGACGCGGATGCCAAATCCTGCGGCTTTGATGCCTTCTACAAAGTTCTTCGGGAGGTTCTCCCAGTCCTTGCGGACACCGAGATCGAACAGGAGAGTGTTGTACTTGTGGTCTGAGCCGGCGTGTTTGATGACAAAGGCGTAGGAGCCGGCGTTCATGGTCTCGAAGCCCGGCACATCAGGTTCTACGAAGGTCGAGGCTGGGAAGCCACTCATGTAGCTTGTGGTATCCACGATGGAGACCTCCACCGTGTTTTGCGATGCTGGGATCAGCACCGGTGGAGGCACTTGCAGGCTGATCATCTTGATGGTGTCGCGTTGAGGGGACGAGGCGACCGTGGCGAGATAGGATGGCTTGACGAGTTGTAGATTCCTAGTCACCAGCGCTCATGGTACTCATGTATCTGGCTCCTGGCATCTCCGGGTAAGAATCCGACTTTCGAGATAAGGTATAGATTGTCGAGTTCCACCAGATCCGTCGAACGCCGGACGAGTCATCGGCGTTCCAAGCGGCAAACGTGTTAGCAATGCCTCAGCGTACTGAGTTCACAATTGCAGCAATGCTGCGTGAGCGAACGTTGGATGCATGGCTTCTTAGTGTAATAATTGTTAGCCAACTTCTGACCTTTATCATCAGGCTTTGTCTAGAATTGTAACCCTCGTGCTCTCGAAACGGACTTACATCTTCCACGCCAACAACGATCCAATTATGTGAAGCACCCCGTCCCTTATCATGGGGGAAGATAACGATCTGCTGTGGCACGTCTAGTGTAGGGTTCGAGCAATATTAAGTTATCAGTAAGCCGAGCGTTGCCGTGATTCCGCGGTGTATAGGCGTACGGCTTTACTTGTTATACATGTATCGTAATAAAATAATGGCTCACACTTCGACGTTGACAATCGAGCGTGAAGAAACGTACCGATTCCGCTCTTTGCTTATTCAATTGATTTCAACTAATTGAACAGTTTCAACGATCGAAACACTTTTGTTCCTGCATCACAGCCAAAGCTCCATCGACAATGGTTTACTTAGACCCACAGAATGCGGCTTTCGCTGCTATGATCCGCGGGCAACCCGAACCTCACCAGTTAGGATATATCGACGCCCGCAAATCGTTGGAAACTCTCAACAAGTGTGATGTGGCATCAGATATCACAGTGGAAAAACTAGATGTTCCTGGACCCGATGGCACTTTGACGCCCGTTGTGATTTTCAGACCCGAGAACGCACCATCGAATTTACCTATGGTATTCTATCTTCACGGTGGAGGATGGATCATGGGCAGGTAGGACTCGTCGCTTATTCCACTCATCGAAAACATTGCTGACCTACTCGATCCAGCCCTACTTCGTTCGCACCACTAATGGAAGACATCGCTCGCCAATGTCAGGCGGCGGTCGTATTCCCTTATTATACCCCAGCTCCGGACAAACAATTTCCATTCCAGTTCAAGCAGACTTACCAAGCACTCGAGCATTTCGCTCGCAACGGTCCAAGCCATGGTCTTGTCGTCGACAGTTTTGCTCTCGCCGGCGACAGTGTCGGAGGTGGGTCCACAATTTATGCAGTCTATCTCACGGGTTGCTAACATTTTCCAGGCCACATGTCCATCGCCCTGATGCAGATGGCCATCGAACGAAACCTACCAGCGAAGATTGGCCAGGTGATCCTGTTCAATCCGGTGACCGACACGCAACTGAAGTTGGAGTCCTACGAGACCTTCAAAGATGGCCCATTCCTATCTTCGGCATCGATGGAATGGATGATAGATGCCTTCTTGCCCAACGAAATCGATCGAAAGACTGCGCTGGCATCTCCACTCTCGTTTGCTCCCGATGAGGTTCTGTCGAAATTCTCTCCGACGACTGTTTTCGTTGGGGACGTTGACCCCCTCGTAGATGAAGGAAAGGCGTTCGGACGTCGCCTGCAGAAATTGGGAGTCGACGCTGCTATTATCCAGGGTGATGGGCAGATGCATGCGTTCATGGCGGTGGTGGCTCTCAGACATTCGCCGACTTCGCGCGCGATGGTGGAACTCGCTTGTTTGAAGATGCGGAAAGCTTTCCCTCCTATTAGCTCCTTGTGAATGTAGGGACAGCAGCGAGACAGATATAGCTAGTTGGCTGACTTAATGACAAAGATGCGAAAGTCTGACGAACCCTGCGTCTCCTGTGATACGATCTTGACAAAGCAGGTCTGCGGAGTCATAATTCTCATGAGGTCGATCATCTCATCAACTCAAAGTTCGAGTCCCAAAAGCAATGTAATGAGATAGCGAAGCTGATGGAGACACGTTCACGGTTGGGCGTCGTGACTTCATGGCAGCAGCTCCTCGGATGACGACTACGATACGTCAGACCCAACACTGCTTCTCATGGACTACCGCTAGCAATCGAAACCGCTTCATCTACAGTTATTGAGAACCACAGCAGTACCTCGTTCGTAAAGTAAAAGGCCTTCAATTTCATCGTTTCTATATAACGCAACGCCACTTGGGCTTCGGGGCTCGCCTGCATTTCTCTGCATCGATCAAGGGTAGGGACTATTGATGGGGCTGTCTTCTCTTCCCTCCATCTTGTTCACTGCTTCCTCCACGTCTTTGTTGATGTCATGGAACCATACCCATTCGAAGTGCCCTACCTGTAGTCTGGGTAGAAGCTTGCTCATGTTGTCTCCATCGATCTCGTGCTGGAGGAAGAGCATACGACCCACTTCTGCGGCTTTCTCCAGCTGCTTTTGGGCGCGTGGGCGACGCACCGAGTCGTAGGCCTCAAGGCCCACCGCGATGCGTGAAGATGAATTTGGGTCGCTTGCGGGAATCTTGGCCAGACGTACCAGCACTTCGGAAAGTATCAAGGCGTCTTCCAAGCCTTGTGCAGCGCCGTTGGCTTGGAATGGCAAGGAAGCGTGGGCGCTGTCTCCCATGAGCACAACGCGCCCACGGCAGTAAGTGGAAGTGTTCAAATGGTGGAATAATCCCCATTTGATCGGTCTGGCCATTGCGAGAAGTCGTCGAAGGCGTTCGTCTACACCCGGCCCTTCGAAGTCGGCCATCATCTCCTCGTAAGTGACTTTTTCGGTAACGGCGTTGTCTATCCCCCATGGCTTGGGGTCAGCTTTGCAGAGAAGAATGTTGTACTCCTGTCGTCGGGGATTCGTTAGCGGAAGTGGTAAGCAATCTCAATCTGGTGGTAGCTTACCTCGCCGCCTGAGATCCGATAGGTAACACAACCTCGTTTGCGACCAAAGAAGAACTTCGCCGTGTCGGTCAGATCTCCAAGAATCTCGTAGGCTTCAGCCATGGGTAGAACAGCTCGGTAGCAGTATGAGTTCGCATAAACGGGCTGCACTTGACTTGGATAGATCAGCTCCAGCACGTCCTTTCGTACTGTGCTTTGGATCCCGTCGGCGCCAACACCTATGCTTGCCTCGGCGAATGTTTGATCTGCAAAGCTGAGCACAACCTTGTCTGGGTGTTGTTCGATGTTGGTCAAACGCTTGCTAAACTTGACGTTCTCGATGGGTATGAAGCTGGTCATGATGTCGAGCAACGCTTTCCGGTGCGCCTGATGTATGGATCAAGTAAGTGTACACTCGAGGTCGCGGGTTTGGGAAGGAGAAGATACTGACCGATTTGCGATCGAAGTCGGGGTGACCCCACCCCGATTTTCCATACCATGATTGATCTTGGCCTGTTACACCTTCCGTTAGCCGACGTTTCAAGATGGGTCTGAACTTGACTTGTTGTTAACGTACCTAGACCCTCTTCTAGCAGCATGCCCTCGAAGAAGATATCCTGGGCGTCCTTTGACTTGTTCCCGACGCAGATCTCCTCGTACTTAGAGCGGAAGCCTGGTTCTATCGCATCCATTGCCCGCAGACCGTTGGGAGGACATCCAATGCCGGCACTTGGTCGGAGTTAGAATGTACTTTCATTACAGCAAGGAAGAGCGGAGTGACGCTCACCCGACCACCGAGTATTCCTTGGCTTCTTCGTAGAGCGTGAAGGAGATGCCTTTCTTGTGCAATCCCATAGCAAGTGCCAGGCCGGCAACCCCAGCGCCTTGAGTGAACATTAGCTGAGATAAATGGCGATGGCAAATGATTGCTAGAGCACTTGCCGACGATGGCCACACTGAATCCATTGTTGGTTCCTGCTGACATAGTAGCAGGTGGATTGTCTTGCGACTCTTGCAGGCTGAGGTAAAAAGTATACAAGATTGTATGGGCTAGCTGAATTAGCATTCAAAGACGACGAATTACTTATTAGTGGTCGCCTCACTCAACAAGAAAGCCCCGAGGCATAACTTGATCAATTGCCAACACCATATGATGATCGATCGATAACGCTATCACTGTCGATCATCTGCAGGGTACCGCCGGGGCAAATCAGGGACAGCATGCCGGATTCGATGGATTTGTTACCTAATCAGATCTCCTCGGCCCTCGTCTCCGGCCTCCCTCCTCTCAGAACTGTCCTCCGTTTCCCCGACCTGCCACCTCTCCCACGGGGTCACACGCCTTTCATTCATCCCTACTCTCCGGGCCTGCGAAGCCATGTCATCGCAAGCAGCCGACGACACGGAACCTGCGCCCCCTAGCAAACGACGACGCGTTGGTCTCGCGTGCAATGCCTGTCGCGTACGCAAGTCCAGGTATGAGCCGGACGCGCCTACGCTATCCGAAGTGACACGGTCTTTGCAATCAACGTGCTGACGATTGTCTCATGTGTCAGATGCGATGGACAGCGGCCGAAGTGCTCGGCGTGTCAATCGCTAGTATTAGAATGCCAATATGAGCCCAGCGATTCCGCCACCAACATCGTTGTCCGCAAGGAATACGTGTCAGATCTCGAACAGCGTGTGACGACCGTGGAACGTCAACTACAGCGTTTGAACGATGTAGTCCAGGGCCACTTATCACCGTGCGTGAATAGTCACAGTAGTAATGGCCATCGCCTGCCCTCGGACACTCCTCAGCCGCTTGGCCCATTAGGTCATGTTCCGCAGACGAATGAGACTCGCGCGATCGGTCTGGAGGAGCCACGAGACGAAGATGCTTCCACCAACGGGATGGCCATGACCTTCGCCGAGGAGCACACATCAGCCTTCTTCGGTGAATCTTCCAACATCAACTTCACGCAACTTCTGCTCCGGGCGGTAGCTGCGGTGCATCGAGCCACCCCAGCTATAGCAACGATGATTGATACCGAACTCAACGTGGGAGACGGCAACGCTGCGAGGATATCACAGAGTCAACCTCAACCGATTCCGGCATTGAGCGGTCCTTCGTACCCTTCGGTCACTGCGCTTCCACCAACCGATGAAATGGACAATTTACTCAACAAATACTTTGACACGGCTGGAGTCGTCTTTCCATTCATCCACGAAGAGACCACGCGGAACACGTATGCGGAGTGCAAACGCAATGGCTTCAAAAAGGCTCGCAGGACGTGGCTGGGTACCTTGAACATGATATTTGCTACGGCGAGCACTCTTGACAGCGACCGCGTCGCTTCAGCTAAAGAACGCTCTTGGAAATCCAACGTTTTCTATCAGAGGGCCATCGGCCTTTGCGGCGAGCTCTCGAAACGAGTCATCAGTCTCGAGATTGTTCACTACCTGTTGCTCGTGGTCATCCACTGTCAAGGAACTCAACGATCTGTTCAAGCCTGGAACAATCACGGGCTTGTGATCCGTTCAGCTATGGCACTGGGATTGCACAGTACTCCGGCCAAAAGCACCATCGATCCTGTCCAAGAGGAATATCGTCAGCGGACGTGGGTTGTCATTTACTGCTTGGATAAAGTGTTGAGTGCAGCCTTTGGCAGACCGGCGGGTGTCCCAGACGATCAGGTCAGGATGAGAGGGTCGCCGTGGGAGCGAAACTCGACATCCCCGGATCCATCGCACCACACTGTCGATATACCGGGCGAATTCCTTGCTGTATCATATCGCTTGTACCAGGTAATGAGCAGCTCGCTTGCCACTCAGTATGCCGCCAACATCGAGGATAGCGGCCCTGACCAGGATGACATGGCTTCTCTCAAAGCTTCTGGCGAGCTCCGGAAGAGACTTCGGGGCTGGGTAGCGAGCCTGCCTTTGACTCTCCAGCTATGCGCGCCAGGATCGGACATGCTTTCTGATAACACTCAAGTCAATCGACTACGTGTCATCTTGACTCTGCGTTATCACAATCTTGGCATCCTCATCCACAAGCCACTACTCAGTGCAACCATAAGTCAGATCTTCACGAAAGAGAGCGCACCAGGCCTGCCATACCTAACGCAGCTTGCGATGGCAGAGGCCCATGAGTGTATGCGCTCGGCAGAAACCACCATCAACATTGTCCACGCAATCATCACTGTGGACCCAACGAGTAGGAACAATCTTGGCGTTGGTTTCTTCACATTGTACTACGGTGAGTCTTGCATGCACCTGATCTCTCCATGACTTTCGCCTAACGAGTCTGTCGATAGTTTTTACAGCATCACTAGTCATTGTCGCCAGCTTGCTGTGGGCACAGCATGGGGGTAGCTTAGCAGACGAGGCAGCTGTCCGTCACGCAAGAACTCTACTTGACAAGGTAGAGGTAGTGTTCCAGAAGCTGGACCACGAAAACAGCCTCGTGATGAACTGTCTGGAATACATTCGTAAGCTCGCAAGAATGTGTAGCTTCAAAGGTCAACACGCACTCAGCCTTGCGAAATCCAGATCCGATAAGCTGACTGGCGTTCGCAACAGGAAAACTCGCAGACGCGTACGGGACGCAGACTGACAACGACACGGCAGGGGGTGATGCAGCGTGGTCTGGTAATTTGGAGCCAGCTGAAACAATGCCGCTCAATTCAGACGACATGGAAGCGTTCCAGCTTTTCTCGACAGAGATGTTCGATCCCATCATCTTTGATGGAATGAACCATTCTCCTTGGGACGGAACGGGTGCTGCAAACGTTCTGTGGGAAGGATTCCAACAGGAGCATTAGCGGACCATCTTCGGCCATGAACCAGATGCAGTCCTTGTACTTGCAATATTGTGTGATGTTGTACCGGTGAAGTGTCTGATCTATCGTCGAGGAAAGGGAGCAAATTGATAAGATTCTCCTAGCGCATCTGAGGCAGATCACACCGGGAAACTGCGGGCCCAGTCCGGAGCTGCTGCGGGAGGAATGATGTCGGAATTCTCCGAAAGATAAGCAACGATCGTTTCCACAGAAAAACATGAGAGATCACATCTACCGGAAAATCCGACCCCCGTGCTTCACCAAGATCTTTGCGGCAAGCCTCCATTCTTATCGTTGACTCTCGGGTCAACTCGTTCACACTGGTCCAAAGTATCATCTCTCGGGCGGTGAAGAAAGATTACTCGACACCAATGAGCATTACTTGCCTTCTTCAATGAAGCTCATTGCGGTGGGTCGACAATCCTTGAGAAATCTTTCTAAGGAGACGGCGACCGAGTTAGAGGACGCACCCACTCCGGAGACTGGAATTCTGTTGCAAATTCGGACCGGGAAAGTCAAACATCATGCTCTCGGAGGAGAGATCACCTCGGCAATTTACAAACAACAGCACCATGGTCCAGTATTCTGCGGTCAGACCGGTCTCGACGGAGACGAACATGGCTTCAATGAGCACGGCGGGATCGAGCGCGCGGTGCATCAATACAATCCAGAGCACTATCCGGACTGGCAGGCAGAGGGCCCTCCATACCCAGAGCTGTACGAGACCGGAGCCTACGGCGAGAACATAGCCACGACCAATATGAACGAAGATAACGTTTGCATTGGCGACAAAATCAAACTTGGAGACGACATCCTCCTCGAGGTCAGCGAACCCAGGCATCCATGCTACAAGCTTAACTCTCGTTTCCAATGGCCAAGAGCCTTGAAACGAACAATACAGACCGGACGAGCGGGTTGGAACATGCGCGTTCTACAGACTGGAGAGATCCGCAAGGGGGATGCAATCTCTTTGGTAGAAAGACCCTTTCCCAAGTGGTCAATTCTGAACGTGCAGAGAGTCATCAGAGGGAAGAGCGTGCCTCTCCAGCTTTTGGCCGAATGCACACACCTGCCGATGACAGACACTTGGTTGAACATCGCAAGAGAGAAATTGAAGAATTCCTCGAAGCGTTACACCTTAGTGGATGCTCAGAAAATCACTCAGAATGTCAGGAAATTGACATTCGCGCTGAACGAGTCTCTTGAACTCAGCGATCCCGATTTCGATCCCTATGCTTTCGCCCTCATCAATTTTGGAGCAAACCTGGAGATTTCGCGGTCTTACTCGATTGTCAGTGGAGACCAGCATCGATTCAGCCTCGCGGTAGCCCTTGATAGACATTCCCGGGGAGGCTCATCATATCTTCACAATGAGCTCAAAGTCGGCGACGAAATCCTCATGTCACCGGGAGCAAATCAGGCAGCGACCGAAAACGACGAAAAATGCGACAATGGCCAGATGCGGATTCTCATTGTTGGAGGCATCGGCATCACTGCATTTCTTCCATCTATCCGCGCCTGGTACAGCAAAGGCTTGCCATACCATCTCCACTACGCCGTACGAAGTCCCGGAGAAGCCGCATTTTTGGCCGAACTCCCAAAAGACAAGACTACGATCTATGCCAAATCGAGAGGCGAACGACTGGATATCGAAAGTATCATCCCACACAAAAGCTCAGATGGCACTTATCACGCTCGTATCTTCTCGTGTGGGCCAGCGCGCATGATGCAAGAGTGTCAGAGACGAACGGCTCAACTCGGCTACCCGGAACATATGGTCCACTACGAAGACTTCGGATCCGGTGCGGGCGGAGATCTCGGGAATGCATTCGAGATAGAAGTCACCGAGCTTGACACGGACAGGCACGTGGAACTCACGGTGCCTTCGAACAAGACTTTACTGGATGTTTTGAACGAATCGGGCTTCGACGTTCCGTCCTCTTGCAAGGCCGGCGGTTGTGGTTCCTGTAGAGTCACGGTCTGTCGAGGAGAAGTGGACTACAAGAGCTCATCGTTGACTACAAAGGAGAAGGGCATCGCGCTGCAGAGTTGCGTAGACCGTGGGATTGGGAAGCTAAAATTGGAGATTGATTGATACTCGTAATGGATGTTCGACGTATATGATTTTCATCGAAACTGAACAGGATGTGTTGGAAAGCTAATGATGTTTACCATCTTCGTCATCTCAAGCTGCATCACGCATGGCTGCCAGTCACCCAGCTACAACTGATCCCGGTCATCTCACATGACAATGATCTAACTACTACTTCCAGAGTTGTCAGCACAATCGAACACCCTGGCGATGTCTCCATTCTCGAACGCGGCCTTGATCGAGGCAGCAGCGGCGTATCTACGAGCAAATTATTGTCAGCCCTTTGCCTACATCTCCAACACGAATTCAAAGTGACTTACATTCCACCGGCAGTCATGTACATCCCGAAAAGAACAAGCAGCATGTGCATTGCGTACTTAGATTTCTGGCCAATCGAACCAGATTTGAATTTTTTGAAGTCATGCATCCAAAGAAGTCCCGGGAAGATCAAGCTGAACGGCGCCAAACAAAATGCAGAGGCTAGCCCGAGCAGATAGTTCAGAATCGGGACCGCTTCGGCGGCAACGAAAGCCACTGCACCCAGGGCGACATTGATGCCGATCCAAGTGGACCAGTGGGTGAGACTGTTTGACTGTAGGTGCTTTGAGTTCCTGAGCAAGCGTACAAAGGCGTACTTTGCGGCGACGTGCTGGTAGATGCCAACTCCAACCACAAGTCCGGGCAGTGCGATCCCGTACGCGATTTTCTTGAACAGAGGCCCGGCGCTTCCGAAAGCGGGCACTGAGAGCCATGTTCCGCAATAGCGATAGATCACCAGACTGAACGAGAGATATATGCCGCCGACGAGGAACCCAGCGAGCACGCAAGCTTTGCGGAAGTCTTGAGGTCGGCGCATTTCGGCGATGACTGGCAGAAAGTTCGACGAGCCACATGTGCTGATAAATATGTTCATCGTGTTGATCATCCCGACCACGAAGGTTGGATACGCGATCGGCGTCCATCCAAGATCAAAGTCGCCGGTCTGAGGGGCAGCCGCTGGTCGATCTGTCTGCGAGACAGCGACGGTGAAGACGAAGACTGAGATGAAGAAGGTGACAAAGCCGAACCAAGTAATCCATCCTAAGTTCGCGAATGTACGGATAGAAGAACAGAGAGTGGTCAAGATCGTGGAGACCAGTGCAAAGATCACAGTGCATGTAGCGTGGTCCGACAAGGCGTTGAAAGCGGTCGCTGTCGTGACGATGCCAGCCGCTGCTACTAACACTTGAGCGATGATGATCATAATCCCAACGATCTCTCGACCAGTCGGTCCCCAGAGGTGGCCCATCATGTCCGCTAGAGCTACATGAACGATTAGGTCGAACGATCATCGATCCCAAACAGCGCTTGACTTACTGTGGCACTCGGGATGCCTGTGGTGAAAATCGCCTAGAACGACGGCAGTGTCTAGACACCACGTTGTCAGCTTTCAATGTTCATGGTCCTCAATTGAGATTTCTTCCTACTTACATGTATTCAATGAAGTAAATCCAATGATTGACAAGGAGCCTCCGACCGAGCCAAGCGCCGCCAATGCTGCTGGTGTACTGAGGATACTCATGGCAAAGTTGATCTTGACGAACAGGACCGTGGCCTGCTGCCAGCTGACCGTCCTGAACTCCACACCGTCGACGTTGGCCTGGAAGATCTCATACGACTCCCCGATCTCGGTATCGACGGCTGTAGACTCATCATCGTTGGACGTCTCGAGCGCAAACTGTCCCTTTTTGGGCAAGTCTATCTGTCGTTCAGACGGAGATTGGATCTGGTTAGCCATAGTTTGCAAACGATGAGTGGTGATGGTTGGATTGCTCGAGTGGCGAGTGACGAGAATGGCCACATGTCTACGCGGATATATATATACTCAACAACATTGGCCTATCGCTCCCGCTCAATGTGACTTTCATCAAGATAACATAGATACGACGTGCGGTATGCGTTCGCGGGCAAAGTCTCGTGCCTCCGGAAACATGAAGTGATGGCCAAGAGATAACCTTGAACCATTTGAGTCCAGTGAAACTCTGCACCTGCTTGATCGCTCGTGCCAAAGTCATACCAGCCGACGATAACGAGTGCAAAGATATGGATACTATGTAAATGATAATGGCGTTTCCGAAAGCTTACAGATTATAGATATACCCGCTGCGGTAAGTCCGGCAGAGCTAACCGACGATGGCCAAAGAAGTCAAGATAATCTCTCTACTACCGCTCTGACTGACTGGCTGGAACGCAGTATCTGCATAAATCATCTCACACAGCCTAAAACACCATACACGCCATTTCAATCGCAATCATGGTCAAAACGTTGCGATTTGCAGACCTAGAGGTCCCGGTTCCCGGATTTGGTGCCATGGGCATCAGCTTTGCACTCGGAAAGAACCTGACATACGACGAAGCCGAACCTGTACTTCTCAGGGCACTAGAGCTAGGCTGCACGTTCTGGGACACTGCCGTGAGTGAGGATTATTAACGAAGAGCGCCTGGCGCCGCTGATCACTCTCTCAGGTTTCCTACCGCAACGGCGTGAATGAGAAGGTTCTGGGCGACTTCATTCGGAAGCACAATGTGCGCAATAAGATTTTCCGTGAGTCTGCCTTCCGGTAATCGCGATATACGGACTCTGCTGATGATTCAAAGTTGCATCTAAATGTGGCGTTGCTGTTTTCGAAGACGGAGAAGTCAACAATTCGGCCGCACACATTCACAACTACATTGAGGGCACGATCGAAAGACTGGGATTCGCGCCTGATTTGTATTACCTCCATCGATTGGACCCTAGTTCGTCTACAAGGAGAGCCGAATCGTTGGCGAGCATGCTTGCTGACTCGAATCTCCAGACACGCCTCTCGAGGAGTCCATCCCGGCACTCGATCAACTTCGCAGACAGGGCAAGACCAAGTACATTGGTCTTTCTGAATGCTCGGCGTCGACGTTGCGAAAAGCTAACTCGAGTGAGCATCGAACTCGATTCCTCTCGGCCAATATGACTGAAGCTAACTTACCTGTAGTTGCCAATATCGACGCCATCCAGGCGGAATTTTCCCCATTCGAGACTCTTCACGAGGACGATGGTCTGATCCCTACGGCTCGTGAGCTTAATATCGCATTTGTAGCCTATGGTCCGCTAGGACACGGGTGGCTTGTCAATGACTTCCCGTACCAGACGCCCGACGACTTCAACTCGGATGACTACCGACGCCAGAGTATGTACACCGCAAGCCTCCGACCTAGAACGAATCGTTGACCCAAGTTACAGTTCCTAAGTTCCAAGGCGTGAACTTTTACGCCAACAAGAAGATCGCCGAGAATTTCAAGGCGCTCGCGCAGCGCAAGGGCTGCTCAGTGACACAGGTGGCTTTGGCATGGGTCGCAGCGGAGGGCATCATCGCCATTCCTGGCACGACTAGGCCAGAGCGTCTAGACGAGAACTTCTCTTCGAGAGATATTGAGTTGTCTAAGGAAGACAAGCAGGAGATGCGTGCGGCCATCGAGGCCTCGAAGCCGCAAGGTGATCGATATAGCAAGGAAGCTTCGAAGGCGATTGGGAATTGATGGACTGCGTGTGTACCGTCCGCGCGAGGCCAAGTAAGGTTGTGTAGAGTTTGATCATCGAGAACGACTACACGATCATGTTTGCCATCCATGGATCAAGCTGGGTATAAGAACCTTTGTCGTAATGACACGCCAGCTGGGATCAACAGTGATCGCCAATAATCTAATTGATTGGTGACATGTGAAAGTCGTGTGAAGGGCTGATGACATGTCCGCAGTACGCTGGTATTGTTTGTAGGTGTTGTTCATCATTCTCCAAGGTCTCCGCCGCACTGTACACTCCACCATCAGGCGCCTTGTGTAACGTCAATCGGTGTAATCACTGCCTTGCAGGCTTTTGTTCTTTCTGTTTCTTCGCTATCACCGCGCCTCGCTTCCATTGCTTTCTGGACTCCGATATGTGTAGAATCGAATGGGGTTCTTGATTCCCCACCCCAGCTATCCACTGGTATCGAGAAGGTCGTCGGAATCGAGTCAAGGTCGGAGTCGGGGTCGTCATACGGTGTGCGCTTGATTGATGCGAGCTGTTCGTCCCTTGGTCGCGTAACTGTGCAGGAGATCTCGGGGGTGAATGCGGCGAGATTTAGAATTCCCATAGGTCCATGATAGGTAGGGTTGGGGTTGCGGTTATGCTACGACCTCTTGTCATCGATTTCTTTCGATGCAACAAACTTCAGCAGCAATCTAATGATTGATGATCTGATCCTCAAAGTGCTATATTATAAGAAGGGCGGTTTATGCGTGCTCACATGCGTTATCGACCAAAGGTTGACTTCCTTCGTTTTTCAAACATAGATTGGCGCAGATTGGAACTCTTTCGAGCACCGATCGATCAGCAAGCTATATCTAACGGCGGAAATCGATAGACCGACGGAGAATGTCACCAAGAGACAGACGAGCAATGCTGGGGCTACTCTAAGACCGATCAGAATTGATATCAACGAGATAGGTATTTGCGTCAAACGCCAAAACCAACCTTGAGTGTGTAACCGCGTCGAGGTGCCACCATGTCATCGATTGTTACGGTCTTTCGATGGAATCCTAATGAACAACCTCAGTCGTGTCTATACGGATTGCGTCAACTGCATATTCATGACACACAATAGATGCTGTTGTTATCTTCTCGCCGTCGACAACTGCAGTGGCGGCTCAAGTATCTTTGCCACCATGTTATCAAACCTCCACTAATACTTCATTGATGATTACATGGGCACCCTCAGCCCTTTCAAAACGAGATACGAGAGTCGCATCCTGTGACTGATCAATCGATTGATCGGTTGGGGGGGTTGCCTTCCTATCAACATTCCCATCAAATGTCACTAACGATCCCCCTTCACAAGCCAGCCGGTAGTCCGCGCGCTTCCCCGAGATGGCCGGACTGCCCAAACACAATCTGCTATACACCGGAATACACGGGCCAGGATCCGGCGTACCGAGAGGTACTACTCATGCATGCGTTGTCACCAATTTGTGGAGCTTTTCGCCCTGGCTACTTGATACAACAGCGCTTGGACTAGACTCTCATCAATCGACTCACAGTGTGCTCGGTGTTGCCTCAAACAACCGCCGTCCTACCAACCATGTCACCAGATCCCGTTCGCCAGACACAGCTTGCGCTGGACGACGAAGACCGTTCACGCTACAGTACAGCAGAACTACACGATTACTTCAAACGGATCGAGCTCCCAAAGAAGTTCCTTGACTCACCCTTGTTGTCGAATGCGAACTTTGCCGAAACAAAAGAACATGGCCTCCCGTTTCTGGAAGCCCTGGCCCGCCATCACACCTGCAATGTTCCTTTCGAGAATCTCGAGCTTCACTATTCCGCACACAAGACTATCAGCCTCGATACCGCACATCTATACAACAAATTTGTCCACCGGCGTCGCGGTGGCCGCTGCATGGAACACAACACATTTTTCGCCACCGTCCTCCGCTCGCTAGGCTTCGATGTTCGCAACTGCGGTGGCCGCGTTTCGCGTGCCATGTCTCCGTACCCGGAAGTCCGACGCAACCAAAGCGCAACCTACGACGGTTGGAACCACATGCTCAACCTCGTCCGTCTGGACGGCGAATGGTTCGTGGTAGACGTCGGAATGGGCGCTATGGGCCCCAACATGCCTTACCCACTACGTGATGGGTTCGAGACCACCAGTATCGTGCCCCGCAGGATCCGCGTACAGCTGAGATCCATTGCCGAGTCGAACGCAAAACACCGCGCCTCTGGATCGCCGAAGATGTGGTGTTACGACTTCTGCTACGAGCCTGCCGGAACCGCCGATGACAAATGGCTGCCGGTTTACTGCTTCACTGAGACGGAGTTCCTGCCACAAGATTACGAGGTCATGTCCTGGTTCACTTCGACCCACCCGAATTCGTTCTTCACCAGATGTGTCACCGTCACGAAAATGATTCTCTCCGAAGACAAAATCGTGGGGAACAACACATTGTACCAGGGGACTATCAGAGAGACTGTCGGCAGCGACCGGAAGGTTCTGAAGGAGTGCACGACAGAAGAAGAGCGTGTGAAAGCGCTGGCTGAAATCTTCGATGTGACTCTCCAGGACGAGGAGAAGAATGGAATCTCAGGAGATGTCAAATTGGACTGACAGGATCTCATGAAGTAGAATCTACAGTCTCGTACCGAGTCCCAAAACTTGACAGTCTCTTTCAAGCTCAGCTGTTGTCGAGATGGACGAGCCTGTGTGTATGCCTGGAATCGTTGTCGATACAAAATCCGATCTCAATCGCTTTGCAATCGGCGTCGCCACCTTGGACCCCAACAGTCATGCCCTGTGACTTGTAAAACACCCACGAGCAAGGAGACTACAGCGCCGGAGGCATCAAGAAAAGCAGTCTACGATTCGATCACTCAGATCACGAAATGAAGATTTTGTGACGATATTGCAATTAGACTGGACGAGACTTTAATGAGAAAGCTCAAAGCACTGCCTTGGATGAAGGACGGAATCGCTGCACAAAAACTCCGCCAATAACTCAATCCTTTCGCAACCAAAAGTCGAACCAATCCACGAAACTCTTGAAGCTCTGCTCTTTGGCCCACTTCTCATACGGGTCGGTAAGCCGGGTTCGTGACTAGAGACAACGTTAGTATCCGACTCGAGGAACACATGCCTTTACTACACTGACCGCAAACCCATGTCCCACGTTCGAAAAGATCTGCAAGTTGAACCGCTGTTCACTCTCAGTCAAGATATCGGTAGTTCGGGTGCGCTCCTCTGCCATGAAGAGCTTGTCGGTACTTGGCACGGACAAGAAGATGGGTGCTTCGATGTATTAGCGAAGGGAAGGACAAAACGATATACGCCCCCCCCACCTTTGACATTGTAGACATGGCTCTCCATCAGGAATGACGGGTGAGCGATTGCTCCAGCCGTGCAGATTCCGGTCGAAGAGAGTTGTTCACAAACGAATCGCGCTCCCCAGCTGCAAAGGAGATGTCAGTGAAGAATCCGGCTTGAAGGCTTATGCGAAAGACTGGGGCTTACCAATAACCCACGCAAGCAAACGTGACGCCTCCGGACTTGCCATACTTCGCCTTGACGTCCTGTACCCATTTCCCGGCGACTTCTTCGGAAGCCTTGAGATGCTTGTCCTTCCACGCGATAAAATCGAAATTCGGATCGTTAAGCGGCGTCGCAGAATGCTTTCCGATACCGTCCTAGATGCCAAAGTATATTAAGATTTGCATACATGTGTTGGTGGTCTATTGATGTTACCCCAAGGAAGTAATCGACACCAAGAGTCAAGTATCCGCAAGCGGCGAATGCGTCCATCATGAGAAAGCTGTTTATGTGCAGCCCGAAAGCGTCGGGGAAGAACAAGAGTACATTCCCATTGGACTTCGATGGGTCGGGGGTAGCGACATAGGTATCGACTCCTTCGATTTGTTCGATTGTTCCTGTCGGCTCTCCAGTGTGGATGTCGCCTTTGAGACAGCAGAGGTCAGCTGGCTTGGCGAGATATCGGTCCATGATGTTAGGGTTGATGTGAATTGTTGATTGATGTGAAACCTGGGAATTCGTTTATGTGAATGTTGTCTGCATTTGATGATAATTATCAACGAGAGTGAGTAGCTCTTGGGGACTCGCGGCAATTCCGGGACCGTGTCCCGGCACACAAACCTCCTCTTATCACTGAAGGTATCTTCAAGCACCAGACTACAATGTGTCATCTGTTCAGAGCGCTTCAATCCTTCAGCCACGCAGCAAGATAAGACGATCTTCGTGAGTCGGTCCCAAGGCTGACCGTGTAGTTCGACACATCCGGTGAAGCAACAAGATAAGACTGTATCGGAGATTGACAATCCCTTTCGTATATCTGGTGCTAGAGTACAGCACATTAGGAGCAGTAGTGTTCTGTGTTTTCGGGCTAAGTAGGCCGACTGAAACTCACATTCGACGCTCCGTTTCCCTCCACGGTCAACTCGTCATGCCCGCCACCTGGAAAGAAGTAGTCTCAGCAAAACGAGCGGATCGAGACGCTCTGATCGCGACGCATCGATCTCCAACAGCGATTGAGGAACACGCTACTTCCCTCACTGACATCAACGATGTCGTTGTCTTGCAGGGACTGCTAAAAGCAAGAACGGTCTCAGCCGAGGAGATCACTCTCGCTTATGTCCAGAAGTAAGACCCTCTTCACCTCAACCACACATCTCACATCTAACGTACGCACAGAGCCTGCGAAGCGCAAGCAAGGGCAAGTCCTCAACACTGTCAGCCAGACATCATCTAACGGGGTGAATCATAGACCAATTGCCTCACCGAAGTCAATTTCGACAACGCCTTACGCGAAGCCAAGCGTCTGGACGAATTCTACCAAGAGCACGGCCGTCTAGTAGGCCCTTTGCACGGCGTCCCGATCTCTCTCAAAGATCAGTTCAACGTCAAAGGGCTAGACTCGACATTGGGCTACGTGGGTCGAGCTTTTGCTCCGGCGGCATCTGATGCGCTTCTTGTGGACGTACTTCGACAGCTTGGTGCGATCATCATCGCAAAGACTAATCTACCTCAGAGTATCATGGTGAGCGGATTTAATTATACCATTCTCCTCTTCGTCAGTTGCTGACTTTCGGTAGTGGTGCGAGACCGAGAACCCACTCTGGGGGTTGACTACCCATCCACAGAATCCGAGCTTCACTCCGGGAGGTTCTTCAGGGGGTGAGGCAGCTTTGTTGTCCCTGCAAGGCTCGATGATTGGTTGGGGAACCGACATTGGAGGTTCCATTCGTGTTCCTTGTCACATGAACGGGCTTTGGGGGCTGAAGCCCAGTGTAAGTGATGCGTAGGACTGTGTGTCAGCGACTTCGTTAACATCGCACTGACGATCGGTTCTCCAGAGCGGACGCATGTCATACCAGGGTGTAGAAGTGTCTCAAGATGGTCAACAGCACGTCCCCTCCGCTGTTGGTCCCATGGCGAGGTCTCTGGGCTCGCTCACTGCGATCACAAGATATGTGCTTGAAGCAGGTCTCTGGAAATCTGATCCTCAGCTTCCGCCGCTCCCTTGGAAGGCAGACGTATTCGATACTTTCTCCAAGAAGCCGCTCGTGATCGGTACCATGCTGGATGATGGCGTAGTCAGAGTCCATCCGCCGATCGAACGGGTGTTCAAGGATGTTGTCTCGAAGATGCAGGCCGCTGGTCACGAGATCGTCGAGTGGGATACAAGCTTGAACCAGGAGTGTATTGCCATCATGGTAAGCTCACATCGCAAATTGTTGGAGATCCACATCATCTGACCCCGACAGGACCAATACTACACCGCAGATGGAGGCCAGGATATCCGAGAGGCCCTGGCCGTAGGCGGCGAACTCGTTCTCCCAAACATCCAAGCCTTGATCGATCGCGCTCCGCCAATCTCAGTCCACGAGTACTGGCAGTTGAACAAGAAGAAAGTTTCCGCACAAAAAGCCTACCAAGCCATGTGGAGCAGCATGCGATCGAAAAGCGGCCAGCCCGTCGATCTGTTGCTCGTGCCCGCGATGCCGCATACCGCGTTGCCTCATCGGAAATCTAGCCGCTGGGTGGGCTACACGAAGTTGTTCAACATTCTCGATTACACCGCATTGTCGTTCCCCGCAGGCAGAGCATCTAAGGACCTTGACGAGCAGAGCAGTGTAGCGTCGGCATATCAGCCCCGAAATTCGAACGATGCTTGGAACTGGGGTCATTACGATATTGAAGCGATGGACGGTCACCATGTTGGGCTGCAGATCGTAGGTCGGCGGTTCGAGGAGGAGAAAGTTCTGGGGGCTGCTCATCAGGTACAGACTCTGCTAGAAACGTAGTGTACGTGAAATGATTCTAGCACAGCCCAAGTCAGCGTTCCCTCGAAAGCGTTTCTGGTATTCAGGTCAAGCCTTCTCATTGTCTTTCCGTCGAGAAAAGCCGGATCGACCGTGCCTACCTATCTTTTCTTTCGCCACTTCCGCCAGACCGTGAACGACCTGCAAAGAACCAAAGACAGCCGGGCGTCGACATGGAATTAAGACAGCAAAGCCTACCGCAACATACCTTCATAAAACTCTACGGCCCGGAACACTTCTGCGACATCTTCCGCGCCCCCTGCAAATCGACACTCCTCCTCCTAGTCCTCTCCGCATTACCAAAGGCAGCAGGCACCAGTTCCTTCTTGTTCACCTTCCCCATAGTATTGCGCTTGATCACACCCAAAATCTCCAAATCCTGCGGAATTTTGTAGGGTACAAGACGAGTCTTCAACTCCCGCCTCAAATCCGCGAGACCCCATCGCTGACCGGCCCACGCGTCTTCCAAAACAACAACAGCAGCAACCTTCTGACCCCATGCCTCAGAAGGTAGGTCCACGACAGCGTATTCGTTGACTTGCGGGAGAGCTAGAATCTCACGCTCGATCTCGAGAGCGGAGACCTTCTCGCCGCCAGTCTCAATGATATCCGCACTCTGCCGTCCCTGGACGAAGTACGCCGGCCCGCGAGCCCAGGACCCGGACTTGCCTTCTCCCGAACCGTCGACTTGTCGACGTATCGCGACATCTCCCGTCTTGAACCAATCGTCCGGAGTGAACTCTTCAGCAGTCGCAGCAGGGTTTTGCCAATAGCCTCCGAAGATAGTAGGACCGCGGAGTTGGATCTCGCCTTGCCGTTCAGTCCCAGAGACGGGATCGATCTCCTCACCGAGAGGAATGACGCTTTGCACACTCGCAGAATCGGTCTCCATCAGGCGGGCTTGGACAGAGGGCAAAGGCCAGTCGACAGAGTCCTCTACGCGATCGGAATCGTCGAGACCGCAGGAGAGTGCCATGCCGACTTCGGTCATGCCGTAGCGCTCTAAGAGGATGTTGTTGTTGGACAGTTTGCTCAAGCCTTCACGGATTGGGCTGGGGAGCGCCGCCGAGCCGGACATGTTCAGTCGAAGGTGGTCCCGGGAGATCGCTTCTTCGCCGGCTCTTTGCAACCCTGGGCTTAGGAGAGGATAAGCCTGGAGCATCCGGGACCAGACGGTAGGGACGGCCGTGAAGAGCGAGACAGGCGTTGATCCATCGTGGGTGGTATTGCTGAATTGGTCGCTGGTGGCATCTTGGGTAGGGCTATCGTGACGGCTCGTTTGCAAGAAAGGCGATGCGAGGCGCTGCCGTACGGCGTTGACATCGAACGGGTACATGAATTCGATGCTGCTTCCTGCAAGCAGTGGCGTGAGAAGAGCATTGACCGTGCCGTGGATGTGGTGGAGGGGTAGGATGTGCAAGAGATGGTCGGCGGGTGAGTATTCCCAGGCTGTTAGCAGGCTTTGTGCTTGACCTGTGAGAACGGCTTCCGACAGCATTACACCCTTTGGTCGTGCTGTGGTACCTGATGTGAACAGCATCATACCGCTCGCTTGCTTCTCCGAGGAGTCGGCCAGCTCGAGTTTGACGACTTCATTCGAGCTTCTGTCTGAGTCCAAGTCGCTCCTTTGACGACCCTCCAACTGATAGTAGCAGATCTCTGTTTTCATTCCATGCGAAATTACAGATTGAGCCTGATCCGCGTATCGTTCGCTTGATAATAGAATAGTCGCCCCGCTGTTGTTGAGGATGTGCTTCAGCCCGGCCGCTGGAAACGACGGCGCCAGAGGCACAGCTATAGCGTTGCACGCAAGTACAGATAGCAAGGTAACTGTCGTTCGAAGTCAAAATCAACCAGAACGAATGCAGGCGGCGATAGTCATCTCATACCAATATAGTCGTAGCCGTTCTCCACCAGAAAGGCCACTCGTTGGCCGGCAATGCTGCCATGCAAGCGTAACAGCCGCTCCTTGACGCATGCTATGTCGTGCAGTAGCGTTCCGTAGGAGAATGATGTGCCGCTGCCATGATTGACCACGGCAGTCGACGAGGGGTTATGCTTCTGGATGGCTTCGAGGAATGCCGAACGCTGAACAAGTATTGCCGTGATGATCGGTGGTCAGGTGTGCTTGTAGGCCTGAACCAAAAGTAAGTCGTGTTTATAGCATATCTATCATTGCCAGACGTCGCTCTGTCGTCGATGTTGTACCCTGCCTGAGTAGGGACGATGTTGATCTTCAGGGGAGACCGGGGAACTACCGGGTATGGGTGGGACAGCAATAGGGCGTAGCAGATAACATCATTTGGACCACGGTGTGCATGAAGATAGCCATCGATCTGTCCAAAGTGTCGTCCGAAGATCCCTGTTCGTTCGAGCCTAGGTGACTAAGGCGAGGCGTGATAACAGGCCGGTCGAAGCCGCGACTTTACTCAGGTGTCGAGCTACGAGTCCGCACACCTACCTGCAGCCACTGCAATACCAGCGACGGAGCTCCGAACCGCTTCTATCGCAAGAAAACAGTGTCAGCTCAGAACATCCTCCCAACATCTTGCTGTCCCAAAGTTGTCATGTCGTACCAACGGAAACCCTACCCCTTCAACGCCGGCCGTCTAGGCCACATCGAAGGCCTAACCATAATCACCGCCTCACCAACCCAACCAGCCGCATCCGTTCACTACTTCGGCGGCCTCCCATACGCCCTCCCCCCAATAGGCGAGTACCGCTTCCAAGCTCCCCGCCCACTACCTCGCCATTACAAGTACGGCACAGCAGCAAATCCAGGCCGCTTCACAGGCGGGACAGGAATCTGCCCTCAACCCCCAAACCGCAATCCGCCCGATCCATCTTTGCTCGACGAGGACTGTCTACAGCTTAACATCTGGGTACCAACGGAAACTGCTCCAGCAGCAGGATGGCCGGTGTTTTTCTATCTCCATGGCGGGTACCTCCAGTGGGGGTCCGCGAACTGGAAGCCCGAAGCCGCTGTACGCTTGCTGAACGACTCTGCTTTCCGGGCGATCATAGTGGTGCCAGCGTACAGATTGAACGCACTGGGATTTCTGACAGGGCAAGAGCTCGCCGACGAGGCGAAATCCCTCGGACAGCCGGTGGGCAACATGGGCCTCCGGGACCAACGAACCGCCCTGGAATGGACCCGAGACAAAATCGCAGTCTTCAGCGGCGATCCAGCCAACATCACAGTCGCGGGCTATTCGGCGGGTGCCTTCTCAGCTTTCCACCAGCTCGCGCACGAGCTTTACTTTGTCCCTGATACAGAGAGTATCATCAAGAGGATCATCATGCTCTGCAACGGCCCCGGCCTGCCAGCCAAAAACCTAGAAGAACACCAAGCGCAGTTCGACGAATACACCGCCAAACTCGGCATCCCGCGTGAACTGGACGGCGCGGTGAAGTTGGCCGCGCTCCGCAGCATGCCCTTCCAAAAACTAATAGAAGTGCAGAAAGACATGACCATCTCGGAGTTCCGCGTGCTAGCAAACGGGACTTTCGTGCCTCGCGACCTGAGCAGATCGATCAACAGCGGGGACTTTGCCCAGAGGATGAAGAAGCGTAACATCGCTTTACTCAGCGGCGAGTGCAGAGACGAACACACGATCTACTACCACTGGCGCACGCCCGCGGACTCTTGTTCGGCGGTCTACACGCGCCTGTGCGCGGAGTACCCAGAGAGGATCGTGGCGAAGCTCATGCAAAGATACTGCAGTCTCCCGACACCGATCGTTTCGGAAAATGGGGCTCTCACTAGCCGGGAAGGCTGTTGCGGGCTCGTGGACGCTTCGCCTTGCTCGTACAACTTGCCACCCGGCTACAAAGACTGGCGAGACTTCTTCGGGCGTATTTACGCCAAACTCCAGGTCCACTGTCTGCAGCGCGGGTTCCACAACGCTTTATTCAAAGGCGGTCTTCGTCCGGGTAAAGACGTGTTGCGGTATCGGTTTGATCGGAGGTTGGAGTGTGTGGACGAGACCATGCTGCCTGAGTGGGGGGTGACGCATGCTTCCGACATCCCGATCTGGTTTTGGGGGTTTGATTCTGCTCGTGGTATGACTGGACAGGAAAAGACGTGGCTGAAAGGGTGGAACGAAAGGTTTTCTGCTTTTGTTAGGGGGGATGTGGTGGAATGGGGACCTACGCGGCCGGATGAGATGAGACGGTGGAGGAGCGACGGGGCAACAGACATCTGGGAGGATGAACTGTGGGAGCAAGGTTCGGAGATGTGGGATCTCGTTCACGGGGGTGAGGTTGTTGACGATGCGGCGGCGTGATTGCGAAGGTTGAGGTACTGGATTTGAAAGTTGCAGACAATGTCTCGTTGAGTAACAAGAGTAAAGCTGCCAGAGGCGACTACCGAAAGTGCGGCACCAGACCTCATCTCGCCAGCAGTCTTGATGTTTGTGTGTAGGAGGGAGGATTCGCGAAACTGGCTCCGGAGGTGTTTGATTTGCGGCGAAATCGGACGCCCATTGGCCGGGAACCTCTAGGGTTGGTGTTGTGGTCACACTTTGAAAAGTAGACTCATCATCCGGATGATGTGTGCGGTGATGCTGACATTTCGAGTAGGTGACTTGTTGGGTGGGTTCTGAACTAGAAGGTTGTCAACTGTGCTCGATGTCAGTGCACATATAGTACGGCAGTGCGCGCTTGGAAGCCGAAGCTTTTCGGGTTCATCAAAGGCATCATCACCTTTCGCTGTAAAGTGACGACGCAGTCGGTGAATATGGTATCGAGTCCTTACCATAGTAC
>Ga0265797_10003485_pt1 | contig 25047 bp, 34 predicted proteins | sample P2T30metagenome_FD_192433 | JGI IMG/M metagenome (GOLD analysis project Ga0265797, IMG submission 192433) | Plant litter microbial communities from East Loma Ridge, Irvine, California - P2 T30 | ecosystem: Environmental > Terrestrial > Plant litter > Unclassified | place: USA: California... | reverse complement strand
TCCTCCAAGCTGGCGCCCTTGGTCTCAGGCAAGAAGAACCACACCCACACGATCCCAGCAGCCAAGAAGCCGGCAAAGAAGATATAAGTGCCCCACTCCCACGCCTCGAGCATCGGCGGGACGAAGAACGCAATGGCGAAGTTGTTGAGCCAGTTGCTCGACGCGCCGATGGAAGCGCCCTTGGCGCGGATCGAGAGGGGGAAGATCTCGGACACGAGCGTCCAGGAGACAGGGCCCCAGGTGGCTCCGAAGGCGGCGATGTAGACCCAGACGAGGGCGACGGCGGCCCAGCCGGCGGCTTCGTGGGCGGGCCAGTCGTGGCGGAACTGGGATACGATGACGCCGACAGTGACCATGCTGGCGCCCATGACGACGGAGCCTACCAACAACATTGGCTTGCGGCCGACGCGGTCGATGATCAGCTGTGGGAAGAATTAGCATACGTGAAGATTTGTGAAAGTCAAGGTGTGGCAAACGTACCATAGCAGGGATGGTGCTGATCAGGAACACAACACCGGTGACACCAGTAGCCAGCAGCGCGATAGTACCGCTCGTAAGACCCAGGCTCTGGAAAATCTGACTCGCATAGTAGATGATGGCGTCGATTCCACTCCACTGCTGCCAGAACATGACCAGCCAAGCGATGCAGACTCGCTTAAAGTTGTCCTTTGACCTGAAGCACATGACGTACTGCGAGAACTGCTGTCTGAGACGACTGTTGCCCTTTTCAGCGAGCTTGGGGAAGTCGCGCACGAAAGCCTTCTGCTCGAAGAGCGCTTCGGCCTTGATCTCGAGGTACTCGGCGTCGACATCGTCGTGGTCGTTTGGAAGATTGCGCATCCAGGCTAGTGTTGAGCGCGCCTCCTCGTCACGTCCGACTTTCACCAGCCATCTCGGCGAGAAAGGCATGAACCAGATTCCGAAAGCGAGGCAGACGGCGGGGATGCCTTGGATGATGGAGGGGAGTCGCCACGCGAGGTGTGACTGGCCGTCGCCGGTGCCGCCGATGTAGTTGCTGCCGTAGCCGACCCAGAAGGACAGCATGATTCCCAGGATCGTTGCGAGCTGGTAGAAAGAGACGAGGAGACCTCTCATGTGGGGTGCGGACAACTCGGCGTTGTAGAGTGGACCGACACCGCTGAAGAGACCGACGCCAATGCCGGTGAAGAACCTGCCTGCGTACAACAAGGCTGGTACGCCAGGCTGAGCACCGACGTAGAGGAAGCTTCCCAAGATTACCCAACAGCAGGCGACGAACATGGTGTATTTTCTCGAGATGATCTCGCTCAGAACACCCGCGGCGAGAGAGCCGAAGAGACCTCCGAGTTGGAGGATCGATGTGAGCCAACCGGTGGCCGTGGAAGATTCGACGACTGTAGGGAAGCTTTGGGTGAAGCGGTGCATTACCAGACTCTGGCCCAGGACACCTTGCTGATATCCATACTCGAATCCACCGAGACTGCCGGGGTGTCAGCGATTGTTTCAGCAGATGCATTCGGGAGGAGAAGCTTACGAAGCGAAGAATGCAATGAACAAGACTTTGGGATTACTCTTGATCGAGTCCCAGATGTTGGCCTTCATATTGGCGGCCATGGCTGCGAGGATGAGATGAACCTTAGGCGAAACGTCTCAGAAGACTCTGTTGTCGTGGAATCGATGCTCAGGGTGCGTGTATTGTCCTGGCAGGCACGCTCCAGCGATCGTGATGTTGTAGGGGCGAGGAAGCACTTCGTGAGGACCGGCCATGGATATATACACATCTCACCCGAAGTATAACAAAAGCAAATGCTCAAAGCGTAGCACCGTGACACATGTCGCCCCATGGAGAACCCATGCGGAGGCGTCGGGGAAGAGAGAATGCGGAGTTTGATGGAAGAGTTTGTGAGAGGGCGTAGGCTACGACCCCCAAACATGGACTAGTCGATATCCTTGCAGACTCGTGGTTCCACGCCACTGAGACCTAGATCTGTGGAGGACCGAGGACCCGGATCGATCTGTGCCGTTGTTTTTCCCATGTTCTGTGGAGGACCGGGAACAAGAGAGAAACTAAGATGGGAAAGGGCTGAACCCAAGACTTTTCGGCCCTCTCCGGCGTAGGCTATGACCCCTTCTTTAGGTGCTCCCCCACAACATGAACGCCCGGTCAAGAAGCTTTCGTGGAACCCTTCCATCACTTCGGTGGAAGTCCGCTTGTCACGAAATCCACAGCCACCATGTAACTAACAGGAAGCAGGCAGTAGTCCATCCTCGAAACCACATGGCAACGAAAAACTCTTCGCTGGACCCGCGACTCCACAACCTCCACGAAGAGCTCCGCACCGTGCTCTTCGATGGCCTGTCCAACCTCTCCCCCTCCCGACCGCTAGCCGAAGTCGAAGCCTCGGACGCGGCTTCACAACGGCGGAGACTGGACTTCTCGTCCGCGACCCTCAAAGTCCCTCAGGCACGGCTCGTGCGATATCTGCAAAACTGGATCACCGAGTGCGCTCCACAGCTCGACAAATTCGACGAGGAGCAGCACTTCCAGATCGAAGTCCCGCTAGTCGCCCAGCGGTCGCCCGCGCTACTCTATGCCATCCTCGCATTCTCGTCCAGGCAGATGGAGCGGAGAGGGCTGATGCCGGGCCACTGCGACAGCCTGGAGCTGTATCAGGAAAGCATCAGGCTGCTGGCTCCTGCGCTGCAGGCGAAAGACTCGGTCACGCTGGTGACGGCTTGCGTCCTCGCCGTCTTCGAACTCATGTCCAGCGAGACGGGAAACTGGCGACGACACGTCGAAGGGTGCGCCTCACTGTTCGAAGTCTTCGGCGTCAACGGCTTTTCGGGCGGGCTGCTGCAGGCCGTCTTCTGGTGTTATGCGAGAATGGAGCTCTGCGGGAGCTTTACCTCTGACGGTGCCGAGACGATGGTGCTGGCGCCAGAGAAGTGGGTGCCGAACATGAACAGGTCCATGGTCTCGCCAAAGGACGCCGAGAAGCTGGTGAGCTCGATGTTCCGCGAGAAGAGTCGCGAGTCTCATGACATGCACGCCAACTGGTCCATTTACCTCTGCGCCAAAGTCTGCGATCTCAAATACCGCAGAACGCAATACTTGGAGCTCGGCCGCACACATGGTAACGACGACCGGCCTTTTTCGCACCAGTGGCAACAGCTTTGGGCAGAGCTACAGTTCTGGCTAGACGAGCGTCCGGCGACGATGAAGCCTACAGCGGTAGCCGAAGAAACCAACGGGCTTGCTTTTCCAACAATCGTATTCCCTCACTGGGCAGCGATTTCCAGCAACCAGGTATACCACGCAGCGTGCATCTCAATGTTGGGGATGCAGCCGCCCGATTCCCGCCTCAGTTCTCAAAGCTTGTCACTCTGGCACGCACGGCAAGTCTGCGGTATATCATGCTCGAACCCACACCCAGGAAGCATGGTAAATTCGATTCAGCCTCTTTTCACAGCGGGCAGGCTCATGTCACACGCGAGTGAACGGAAGAAGATCGCCGAGCTACTACAGTCGATCGAACGCAAAACTGGATGGGCGGCTCTGTGGCGTCTGAGAGATCTCGAGGCCGAGTGGGGATATGAGAAAAGTGCATACTGGGAACATGAGGTTCCTTGCGGCTCAGGCTAGTCCGACGGTAACGTGAGACATACTTTCGCTTCCAAGGTCAAGTACTCGATCCCACGACTGATTCGAGGGTTTCGGGCAGCCCTGGCTAGCCCGGTTAGCGAAGTGGGTCTCAGCGCGTCTGCAAGATCCACGACATCGGCTGTCCTCCACATGACACAAGCATTATATACAAGCATGCCTCCCTTCATGTCAGCGTCAACAACACCGACACCGAGACCACGTCTTCGATCCGTACACACCGACATACCGGACATGGCCGCATTACCACACATCATCTGTGTCCTTAGGATCCTTGAACATCGACCTCGTATACTACCTCCCTCATCACCCGCTACCCGGCGAGACGCTCACAGCCAGCCATTCTGATGTGTTTCCGGGAGGCAAGGGCGCCAACCAGGCAGTGGCTTGCGCGAAGCTATCCAGAGCACGCACACTGCAAGACGCAAGCGTGACGGTGATGATGGCTGGAGCCGTCGGCGAAGATGCGCATGGCACTACATTGCTGAAAAGCCTCCAGTCGTACGGAGTCGATGTCTCGGAGGTCGTTCGCACCGAAGCCAGCGGTGGCAACCCAACAACCGGCAACGCAGTCGTGATGGTGGATCAGCAGACTGGCCAAAACCGGATCATTTTCTCTCCTGGAGCGAACGCCTCTGTGCGGCCGAGTCGGTTCGCCGATATCTCTAGCCGGAAACCCGCTCTCCTGGTCATGCAGTTGGAGATTCCGTTCGAGACTGTCTTAGAAGCGTGCAAGACGGCTAAGACTTTAGGCATTCCGGTGCTACTGAACCCAGCACCGGCGGCAGAGTTGTGTGACGAGGTGTACGACGGACTGGCACATCTTATCCTCAATGAGACCGAGATCGCCGTGCTTGCAGGGGTGGATGAGGCTGGATTGGAGAACATGTCGGCAGTCGAGAAGGTTGCTGCGTGTGTCCTGGCGAAAGGCGTTCAGAACTTGGTTGTGACACTCGGCGGGCGGGGTGCTTATTACACGTGTGCGGATGGACGGCACGGACACGTGCCAGCTCTAAAAGTGGACGTGGTAGACACGACTGCTGCGGGCGATACATTTATCGGCATGTATTCGGTACTCGCGGCAGAGGCATCGTCGCGCTCGGAGAAATTTGATATCGCGGCTGCTGTGCGGAAGAGCATTGCCGCCTCGTCCAAAACTGTAACCAGAAAGGGCGCACAGGTCTCGATACCATGGAAGGATGAGTTAGATTCCAAATAGATAAACAGTGTCAAGCTTCGTATTGCAGCAAGCATCCTTCTTCTCAGTCCGAGTAGATCCATAGAATCTCGTTTAGACACAAGGCTGTAAATGAGATGAAGAAAAGTCGTTCATTTGCTTTGCGCAATTTAATCAATGTTTGTACATCTGCCGCCAGTCTTCGCGCAGGCTCGCAGTATCTTCCTCTGTCGGGATGCGCGTTGTGCGTGCAACTTCTTGGAAACACGGCAAGATGACGTTCTGCTGGGAGATATGCGACATCTCTTTGGCAACAAAAACCAGCGCGGCGACAGCGATTGGGTCCCACTGCTCCCGGAAGTGATTTCCGACCAGCATCCTGGCAATCTTGTGAACATGCCAGCTCCGTGATTTGAGCCGATGTGACATCCCAGCCACATCCCCAAGTCGAGGTCGATGCTCTAGCAGGATGATCGCCGACAAATGCATGACGAGGTTCGCTTGGAGGGCCGTGACACTCGTGAACACGTCTGGTGGGATAGGATCTCCACGGTGCTCTTCTCCGTCCGGGCTTTCGAGCACGGGCTCCATGACTCTGGGTCTTGCTCGAAACCATAGGGTGCAGGACATCCAGAGATCAGACCACTGATCCCAGTGAGATGAATGGGACTTTGCCGAGTGTGGTTGAGAATCGTGGAATCGCGATAACAGTGGGATGAGTTCGTGATGAACCAGCCGTAGACAATTCGCGAGATAGCCGAGACAGTCGTCATACGTCTGCATAGTCAGACTGGCGTCGTTCATAATCGCGTCTTCCGAGGGCAAGTAAATGCTCGCTGACGGAGGCTCGTTTGCGATGATGGAGGCTGCGAGATCTGACAAGAGCACACGTCAGCCACGAGCACTGAATGCATCCCTCTTCGGAAGTCTTACCAATCTTCAAGTGCAGGCGCAGAAGCGTCTTCAAGGGCTCCGTTATGAAGCCAGGCGCTCGGCTGCTCGATATCTCCTCAGCGCAGCGGCGAACATGAGGAGCCAGAAGCGTAGCCCACTCCGAAGGGAGAGTACAGAAGATATCGCTTAGGGCGAGGAGCGCACGTCCGACGTCCGCCTCGAGTGCAGCCTCCTGTGTGAGGCGCTCCAAGAGTCTTTGACGTGCATCCAAGTTACGAGACGCAGTTCCGGACCCAGTGTCATCGTCCCGTGCTTGCACGCAGTAAGATATGCAGTCGGAGACCACTTCGTTGCTACGTGCCAGAGTCATCATTGCAGTCCCAAAGACAGACCTGCCATTGTTTGAGTCAATCCAAGGACTTACTTGATACCGAAAACGGAGCAAAGCTGAGGATGTGCTGGTTGACCCCTGTGATGCAATGCTGCCGCCGATCCACCTTGAGGGTATTGGGGCTCCGTAGGCTAGGGCATCTCGGGTATGAGTCGAGTTCCATGAGGTGACTGGTGCGTTGTCCTTACCAGTCACGCCTGCTGCGAGTGATAGGACGTCGGCGGAACCAGAGTTGGAAGCAAGTGATGGGCTGGGACGATGGCCGGTTGAAACTCCACCGGCTTGACTCTGGTAAGGAGATGAGGCAGTATTCATCTGAGGCGAAGGTATAGATGGCGCTGGCACGGTATTTGGCCCAGAGACATTCCCGTTCGTCGGGAGTGAACGAGGTTGTGCGGTGCTTGGCGCCTCGGAGACAAACGTCCAGTCTGCATACTCGCACGCCACGTCTCTGGAAGAGCAGTTCCGGCAAGCAGGTTTTCCCTCATCGCCTATCGATGTCAGTGTGCGTACGTCTTCACAGAGAGATGATCCTACACTTTCTCCGGCGGCTGCGACACGGCAGACATCCTGTGCGCGACCGCCGCTTGCTGTCTGGCAAGTGCCTAATGACAGGCATGTCGCTAGTTCATTGGTCGATGGCGGTGGTGATGCTGCATTGTGGAGCCGCCGGTCACTTCAAATGCGTTATGGGGATTGAAAGGAAGTAGTACCGAGGCACGTGGCGTGAACTCTTGAAACTCTGGGGATGTCTATTTTAGTCTGCCAAGCCTGATCTGCTTAGGGTTTACCCTATGAAACAAATGGAAGTAAACTCCCTACTTGCCGTATGGAACCTTCTCCTGTTCTTCCTTGCCTGATCGAAACACTTGCAAGCAACACCTTTGACAGACCACAGCGCTACACAGCGAAACGTCGTGGAGGGAGTCGACTACCGAGGAGTCTGCTACGCCTGTATCAAATCTCTCCGAAGACTCAGCCTCACATGCACCTGCTCTCAGGTATATTCATCGGCAAAGTCCTGCACAGTGTATCGCCAATCGGACAGGTCCAATTTGTACTGGTCGCTGCTATCCCTGCTCGAGATGCGTCGGACTAGACCATGAGATACACCCTGAGCACTCAGCTGGAGATCCAGCTGAATCTTTAGCTGCGGGGTTCTCGGACTCGCCCTAATTTTTATATTGATATGCAACACTACAGAGTGCTTTGCTGTCCACCGGGAGGTCTTAGTTCTGCCAGAACGTGGAGTCTGCTTAAGCGACCTCAGCAAGCAATCTCGGACGATAACGCTTTGGAGCTCTTTGGTCCTCTCGCTACCAGAAGGCACTCCACCTGCAGTCCAGGATCATTGACCTGTCCGCTGTCAAACATGTGACATTGATCTCTTTGGGCATGCTTATATAGCTTACATGATGCAGCACGCTCGAGCTCGCCCGTCTCCTTGTCTGCGTCCCAATTCAAGGACAATCGCCCCTCATGTTGTCAAACATCACTGTTATCGCCCTTGCAGTCGGCCTGTTGGCTTTCGCGCGACTGTTGCTGGTAGGCAGGCGGCCGAAATCCCTTCCGCCAGGGCCTCCTACATTGCCTGTCGTTGGGAACTTGCACCAGGTAAAACCACATGTGCACACCAACGAAACAATTTCTGACAACCGAAGATGCCCATGAAAGACTCCCATCTTCAATTCCAGACGTGGGCGCGTGAATACGGACCCATCTATTCCCTCATCCTTGGCACAAAAGTCATGATCGTGCTGAGTAGCTCCGAAGTTGTCAGAGGTGGAATACGCCATCCTGCTGTACCCAATTCTGCATCACTGACAAGACAACAGAGCTCCTCGACCGCCGATCAGCAATTTACAGGTACGGATGCATAGCCTTCATGTCTCGCCAGTACTGATCAATCCTAGCGACCGAATCGACGCCTACGTCGGCTCAACCCTCGCGTCCAAGGATGGAAAGATCTTGACCATGCGATACGGACCGCGGTGGAGGGCCGCTCGCAAGCTTTTCCACAACATCCTACGCGTCAACGTGGCAGAAACCTACGTCCCGTACCAGAGCCTCGAATCCAAGCAGATGCTTTGTGAAATCTTGGACCAGCCGGCCACCTTTCTCGACAGCCTGAAGCGATACAGCAACAGCTTGACCGCCCAGATGACGTACGGCTGGCGCACACCCAGCAACCAGGACCCCAAAATGAAGCTGCTGTTCGAGAGCCTGGACGAGTACATGCGGCTGAACCGTGCGGGAGTCGCTGCCATGGCCGACTTCTTCCCCGTGTTGAGGATGATGCCGGCTTTCTTGATGCCCACGAAAGCGGCTGCGAAAAAGTGCTACGAGGATCAGAGAGGGCTTTTCCTTGGCCACTGGAACGAGGCAAAGAAAGCGATTCGCGAAGGAACAGCGAAACCATGTCAAGCCGTCGATCTGGCCAAACTCCAAGAGAAAGAACGGTTCAGCGATGAGGAAGCTGCATTTCTGATAGGTGAGGGTTTCAAGACTTGTCCACTCAGTTATTGAGCTAATCATGTGTAGGCAACGGCTTGGAAGCTGGCTCGGACACGACAGCAGCTGCCTTGTACGCTTTCGTGCAAGCAATGGTTCTCTATCCAGCAGTCCAGAAGAAGGCTCAGGAACAACTTGACCTAGTTTGTGGCATGCGCCTTCCGGAGATGAACGATTTTGACAAGCTGCCATACATCAGGTGCATCATGAAGGAGACTTTGCGATGGCTACCAACCGCAATCCTCGGTGCAGTGGTATGTGAAATTCTAAAACTCATGTAACATGGAGATTGCTAACGCTAAATACCCTAGCCTCACGCAGTGACACAAGATGACTACTACGAGGTATGCCCCAGTCGCCCACGCTCCATCAGACCAAGAACTTACCCACTCACGTATCAATCCACAGGGCTACCTAATCCCCAAAGGCGCTGGCATCCTCAACAACGTCTACACCGTCTGCTCAGACCCCATCCGCTACCCGGACCCGCGCCGCTTCGAACCAGAAAGGTACACAAACGACCTCCTCAGCTTCGCCGAAACCGCGACGCACGCCGACCCGGACACCCGAGACCTCTTCACCTTCGGCGCCGGCCGCCGCATCTGCCAGGGGATGCATGTCGCGGAGAGGTCCATGTTCATCGCCATCAGCCGGCTTCTGTGGTCCTTTGAGTTCCAGTCGATCCCCGGGAAGGAGCCTGACCCAGCTGCTATCGCTGAGGGGCTGGCTTGTATGCCGGCGAAGTATACCTGTGACATCAGAGCCAGGGAGGGAAAGGCGGAGTTGATCCGGGGGATCTGGGATGAGGCGCAGAGTGCGTTGGACGACGAAGGGCAGTGGAAGGACTTGCCGCGCACGATGGCGGCTTGAACGCAGATTCCACCCCGTTCTGCGCTGCTATCGGCGACTCTCATTCATCTGAATAATGCCCATCATCGATGAAGTGGTATCGAATTCGCAGAATGTCGTTCTTAGTCTCTCGCTGGATCACGCATTCGCGTGTAGTATCAGCAGCCTTGACACATCGAAGATAAGAGCTTGCACCTAACATTAGATGCGCCGTGGCGAGAATACTGTGGCGACCACTCCGCCCTCTTTACGCGACAGCAGATCTTTTCCAGCGCGACGCCGTGTTGGGACTCTTAGGGGCCGAGAGTTCATCAAAGCAGGAGACTCGCTTATGCCGCTCTAGTGCAAAATGATAATATCGCCTGCAGTAAGCGCCCACTCTCACATCTTACCGAGATGTGGAAAGTGTTAAGAAACCACGCTCCGCAACGTCGAGTTGAAAAGCCCGTTTCTCTAGCGCATCCTTCGCTTCCTCCCGTGCTGTCTACCGACCTTCGGCTAAAGGCCCGAGTCCTCCAGCTCCTTCACCCACCCTCCTCACATCGTCTCCCCAACTCCTCATGCGGGCCGCTGGCACGCATCTTGACGACAACATCGATCTATGTTTCATGCACTTCATTGGTGACAGACTGTGGGACTACCGGCTACCCATGCGCCGCAGAGATACCAACAGAGATGCGGTTTCAGAGGTGGGAGGGCAACGTCGAGCTGCCGTCGCGGCCTCGTCAAGATCCTTGTCTAGAGTGAAGACCACCTGGGCAGGACGCCAGCATTGAGTGCACAAGGATCGTCATGGCCTTGGCAACCTGGCGATGCGATGCCTCCTCACCCGCCTTCCTTCGCCAAACTCGACTTCTACCTTGCCACAGCTCAGCGTTGTCGTCGTCCAATCTCACCCTGACACAGGAGTACGACAGAAGCTATCTGTGTCTTTTTTCCCTTTCAGAGCGGCATAGCGCTTTACTTCTTCCCCCAGCCAGCCATGGCTTCATTCGAGATGCAGCCCAGCAAGGGCTTCACCGACAGCGCAGGCCCTGCGATGAGCAGCCCGAGGCACTCCAACTCCCGCACCCGGATAGATGCCACCGGAATGGCGACTGGCACCAACACCGACGCATCGGACATGGCACGAATGGGTCGATCTCAAGAGCTACGGCGAAACTTCAAGTCCCTGTCGGTGTTCGGACTGGCAATTACTACCATGTCCACGTGGATGGGAATGTTGTTCGGCAACGTCTTTTCCCTCACTAATGGCGGGCTGGCGGGAACGATCTGGGTGTACTTCGCTTCTTGGATGTGCACTTTTGCTCTGGCAGCTTCCCTGGCGGAGCTGGCTTCGATGGCGCCGACGTCTGGTGGCCAATACCGTTAGTCTAGCCAAAGCTGCTGAGGTATCTTCCTGCCTCCCTGAAAACAGTCAGACTGACGGCAGCGAGAACAGATTGGGTCTCAGAGTTTGCCCCGAATTCGTATTCGAAGTTTCTCTCGTACATCGTTGGGTGGCTTGCCGCATTGGGCGTATGCTTGTCCTGCACCACGTGTCTTGTTTCCATTCGCTGACCTCGTGTCTCAGTGGCAAGCGCTCATTGCCACCGTTTCATACACCGCTGCGGGCGTGCTGCTCTCCATGGTCACCATCTACCATCCATCATACCAGCAGCAGAACTGGCAACAGTCCCTGGTCATGGTTGCAATCGGCATGTTTGCGACTTTGATGAACACCTACGGGGCGAAGAGACTGCCGATGCTGGAACACATCATGCTTGTGGTCCAACTCGTTGGGTTCTTCTGCATCATTATTGCTCTCTGGATTCTTTCTCCCATGGCTCCGGCAAGCGAAGTGTTTACGTCTTTCTCGAACTTCGGCGGATGGCCCAACATTGGGACAGCCTGCTTCGTTGGATCCATCACTGCGACAGCTTCATTCGCAGGGTCCGACGCTGCGGTGCATATGGCGGAGGAGACGGAGGATGCCAGTAAAGCGGTTCCGAGGATGATCATGCTCACCATTGCAGTGAACGGAGTCATGGCATTCGTGTTCATCATCACATACGTGAGTGTATTTTCTGGTTGGAAATCTCAATCCCACATGCGGTGTTTGGTGATGCTTGAGCGCGGATTACTGTTTCACTTCCACCGAGAGATCACACAGTTTCAGCCATGACAATAATGCTACTGTACTTGACTAACGACATCCCAGTGCTTTTGCATCACCAACATCGAAGCGGTGATTGCGTCGGAGTGGCCGTTCCCGTTCATCGATGTGAGCTGTTTGCGTATGCTTTAGTTCTGAGCCGTGGCTGACACGTTCAGGTGTTTCTCGCAGCGACCGGAAGTAATGCAGGCACCGTCTGCATGATGATTATTCCGCTTCTCTTGAGCATCTGCGCATGTCTCAATGCACTCGCGGCTGCCTCTCGTCAGGCCTGGGCACTGGGCCGGGACCAAGTTCTGCCGTTCTCGCCATGGTTCCGTAAGGTGTGCATGTCGTGCAACTCGCAGTCAATTGTTGACTTCGCCGCTGACACTGACTTAGATCGCCGTCATCGGAACCCCCGTCCCCATCAACAGTATCTTCTTCTCCCTCTCAGTCTTGGTCATCATCGCGTTGATCAACATCGGCTCGACCGCTGCACTCAACACCATCGTCGCCCTGCTCACCGGCGCCACAAGCTTCAGCTACGCGCTGAGCATCGCCTGCATCCTGTCCAAACGCTTACGCGGAGAGCCTCTCCCGCCTGCTCGCTTCTCACTTGGGAAATTGGGGCTTGCGATCAATGCGTTTGCGACTTGTTACGTGATTGTCTCGGCGACGGCTTCGTTCTTCCCTGTTACGGTTCCAACGAATGCGGCGAACATGAACTGGTCCTCGGCGATGTTTGGGGGAGTGGTTGTAATTGCCTGCGTTGACTATGCGGTGAGAGGCAGGAGGCAGTACATCGAGCCTAGAAAGCATGTGAACAAGGTCTGACGGAAGAGCTTTACGACTGTACGTACATATCTTGGCCCTGGATAATAGCGCAGCAACTCCAGGCTACAGCGATATGCTCGGCGCAACGATTGGATGGGAATCTGTCCAAGACTCCAAATTGGCCTACTTCAAGCGACATTCGCGTCGTCTTGACCGAGTGGCTCGCTTTCCCCCTTCACTTCACAACCGGACCCAAGTAATCTCTGTGGCATGCTTGGCTGGATCCCTGACTGTCAGCGAAGGTGGTTGACTGGAACGCTTCTCGGACGCCCGTTCGATCAGCTGTTGCGAAAATGATATTTTTCCCCGTTTCCCACAACAAACAAACCGTCCGACAATCACAGTCCGACGCTGTGAAACAAAGGGTCGCAGCATTAGCCGCCATCGTGGCTGAGTTCAGCCCTGTGACATGAGCGATTTATGTACGCAGTAGCGTGCGCGATTTAACACCGGGCGTCATTCCACGCGACAATTTACAACCACACACTTTTTGCGTTATATTCTTTTCCTTGACAAACATCCAGCCTCGTAATACACTCACACGTCGCAGTGATGAGTTTCGCTAGGCTCAAGCCGTTGGGGGATCATCTCAGTTTCATCTCTATTCACTGTAAGTTAGCTGACCGACATTCACTCCCGCTTCATCGGACGAACGAGCTAAGCGCGATATAGACATTTACATTGTCGGCTGCTCTTTGGTGGCTTTTGCAATCCTCGCTTGTTTTGGCAACATTCCTGCGATCGATGCATTCTTCTTCGCCGTCAGCAGCTGTACCGAATCCGGTCTCAACACCATCGACGTCAAGGACTTGAAACTCGGACAGCAGCTGGTAATCTACGTCTTTCCCATCATCACCAACCTCGCGTTCGTCAACATCGGCGTCGTCCTTGTCCGGTTGCGATACTTCAAGAAACGCCTGAGGGAGATTGATCCGCGCCTTCTGAAGAAGCGTAGACCCGCTGAGCCGGTCGAAGAGGACACTGGGAACGATGTCGAGTTGCGAGACGATCTGCGCCGCGATGCCACCAACGTTACGCCATCCATTCCCAATCCTTCTGAGCAGGGTAAACTGCCGGAGGTGACGACGTCGGACTCGAAACAGGACAACCACATCGCCTGGGCTAGCGATGTCGGGAAAGGAAAAGCCTTGCGCATTCCCTCGCCACTGGAACTCGATCAAGGTGAGAGTCTAACGGTATGTGTGCTAGATACTAGAAGCTGACCAGACCCCTGCAGGCGCCACGTTCACCGTCATACCAACCGACGGCGACGGCCTTTCCGTACACGGTAGCACGATATCCCACGCAACCCAGGGACACGTCGGCAAACGTCCCGGCGCAGACACGGCAACAACGAGATCTTCGTCACAGCGAGCGCGAGACGCCATCCAGAGCGTCATGTCCCCCCGAGAAGTCCTGGAAAGCGCATTCGTGTACGGAAGCCAGCCGAGATCCAGGCGGATGTCCACACAGTCAACCTGTCGATCGGAAACCGCTCTGCAAAGTCTACCTGGCCTGTCAAACCAAGTCACCATCGGCAGGAACTCCAACTTCAGCGGACTGACGCCTCTAGACCGCGAAGAGCTGGGAGGCGTCGAATACCGCAGCCTCAGGCTGTTGCTGAAGGTGATCATCTCGCTGTACGCAGGCCTACACATCCTCGGTATCGTCGGGCTCGTGCCATGGATCCTGCACTGCGCGTCAAAATACCGCGAAGTGCTTGCCAGCAGCGGTCAGAACAATGTCTGGTGGGCTTTTTACTCGACCCAAACGATGATCAGCAACCTGGGATTCACTCTCACCCCCGACAGCATGGTCAGCTTCAGAGATGCATCCTGGCCGATGGTGCTGCTCACATTCCTCGCGTTCGCCGGCAACACATGCCACCCCATCATCCTCCGGTTCATCCTGTGGGTGATGCAAAAGGCGGTGCCACGCAGGAGCTCTTTACGCGAACCCTTGCAATTCCTGCTCGACCACCCGCGCCGCTGCTACACCCTACTATTCCCTCGCAGCGTCACCTGGATCCTGTTCGGCATCCTCTTCGCCATGAACTTCATCGACGCACTCCTGATCGTCGTCCTAGACCTGGACAACCCCGAAGTAAACACCCTCCCGATGGCCTCGCGGATCCTAGCAGCAACATTCCAAGCCGCCAGCGCCCGCCACACAGGCACCGCCTCCTTCAACCTCGCCAAAGTCAACCCGGCCGTGCAGTTCAGCCTGCTGACCATGATGTACATCGCCGTCTTCCCCATCGCCATGAGCGTGCGCAGCAGCAACACCTACGAAGAAACCACGCTGGGCAAGTACGCCGCCGAAGCCGACCCGTCCGAGTCGCAGCGGGCCTCGAGCTACATCGTACAGCACATGCGCAACCAGCTCAGCTTCGACCTGTGGTACATCTTCCTCGGGACCTTCTGCATCTGCATCGCGCAGGCCAAGCAGATCGCAGACCCGGACAACGCGGCCTTCAGCGTCTTCGCCATCATGTTCGAGTGCGTGAGCGCGTACGGCAACGTGGGCCTCAGCCTGGGGACCAACTCGACCCTGACGAGTCTTTCCGGGGACTTTTCCATCTTCAGCAAAGTTGTTATCTGTGCGGTGATGCTCAGGGGTAGACATCGCGGTCTCCCTTATGCGCTTGATCATGCTGTTATGTTACCGAGCGATCGTTTGGGTGAAGCGGAGGAGGACTGGGAATTGGTTCCCAAGGGCACTGCATCGTTGATGAGAGCCAAGACTCTCTGAGACTGAGGTTGTAGTGTAGCGTACATACTCAGCGGTCTGTTTGAATCCCATACCCAGATCATCCTCGTGTCAGTGAGATTCCCACTAACCGGGAAAGGCTGATGTTGTGTATGCCTCTGAGTCGAGCTTTGCGCAAGTGGTAGCATCGCCGCCTTGCTGTATCTCGAGATGATCATCAAAGATCAATCTTGGTATCTCATGGATCGAGCCTTCCGCTACCAGCGGCTTTGACTCATGGGAAACATGCCAGTGCCAGTGAAGTTTTGTCAACACGTCGAGAAGAACAGTTGCGAGGTAAAGGAGCACTCTGCTCCAAATGTGTCGTAGTGCGCTAGCCCATGTTCCAAGGACGACACACAAAGCATCGAAAGACGACCCACCATCAGTCAAGATAAACTCAAGTACACTAGTGACTCTAGCGTCAGCTAAGAACAATAGCGTTACGCGTATCTCTCTAACAACAGATAAGACCTTGCCAACGGAGAAGCTAAGAAGTCGAGCCAAGTCCATCCGTGAGACGCCTTGGCCGCGTCGACCGAACCTCACCGGATGGCTGTATCGAAGAAAGTCGGAAGTGCATACTCATTGGGGATTCGGGATCGCAATTTCGACCAGGCGGTTTACTTTCCAGTAGTAGTAGAACTTCAATATTGATCTGGGGCACTTGTAGCAAATCTAGCTCACATCGGGGGAGAGAGTCGGAGACAGAATATCGATACCCGCGCTAGAAATCAGATAGTCAAAGACACAAGCAATGTCTCTGTGGAGGCGGATGCGGAAAAGGTAAAGTTGAACCAATTTGGTAGAGCGGAGCTTCGTTTCAGCAGGACCAACAACTTGGGCTGCCATCTATGTACAGCATTAGATTTATCCCGTACCCCGCCTCGATCCCGGAATCGTCTCGCGCTCGAGATCGGAAGGGATCCAAGCCAAGCGCATCCGCCCGAGCGAAACCTAGAATATGCTCCTAACAACACCCATGACATGGTCCTTGGCCGACTTCTTCTTCTTCGCATCCTGCATCTCCTGGATGCTAGCGCGCCTGGCCGCCGGCGTGACGCCGTCGCCGCTGATGGCGAACTGGCCCTCCCTCATGCCGCTGTAGATGTCGATGTCCTTGAGGCGGATGAACATGGGGCGGTCGGCGGGGCGCTTGAACCAGCTGTAGCCCTTCCAGCCGAGGAAGAGGAAGATGAGCAAGGGCCCGGCGAGGTAGAGCTGGAAGAAAGTCTGGGTGTCGAGGTAGGGGCCGCCGATCGGGTACAGGGCGACGTAGAACTGGGCGATGAGGGCGACGGCGTTGATGAGGACGCAGATGTAGGAGCCGTAGACGCCGAAGGAGGCCTGGTAGGGCAGCTCGTCCAGGCTGTGGCCGTTTGCTTTCCTGTGAGGGAGTCAGTGATCGATAGACTTGGGATGTGCGAGCTTGGGTACTCACCATGCTGAACGGAAACGGATGTGCGCAATGCCGATTCCTCCGTAGATGAAGATGATGGCGAGACCCGACAAGGCCAGGAGCCAGTTGAAGATGTCGCCGCCGTTGTCTGCCAGGTTGATGAATGCCAGGCAACCGAAGAGGAGCTGGATGATGACCACGGAGATCGGGCGGCCCTTCTTGTCGATCTTGGCCATGAACTTGGGTGCCATGCCTGTCCCAGCTGTTAGCATGATGATTTGGAAGGGATCGTTCTTGCCTAATACATACCGTTTGCAGCTAGCGCCTGAATTGTGCGAGTGGAGCCGAACGTGCAGGAGTTCGCAACGCTCATGACCGCAATCAGGATCACAGCGTTGAAGATCGATGGCAGCACCTTGATACCGGCAAGCTGAATCGCAATGACGAAAGGCGAGTAACGAGAGCTGGGGCCATCGCCGCTGTACAGGTCCTCGTCGGAAGGCACGATCAATCCGATGAGGAAAAGGTTGACGATGTAAAAGATGAAGATACGCAAGGCAACCTGCTTGGAAGCTCTCGGGATCTCTTTCTCAGGGTTCTTGGTCTCGGCGGCAGCCAAGCCAACCAGCTCAGTTCCAGTGTAGGCGAAGGCAGCGGTGACGAAAACTCCACAGAAGCCATGGAAGCCGTTGAGGAAGGCGGAGTGGGGGTCGCGCCTATACCAGAATGTCAGTCTTGTTCAGAACCTTCTCTTGTCTTTACATGGCTTACCAGTATTGCGTGCCAATGTAGCCTCTGTCATCCGTTGGAACGCCGCCAACGTCGATGATGATTCCAAGGATGATGAAGCCAGTGCAAGCGCAGATCTTGATGAGACTGATGACGAATTCGACCTGTTGCGATTAGTTGCTGTTCAGGCTTTACGACTCTTGGTGATCCGTACCTCGCCATAACCCTTCACTCCGAAGAACTGGATGACGACAAGGAGAAGAAGCAAGGGACAGATCCAGGCGGCGTTGTTGATGCCTTCTGATCCCGGCCAGTAGTGGATCTGCGACTCTGTCAGCACGGAGCATACCTCGAGCTTATATGCTTCCACTCACAATGTTGCAAGCAGCCGAGATCTCGAATGGCAGTACAGTCAGCCAACTGATGGCGTACTCCCAAGACATGGCGAATCCCAAAGAAGGATCAACGAAGCGACAGATGTACATGGTGAAGGCGCCGTTGACTGGGTACATGACAGACAATTCTGCAAGAGCCTGCATCATGAGGTAGCTGGAGTTTCAATGTCAGTCGAGAAAGTTGTCGTGGAACATTGCAAGGCTTACACCATGAAACCTAGCAAAATGTTAGCAGACGGGTCGCAGCATGTTGTTCACCGTGAAGACCGAACTTACCAACAACCATGAAACCAATGAGCACAGAACCAGGACCACCGGAGGCGAAAGCGCCACCGGATCCAATGAACAGACCGGCACCGATCGCACCGCCACTGTTGACAACGCCGGTCAGCATGTATACCGTCGCAGATTCTGATTGAGATCTTACATGGCGATCATCTGCATGTGCCTGCCCTTGAGCTCACGGTGGAGTTTGTTCTCGCCGACATTCAGGCTCTCGAGGTCAGCCTGCCTCCCGTTCGGCGACAAGTCGTCGCTGCCATACTTCTCGCCGACGACGCCGTGGGTTTTTTGCGATTCCATCGTTGCAAGAGGTGGGTGGAATGGATGCGTGGAAACAAACACAGCGGGACCGGAATCGCGACCACGCGACCCTTTTCATTGTCGCGGCGGCTCGCAGGGCCGCATAGATAGGCGTTATTAGCCGATCCTACTGGACCTAGACCACAAAGGATGGGTGCTGACGGCCGGCTGCAATTGGTTGTTGTAGCGCAAAGCAACAACGGAGATAGTGGCTCGGAAAGGCAGGTCGAATAAGCTGACGAAATGTGGCGCCGCACCAGATATCGTATCTCGCAAGAGGATCGCGGCATGTGACTGCTTTATCAAGTATACCTGCAACGCCGTGTCCCGCTAGCGAGGACGCATGCGCGGTCCGGGCGAATCAGTGCTATCGTCACTCCCTGTTGGCCACCAGGGACTTGGGCTGAGGCTTTCGTCTGTAGCTGTGGCGCTGGCAGTGAAGAAAAATGGTGTAAGATTGCCATGCCATGCATACTCAGGAATCGGACGTTGCATTCCTTCAATAAGAGGCCGCATGTTAATGGTGCTCGATTAACTGGGCGGGCTTGGCCAGTGGACGAGGCAAGGGGCCAACACGGAAGGTCGTGAGATTAGGGTGTCTCGACAGGCGTGAAGGAAGGCGGGGAAGAAGCGCCTGACAATCTGTATCAAGCCGGCCAAGAGATATACCCAAGCTTCATCTAAGCAAACGTAACAAGAACTCGCCCAGAGGGCCGAGAGGTGCTTGGACCGAGCGAAGGATTTCCCCCAGACTATGAGAGGACTCGGCGATTCGAGAAACCGGGGTCCGAGTGGGTATAGTCCATTTCATGTGCGTGTTGCACAACGAGGTTATATGTATACTGGTAGTTTTCGTAACGTTTCATAGATCTTCTGGATAGCCATCAAAGATAGATTGATCTTCAATAATCTCCAAGTGCACGCCTTTGCGATCAACTTGATAGGTCGAGAACTTCCTTCCGGGACGGAGCGGATGCAAGCCCTCGGCGAGGCTTGCATGTTGGACGGCACAGTCTTCGCTAAACGGTCATGGCCAAGATGCAGGGAGGTAGGTTCGCTACCGTTTGAGACTTGCGTGACATGTTGTCGATGATAGCTGCTGTGAATATGACAGTCAACCTCGGCGGAATCCAAAGGCTTTGTTGACCCTCAAAATAATAAAGCCAAGAGAGAGAGTCCGATATACTTTGGGGTGTAGCGGGGGCTGCATGGCATCCGCGTTGGCCGTTTCGCCACGTGCCTAACGTGTTACGATCTGGTCCCGTTCTCGCGCATGCTTTGTGTCCTCAGGTCATGCTATAGTTTGTCCATTCATGGTGGTACCAGCAACTCCCTAATGTCCAAGTCACCCTTATACCAGCGAGAGAGCGGTCACCAAATGTCAATGCTTCACTGGATCAGGCTTTCGCAGGCGGTAGTATCGAAAGGCCTAGTACGCCGTAAACATGCTGGTGCCAGTGAGATTGACCATTTCGACAAACTTTGGCATAGGCGGAGGGTCGCAGAATCAACACTCTAGGCGGAATACTGTACTGTGCGAACGACCGACTCGACAGCCCGCTGTTGGATCAACCGCCACAAGCCACGACCGAGTGAAACAACCATCTGCCTGCGGGTGATTGTCGATCATGCACGGCAGACCAGGGGAGCTACAAAACTCTACAGATTGCCTCGGCCTATTTTGGTGTGATGACAGCATTGCCAAAACACCAACTAACACCAACAAAAGAAGAGGATGCCAATATGGCGAACACGGTCCCGTATGGGTCCCAGCACAATTGTGCCCGTCGAGAAATGGCCATGTCATCACTAGCAGAGTGCCTCTTGATCGGTTTCCTTCCGTTGGCATAGGTCTCATCGTGCATGGTGTTGTAAAGATCACGGTGCAGAGACCCAATGCTCTTTCCAGACCGGAATTTCAGAGCTCTCCAGCACCAGATGGTGAGCGCGAAACGTACTGTATGCTGACATCCGTCCGAACATGCACATCAACTTGATGCGCAGAGTCGTGTGCTCGAACATTCGCAATCCAGGTCAACTATCAAGCCACGAGAGTTGTCGCCCGCACATCGCAGCAACTCGCAGCCATCTCACCTGAACCACCAGTTCACGCTCCCATTGATGCCCTCACCCACCCCCTTGACACTATGCCACCAACCTTTGGGTATGAACAGCGCGTCCCCACCCTCAAGCTCAGCCTCCCACCCGTCGGGGCCCTCACCTCTCTCATCCCCCCAAACAACCTCCTCCAAGACCCTCCTCTCTTCACCCTTCATCATTTCCTCCCCTCTCATACTCGCAGTCCCACTCCCACCGATCAACTCTTGCACCTCTGAGAAAATGCGATTCCCCGCCTTGGGAGCATAAAGCCTCACGCACTTCCTACCCGCCAACTGCACAAACAGATTCGGATTCGGGTCCTTGTGCAGCGGCGTGTAAGTCGGTGCCTGGCCGAGCCAGATACTGCTATCGTAAACGTCCCCCTTCCCAGCTCTCAACACAAGTTCCGGCGTGGGGAGATCGGCGCGCATGTTGTGTGGTAGGTCAGGCAGGCTTGCTTGCGCGATGTAGATGGTCGTGGTGGGGAGTTCGTGGGCGCTGTGAGCAGAATGATGGTCAGGATCTGGGTTGAGCATACAGGTGGAATCAGACGCGGAGACGAACTCGAGGAAGAAACTGAAGCTGTCCTCGATCCGGATGAAGTCGCCCTTGTTTGTGATTTCCAGCGGGACTACGGTGTTGCCGTACTTGGCGAGGTATCGGGAGTTCAGCTGTATGTTGCCTGTCGGGCTGCCACCGCTGGCTGGCAGAAACCACTTGGAGACGGCGGGTATGTGCGATTGGCATCCTCTGGGGAGTAGAGCCGGGAGGGCTGGCTCGAAGGCATGCTGGCGGAAGGTCTCGAGGGTGGTGTCTGGTAGAGTGGGCACTGGACGGATGACCTTGGAGGTTGCTATGTGTTGGGAGCTGTTTGAGAAGCTGCTGCTGCTAGATCGGCTAGTGTTGCGAGGTGTAAAGCTTCCAGACTGAGTCGCAACAGCCCGGCATGTTGTTCTCCGGAGCATCACGTCCGGCTGTTGGCGAAATGGGGACCGCGGTCAAGGCATTTGATGTAAGTCAGATCGTCGTGCACCTAGGTATATGGTGTATAAGTGAAGTATCACGTGGTGCACGACAACTACACTTAGGTTCGTCTTGAGTCTCGAACATGAAGCCTCATCTGTCTTGTGTCACTCGAGTCGAGTCGTCCACAACACTTGGCAGCCTCGGCTACAACACGTCGTCTTGCCAAATCGCGAAGCCCTTCAAAGGAATTCAACTCTCGTAATTGTATCGACAAACCATCTCAAGCTACACACAAAATCACTCGAGAATGTCCTGTATAACCAGGAAAGGCGTGTCGAAATCGCGTGCATCTCATACCCAGAGATCTAATAATACTGACGGCGACTTTGCTCCATTGGGCGTCCAGACGGAGAAAACAGAAGCTGTTGCTACGACTGCTGCTCATGGAAGAAGACGAAAAACTGAGAGCAAAGCACGAAAAGTCTTAAGAGGGCCACTATGGCAGATACAGCTGCGGTGAAGAACATACTAGCGAAAACAACGTCAGGCGATGGCGCGTCCTCCCCCTCCCCAAACAGCATACGGTAGGGATACAGCCGCCTAAACGATTGAATCATTCATCTCATCGGCCACACGATTATACACCCACTCTACGCCTGGCTGGAGCACCTCTACACAAGCTCCGAGTCGAACAGTATGCGCAGCCAGCATAGCGGCCTTTCCGGGTGACTAAGACGACGACGAGACGAACTACGGCCAACCCGTCTCCTGCGCAGCATGGTATTTTCGGACAGGCGAGAACGATGATTTACAGGATCTCATGTTACAGTCACTGGGACCTAAGCATTTGCTAGAGATGACCTTCTTCCGGGGCGGGCATGGGCTGACCCATCGTCAATTAGTAGGCGGAGAAGTCCATTTTGATGACCTCCCGGTGAGAGCTGACACGCCAAACGATCACGGCCTTCAAAAATTCCCCTTCACCCTCGCACCTTGATTAGTTTCGCATCTTCCTCACCTTCGAACCTTCAACATCAACTTTGAACTTCATCGACTACGAGCCGCACACGTCCATCCATTTCGAACGTCCATCAGCTCCGAAGCTACATCACCCTTTGAGGGTCTACAACTTCCGACACCCGTCTACGGCCGCCTACCACACGAAAGAGGAGCAGAAATGGCCTCGCTACAACACTTACCGACCGAGCTCCTCATCGAGCTCCTTATCGCACGCCCAACGGCCCAGACTTTACTGCAGCTCTCTAGCATCAATCGCCACATGCGTGCTGTCTGGTTGGAACATTCGAAGCACATCATCATCGCAAACTACAAGCAAAGAATCCCACATATCAGACAAGCCATTGCCCTGACCTTGACAGAAGTCCAGTCCGGCGAAATTCCAAAGTCGCCCAACGACCACAGCAGCCCCGCCGCGCCCAAAGGCGCGCGGGACCAACCACCACCGCCGATCCGCCTCTATCTACCGCGAGTAGTGCACAACACCCGCCTTGCCTCGGTGGCCTGCGACGATCTCGCCAAAATCACACGAGCCGGCGACAGATCATGGCAAGCAACCGAGGACCCATACACCGACAGCCTCCGAGCCTACTACCTCTCATGCCACATCGCACTCGCGTGGGACCACCCTCAACTCCGGCTTACTGCCATGACGACTCTCTCGGCAACGCCGTATGACATGCTACAGGAGTGCGAGCACCTGTTCTTCCCTCTCACGGCATCTCCAAGTAGTGAGATCCACAGCGCGCATGCAATATGGGAACGCATCCCGAGAGCCGAACAGAAGTGCCGGAAAGGTGTCGGACTGGGACATCACAAAGTATCTCGAGCCATGGGAGTAGGGCGCGCATTTCCGTGCTCCGCGATGCGGTGCATTACCGCAGCAAAGGATCCGAAAAGGTGGCAGACTGGGACGTCACAAAGTATTTCGAGCCATGGGAGTAGGGCGCGCGACACAACAAGGAAGGATCGAAATCGTAGGGCGGGGACAGTCCTGCTACCATCCAAGTGTACTAGTAGTATCCCACACTGGCTACTAGCTACTAGCTAGTAGTGCTTTCTCCCAAAAGCCGGATGGCGTGAGCACCTCCGGCGAGAGAGAGAGAGCAACCACTGGCACTTGCGCGCTACACTCCCTCGACGCCAACACGGTCAATTTCCACGGCTCACAACTCATCCCGAACCTCACCACCGGCACCGGCTCCAGCCGCCACTCCGTCGCCCATACCCCTCTTGACCATACTCGTCAGCACCTCAAACGCAACCTGCGCAGCAGCCAAAGCCGTAACCTCCCCGCTCCCATCGAAAGCAGGCGAAACTTCCACCACATCCGCACCCACAACATTCAGGCCCTCGATCCTCCTCAAAATCCTAATCAACTCCCTCGTGCTCCATCCACCCGGCTCGGGGGTTCCAGTCCCGGGCGCCAGACCGGGATCGATGACATCAATGTCAATGCTGAGGTACACGGGCGTGTCGAGGCCAACATGCTCAAGGATCCGACGCGCGATGGCGTCCGCGCCCATGTCGTCGATGTCGTCGGTCGCGAAGCGGATCCAGCCCTGTGCGTCGTCGTCTTCGTCATCGCCCGGCCCTGAGAGGCGGGTGCGCAAGCCGGCGTGGACGGATTTGTTGTCTGCGATCAGACTTTCGTTGTGGGCGAGCCAGAACATGGTACCGTGCGTGAAGAAGGACTGCTGCGAGGGGTCTTCCGGGTCGATCCAGGCGCTGGGGTATTTGGCTGGGTGCCAGGTGTCGAGGTGGGCGTCGAAGTGGACTACTGCCACCGGGCCGTAGATCTTGTTGAGGGCGCGGAGGGTGGGCAGTGCGATGCTGTGGTCACCCCCGAGGGTCAGCAGTTTGGGCGTGTGACGGTAGGGGTTGGTGGAGGATTTGCTGGCGGCGGGTGCGGAGCTGTGGGCGAGGTTTGTGAAGGCTTCGCTCATTTGGCGCAGGGCGAGGGCGTTGTCGAAGGGTGTTATGGGGATGTCGCCGCAGTCGATGATCGAGGCCCATTCCTGGTAGGGATTGAGGCCGGCTCGTGGGTTGTAGCCGCGGAAACCTGTCTGGCGAGCGCTGGCTGCGCGGATTGCTCGAGGGCCGAATCGAGCTCCGGGGCGGTAAGAGACGGAGGTGTCGAAAGGGGCGCCGAGAATGGCGATGTCGTATTCCTTCTCGGGGTGCTGCAAGCAGCGGGTATGAGCGAGGTGGGCAAAGGTTGAGATGCCACTAAAGCCCCACTGCGTTGAGTGTCAGTATGTTGTTGTTGTTGTTTTTGCTAGAATTGAAGAGAATCCCCAAAAAGCGTCGTGCATTGAGAGTGGCAAACATACATCTGTACCCCATTTGGCGTCGAGGTCTTCTTGTGTCCAGCCAATGAAGGGCTCTTTCGTGTCAACTACATGGTCGTGTTCATGCTGGCCATGTGCTGCGGCGAGAGTTGTGAAACCACTGGCCAAGACGAGTGCGGTCAGTGTTGACCTCATTTTAGTCGTGTGCAAGGGACGCTCTGTAAGCAAGATGGATGGGTTTAATGCTGTTTAAGACATTGAGATGGCATCTCTCGACGTCAGAGTCATCCAATGATATAGCTATGGCTATCTGGTTGGACCTGCCTAATGTGGATCTTGATGTCCAGCGTTTGCCGAGGATAGCTACATGTACGTTTAGGGCGTAGA
>Ga0265797_10003484_pt1 | contig 25050 bp, 23 predicted proteins | sample P2T30metagenome_FD_192433 | JGI IMG/M metagenome (GOLD analysis project Ga0265797, IMG submission 192433) | Plant litter microbial communities from East Loma Ridge, Irvine, California - P2 T30 | ecosystem: Environmental > Terrestrial > Plant litter > Unclassified | place: USA: California... | reverse complement strand
ATGGGCGAGAACGTCGTGCCTTACCTCGACATCCCGCTGCAGCACGCCCACCCGGACGTCCTGAAGCGCATGAAGCGCCCGGCCAGCGGCGAAAAGAACCTGGACCGCATCCTGGCCTGGCGCAGGATGAACCCGGACCTCGTGATCCGCTCGACCTTCATCGCCGGCTTCCCGGGCGAGACCGAGGAAGAGTTCGAATACCTGCTCGACTTCCTGCGCGAGGCGCAGATCGACCGCCTGGGCTGCTTCGCCTATTCGCCGGTCGAAGGCGCCACGGCCAACGAACTGGCCAACCCGGTGCCGGAAGCCGTGCGCGAAGAACGCCGCGCCCGCGTCATGCTGCTGCAGGAAGAGATTTCGCTGAAGCGCATGCAGGCCAAGGTCGGCAAGACGATGCGCGTGCTGGTCGACGAAGTCGGCGCGCGCGAAGCGATCGGCCGCTCGGCCGCGGATGCCCCGGAAATCGACGGCGTGGTCCACATCAAGCGCGCACTGGCGCCGGGCAAGGCCAAGCCGGTCGTGGGCGAGTTCATCGACGTGGTGGTGACCAAGGCGGATGCGCACGATTTGTGGGCGACCGTGGCTTGAACCCAAGCTTTTGACGTCGTTTGATACACTGCGCCATTCCCGCCTTCGCGGGAATGGCGTTTTTACTGATGTTGGAGTAGAAGCGTGACCAAAAAATCCATCCAAACCCAACTCGTCCGCAGCGACTACCAGCCCCCCGCCGGCTTCGACGCCTACCCGACCGCCATCCATCACGCCTCCACGGTCCTGTTCAAGGACGTGGCCAGCATGCGCTCCGGCGACTGGAAGAACAAGACCGCCTACACCTACGGCCTGCACGGTACCCCGACCACCTTCACGCTGGAAGCGCGCCTGGCGGCCATCGAGGGCGGCAGCCACTGCCTGCTGGCGCCGTCCGGCCTGGCCGCGATCTCGATGATCGATTTCGCGCTGCTGAAATCCGGCGACGACGTCCTGCTGCCGGACAATGTCTACAACCCGAACCGCGAACTGGGCCGCTGGCTGACCAGCGACTTCGGCATCTCCGCGCGCTTCTACGACCCCATGATCGGAGCCGGCATCCGCGCGCTGATCCAGCCGAACACGAAGCTGATCTGGGCCGAGGCCCCGGGCTCGGTGTCGATGGAAGTGCCGGACCTGCCCGCGATCTGCGCGGTGGCGAAGGAGATGGGCGTGCTGGTCGCGCTCGACAATACCTGGGCCGCCGGCCTGGCGCTGCGCGGCTTTGACGTCGGCGCCGACATCGTGATGCAGGCGCTGACCAAGTACCAGTCGGGCGGCTCGGACGTGCTGATGGGCGCCGTGATCACGCGCGACCAGGCGCTCAACGACCGCATCGCCCAGGCCCACATGCGTCTCGGCATGGGCGTGGGCGCCGACGATGCCTACCTGGTGCTGCGCGGCCTGGAAACCATGAAGCTGCGCTTCGACGCCCACGACGCGGGTGCGCGCAAGATCGCCGCCTGGCTCAAGAACCGTCCCGAAATCACGAAAGTGCTGCACCCGGCCTTCGAGGATTGCCCGGGCCACGCGACCTGGCGCCGTGACTTCACGGGCGCAGGCGGCCTGTTCTCGGTGCTGTTCGACCCCAAGTTCACTGAAGCCCAGACCGACCGCTTCGTCGATGCGTTGACCTTGTTCGGCATCGGCTACAGCTGGGGCGGCACGCACAGCCTGGCCGTGCCTTACCGCATCCAGGCCATGCGCCGCGACTGGCCGGACGCCGGCATCCTGGTGCGCTTCAATATCGGCCTGGAAGATCCGGCCGACCTGATCGCCGACCTGGAGCAAGCTTTCGCGACGCTGCGGGACTGACCAGGCTCAGGCTTTCTTGCCGAGCAGCTGGCCGTAGGCGTAGCAGCCTTCGAAATTGCCGTCATACCGTGTTTGACGGATCACGTCCCGGCTGTCGACCTGCACGATCACCTTGCAGTATTGCGGCCGGGTCACGACGCGGTTCGGCGACGCCGATGTCATGCTTGGCCTGGGCAGCGACAACAATCCGCCCGTCGTCGTCGGGATCGCGTAAATCGACTGTTGCGTCTGGAAGCCATTGTTCCCGACATTGTCAAGAACCACGGCCCGGTTCGTGAACGTGTTCCACTCGAGCTCGCGCACCTCGCCCAGCCTTCGCTCCACGTTCGGCCCACCCAGCCGGGCCACGGCCTTGTCGACATCCTGTCCCACCAAGCCGCCCAGGCCATGGTCCAGGCTGGTGAACGCGCATCCGCCCAGCAGCAGGGCCGGGACCAGGGCAGCAAGCAATCCGTGCTTCATGGTTGTCCTCGTGAGTGAACCAGGAAGCATCAGTATATGCCCAATATTGCCAAGTTGCTCAGCCTGTCTTACACCGGCATCGCCCTGTTGTTATTCAGGTCGATGAAGCCACGGATGATGCGATAGGCCATCCACAGCCATGCCAGGCCCCAGATCGCCCAGGCGATCGGGATGCCGATGATCGTCGCGAACAGGATGCCGCCAACGATCATCCACACCACGTACCACCAGAACGAGCGGATCATCCAGGTGTGGTGCGAATAGACGATCGTGCCGGCGGTGTCCGGGCGCTTGATATAGTTGACGATCAGCACCAGGATCGACAGCAGACCGAGCGAAAAGAAGAAGGTGAGTGCGTGCGCGACGTAGAGGATGCGCGCGAACTGCTTGGCATCTTCCGCACCGCGTTCATAGACGAGTTCCTGGGACATGGCCTGCTCCTGTCAATATTGGCGTTGCCTGAATGATAACCTATCCGTGCCTCAAGCGGCGCGCGCATGCGACTGCGCCCAGGCCACGATGCTGCCGGCATCCATGGCGCCGGCCTGGCGCGCGATCTCGCGGCCGCCCCGGAACAGGGCGATGGTCGGGATGCTGCGGATGCCGAAGCGGGCGGCCAGGTCCTGCGAGGCTTCGGTGTCGACCTTCAGCAGGCGCACCTGGGGCTCGAGCCGCGTCGCCGCCTGGGCATAGGCCGGCGCCATCATGCGGCAGGGGCCGCACCAGGCGGCCCAGAAGTCGACCAGCACCGGGATGTCGTTGCGGCTGACGTGTTTGTCGAAGCGAGCGCTGCTGGCGTCGACCGGCTTGCCCGTGAACAATGCTTGCGTGCACTTGCCGCAGACCGGCTGGTCGGCCAGGCGTTCCGCGGCCACGCGGTTGACGGCGTCGCAGTGCGGACAGACGATGTGGAGCGGATCGGCCATGTGGATTCCTTTCGTTCGAAACGTGATTATGCGAGTGTGTCCCCGCGTGCGACGTCCGGTTGACCTTCTGACATAGAATCGGCCATCGGGCGCTTGCCCTCGTACATGGGTTCAGATGAGCGAATTGCAATCTCCCGGCCTCGGCGCGCGCAGGATCGGCTGCGCCGGCTGGAGTCTCCACAAGGACGCGGCGGCCGCCTTTCCCGAAGAGGGCAGCCACCTCGAACGGTATGCCCGGGTGTTTCCCGCCGTCGAGATCAATTCCTCGTTCTATCGCCCCCACAAGCCCGAGACCTATGCGCGCTGGGCCGCCGGCGTGCCCGGGGATTTCCGTTTTTCCGTCAAGCTGCCGCGCGCCATCACCCACGAGGCACGCCTGCGCGACGCCGACGAATTGCTCGACCGCTTCGCCCTCGAAACCGGGGAGCTCGGCGCGAAACTCGGCTGCGTACTGGTGCAGCTGCCGCCGCGCGGGGTGTTCGACTTTGACGTGGCCGCCGACTTCCTGGCGCGCCTGCGCACCCGCTTCGGCTGCATGCTGGCGCTGGAAGCGCGCCACCCGACCTGGTTCAGCGATCAGGCGACCGCGCTGCTGCGCGAGCACGCGGTCACGCGCGTGATCGCCGACCCGCCCGCCGGCCAGCCCGGGCCGCACGTCGCCACCACGCGCGCCACCTATATCCGCCTGCACGGCACGCCGAAAGTCTATTACTCCAGCTATCCGCACGAATTTCTCTTGCGCGTCGAGCGCCAGATCGAGGAGCGGCGCCGGGAGGGCGGCGACGTCTGGTGCATCTTCGATAACACGGCGGCCTTCGCCGCGGTGCCGAACGCCCTCGAGGTGCTGCGCGGCGTGGCGCCGCCAGGTCCGGCGGCGGCATGAGCCATGGTCACGGCCACCTTCCGCTTCTACGGCGAACTGAATGACTTCCTGGCGCGTGAACGCCGCGGCCACGCATTCGGCACGCCCTGCGCGCGCGAAGCCACGACCAAGCACATGATCGAGGCGCTGGGCGTGCCCCACACCGAGGTCGAGCTGATCCTCGTGAATGGCGAGTCGAGCGGATTGGAACGGCTGCTGGAGGAGGGCGACCGGATCGCCGTCTATCCGCGCTTCGCCACCCTCGACGTGTCGGCGCTGGCGCGCCTGCAGGACCGTCCGCCGGGACGCATGCGTTTCGTCGCCGACGCCCACCTCGGCGGCCTTGCGCGCCTGTTGAGAATGGCCGGATTCGACACCATCTACGCCAATACCATTCATGACGACGAGATCGAGGAACGAGCGATGGAGGAAGGCCGTGTGGTGCTGACCCGCGACCGCGAGCTGCTCAAGCGCCGCGGCATCGACTACGGTGGCTACGTGCGCGCACTGCACGCCCGGGAACAGCTGGAAGAAGTGTTCAGGCGCTACGGCCTGGCCGAGCGCGCGCGTCCCTTCACCCTGTGCCTGCATTGCAACGCGCCGCTGCGCGGCGTGCCCAAGGCCGAGGTGCTGGACCGCCTGCCGCCGGCGGTGCGCGCGCTGCAGCAGGAATTTTCCACCTGCGACTGCTGCCGCCGCGTGTACTGGAAGGGATCGCACTGGAGGCGCATGGCCGGCATGCTCGAAGGCCCGATGCTTGGGGCCGCCATGCAATATGACGATGCCCATGCGCCCGAGGAGGATAGCTGATGTACACTTGTCTCCCGGCCCGCACCTGGCGTTCCCGCCGCCGTCCTTGACAGCGTGATTCCATGTTGCAACAAGTACACATACCGATCCTGCGTACCGAATGCCCGCCCGGCGCCTGCGTCTGCGAGCGCGAGATCCTGCTGGCCAATCCCGGCGCCGACCTGCGGCCGCTGCAGCTGACCCGCCGCGAGGAAGAGCGCCTGCTCGACCGGATCGACCAGGTCGCCAGCTACGAACAACTCACCAAGTTGCAGGCGCGCATCAAGGCCAACCTGGGTACCGAACTCAGGATCGTCCCCGGCCCGAACGAGGTGCGCACCCTGCGCGGCATCATCATTTCGCTCGAAGACCGTCCCGGCCTGTGCAAGAAGGTGCGCCAGTCGGTGCCGGCGGCGGTGCGCAAGGTGCTCGACCGGCATCCCGAAATCACCTACGCCATCCTGGACGCGCACGACTTGTTCGGCGTCGCGGGAGACCAGGCTTAGGCGCCTTCCTGCAAGCTCTCGAATTCGATCACGCTGGCGCCAATGGCATGCGCAAACGCCTGGTCGTGGGTCGAGACCAGGGCGGTCGCGGTCTTCGTTTTCTCCCTCAGCAGTTCGATCAGCAACGCCCGCGCATCCATGTCCAGCCCGTTCGACGGCTCGTCGAACAGCAGCACGGCGGGGTCGCCGATCCAGGCCGCGGCCAGCATCAGCTTTTTCTGCGTGCCGAGCGACATGGCACCGCAGCGCGTGTCCAGGTGGCGCGCGAGCCCGAAGCGCTCGACGATCGTGAGCACCTCGGTGGGCACGGCGCAGCGCTTGGCATAGGCGACAAAGGCCAGCAGTTCGCGCCCGGTCATGAAAGGGTAGACCGGGCACTCGTCCGGCGCATAGGCCAGCCTGGCCTTGGTGGCGGCCGGGGCCTGGTGCAGGTTGATGCCGGCTATCCAGACCGCGCCGCTGTCGATCTCCTCGACGCCCGCCAGCAGCCGCAGCAGCGTCGACTTGCCGATGCCGTTCGGACCGCGCAGCGCATGGGCGCCCGCCGCCAGCGACGCGCCGGCGTCGCGCAGCACCTGGCGCGAGCCGAACGATTTACACAGACCTTCGAAACGCAGCATGCGTGCCTCCTAATAAATACAGGCGATCGTGGCAGCCACCCAGGCGCCCGCCAGCACCAGGCTGAGGACGACGGCATGGCGCTCGTTGAACAGTTGCGGCGCGCGTAGACAGCACAGCAGCAGGACGTAGGCCCCCGTGGCAGCCAGCGCGGGTGCCGGAGGCGCCCCGTGCAGCCAGGCCAGCAGCGCCGGCAGCGCCAGGAAAGGCAGGCCGAAGCCGGCCACGGCGGCGAGGTCGAAAGGCCGCCACCAGCGCGGCGGCAGCGGCAGCGCGCCGGCAAAGGCGCCGGCTGCCAGGTGCGCCATGTGCAGGCCGCGGAACAGGCCGCTCATCTGCAGTGCGAGCGCGCCCTGGGCCAGCAGCGCCACGGGGAAGCTGCGCGCGTCGTGGTCGAAGGCCGCCATCAGGCCGGCCGCCCCGGCGATGATGGCGCCGGCGCCGGCCGCCTTGGCCAGCGCCTCGTCGCGCCGTTCGCGCAGCAGGATGCCGAGGGAGATACGCAGGGCCGGTGCATGGCGTCCCATGACGGCGCCCGGCCAGCGGCCCGGCGCAGCGGATGGCCGCGCCTGCCGGCCGGCGTGCCGGCAGGCGCGGCCAGGGCGCCACGCACAGTGCCAGACAGGCCGCGACGCCGACCAGCGCGGCGCTGGCCAGGCCGAAGCGCGTGCCGATGCCAAATGCCAGCACCAGGCCCGCGGCCAGCACGCCGGCCCAGCCGATGAAGCGCCGCTCCAGCGCGGCCAGCTGCACCACCAGCGCCAGCAGCGCGACGTCGGCCAGCGCCAGCATCGACGCCGGGTCGATGCCATGCTTCGAGACCGCCACCAGCGCCCCGGCGACCAGCAATAGCAGGGGACTGTCGGCCAGCGCCAGCACGGCCAGGTCGACGCGGCGGCGCTGGCGCGGCGTGAAGGGCAGCGAGGCGGCGAAGTCCATGAACGGCCCGCCCTTGACCTGCGCGCGCTGCATCCAGGCCCACAGCGCGGCCACGGCCAGCACGCCCAGCAGGTAGAGGAAACGCCAGCCGGCGCCATGCCCGGGCGCGAGCAGGACACGCAGCGGCAGGGTGAAGGTCTGGAGGTTGTCGAAGGCGGTCGTGCCTGCCGCCGACACCAGGCCGAGCAGCAAGACCACACCCTGCCAGCGACGCAGCAACAGTCGTGCGGTAGCGACCGCGTACCAGCGCAGGCGATGGGTGAGTAGCGGGTTGGCGGAAATGGCGGTCTCCAGACAAGTTTGTCTAGAGATTATGAACGAGGTTTTATCCCCTTGGCAACATGCATACCCGCCGCAGGGTCAGGGAGCAGGCGCCAGCAGCAGCGACACGTACAGCAGCAGCCGGTCTTCGCTGCGCGCCAGCTGCAGGCCGGTCAATTCCTCGGCGCGGCGCAGGCGGTAATCCAGCGTGTTGCGGTGGATGTGCAGGCTGGCGGAGGTAGCGGCCGAGCTTTCGTCGCAGGCGAACCAGGCTTCCAGCGTGCGCCGCAGGCTGGCGCCGCTGCGGTCGCGCGCCAGCAGGACCACCGGGCGCTGCAGCTCGGCCGCCTGCCAGCTGGCGTCCAGGCCGGACAGCAGCACCGGCAGCGCCAGCGCGTAATAGCTGAACCAGCGCGCCTCCGGATCGCGCCGCCGTCCGATGCGCGCCGCCGCCTGCGCGCTCTGGTAGGACACCTGCGCCGCCTCGATCCCGGTCGAGGCCAGGCCCATGGCCAGGGTGGCCTGCACCGGGCTCAGTTCGCCCACCAGCGCGGCCAGCGCCTGCTGGCGCCGGGCGAGGGCGCGGGCCTCGTCGGCTTCCGGTTCGAAGGCGTCCAGCACCACCAGTTCGTGCGGGCCGGCAGTGGCGCTGAGCAGGGCCGGCTGGCGCGCCAGCAAGGCCATCTGCAGGTGCTGGACCGCGGCCAGCGCCTGGTCGTCGGCCAGTTGCGCGTCGCGCAGTTCGACCAGGAACACGACCTGGGTATGCTTGAAATCCAGCCCCAGGCGCCGGCCCCAGGCCAGCAGGTCCGGGCGCGCCGCGGCGTCGGGTCGGATCAGGTTCAGCACGAAGGCTTCGCGGTAGCGGCTGTCGCGCTGGAGTTCGCCGACCAGGCTGGCCTGCTCCAGGATCATTTCCGCCGTCAGGCGCACCAGCTCGCCGAACTGGCGTATCGCGTCCGGATCGCCGCTCAGGCCGACCGCCCCGCACAGCCGGCCGCCGACCACCAGCGGCAGGTTGATGCCGGGCTTTGCCCCGTGCATCAGGCGCGCCGAGGCGCCGTCGATTTCCACTGTGGCACGCTTGGCCAGCGCCAGCAGGGCGCCGTCGTGCAGCTCACCCACGCGCGCATCGTCGCCGCTGGCCAGGATCACCCCGTTCGCATCCATCACGTTGACATTGAAGGGGATGATGCGCATGGTCCGGGCGACGATGTCCTGGGCGAGCCGGGTGGAAAGTTCGATCATGGTGGTGGTGCAATAAGGAAACAGGCACTGTAGACGATCGGGGCCCTTGTGCCAAGCAACCAAGCTTTGCGGTCCAGCTTGGCGCCGGATTCGTCGTAGTTGTGCAACGGCACAAAGATCGCGCAAAAAAAGTTGATAAGCCTGGTGCCGTGCGCCGAGGATTTCGGGATGCGCTTTGGTCATAATGCGAGCTACCGCCTTTATACCTGCTGCTTATCGCAGACATCACGGAGACAAAATGAACAACAGCATGAGCGCGGCCCCGGGCCCGGGCGCAGGCTTCGCCGACCCCGGCATCCTCGAACGCGGCTACCGCAAGGCCACCTGGCGCCTGATCCCCTTCATCTTCATCTGCTACCTGTTCAACTACCTGGACCGCGTCAACGTCGGCTTCGCCAAGCTCGAGATGCTCGATGCGCTGAAGCTGAGCGAGACCGTGTACGGCCTGGGTGCCGGTATCTTCTTCGTCGGCTATGTCACCAGCGGTGTGCCGAGCAACCTGATCCTGCATAAACTCGGCGCGCGGCGCTGGATCGCCATCATGATGATCCTGTGGGGCGCCCTGTCCGCGGCGATGATGTTCGTCACCGGCCCCGCCTCCTTCTACGTACTGCGCTTCCTGACCGGCGTGGCCGAAGCCGGCTTCTTCCCGGGCATGGTCTTTTATTTCACCAACTGGTTCCCGGCGCAGAAGCGCGGCCAGGTGATGGCGCTGTTCATGTCGGCGATCCCGGTCTCTGGCCTGATCGGCGGCCCGCTGTCGGGCTGGATGCTGAGCCACTTCCAGGTCGGGCAGGGCGGCCTGGCCGGCTGGCAGTGGCTGTTCCTGCTGCAGGGGCTGCCGACCGTGCTGCTGGGCGTGGCCGTGTTCTTCTACCTGTCCGACGGCCTGCGCCAGGCCAGGTTCCTGAGCGAGGAGGAAAAGGCCGCGATGCAAAGCGCCCTCGACGCCGACGAGCAATCGCGCAGCGCCGGCACGCACGCGGTGCACTCGTTCGGCCAGGTCCTGCGCAACGGCCACGTCTGGATGCTGGGCGCGGTCTACTTCAGCATCCAGATGGGCGTCTACGCCATCAACTTCTGGCTGCCCTCGATCATCAAGGCGCTCGGCTTCGAGAGCGACACCACGGTCGGCTGGCTGAGCGCCTTGCCCTACCTGTTCGCCGGCGTGTTCATGATCGTCGTCGGCCGTTCGGCGGATGCGCGCCGCGAGCGCCGCTGGCACCTGGCGGTGCCGATGCTGATGGCGCTGGCCGGCCTGTTGCTGGCCGCGCACTTCTCCAGCAACGTCGTCGTCGTGATGATCGGCCTGACCCTGGCCACCATGGGCGCGCTGACCGGCCTGCCGATGTTCTGGCCGCTGCCGGCGGCCTTCCTCGGCAGCGCCGCCGCGGCCGGCGGCCTGGCCCTGATCAATTCGCTGGGCCAGGTGGCCGGCTTCGTCAGCCCCTTCCTGGTCGGCTGGATCAAGGACGCCACCGGCAGCACCGACACTGCGCTTTACATCCTGTCGAGCGTGCTGCTGGTCGGCGCGATCCTGGTGATGACGGTGCCTGCGCGCTTGGTGAACAGATGAGCGCTAAATGAGCGATAAAGAAACGTCAAATGAGCGTTAATGGAGCACACATGAAGATCGTCATCGCACCGGACTCGTTCAAGGAAAGCCTGTCGGCCCTGCAGGTGGCCGCCGCCATCGAGGCCGGCCTGCGCGAGGTGCTCCCGGACGCCGACATCGTGAAGGTCCCGGTCGCCGACGGCGGCGAGGGCACGGTGCAGGCGCTGGTCGACGCCACCGGCGGACGGCGCGTGCCGGCGCGGGTGACAGGCCCCCTGGGCTTGCCGGCCGACGCCTTCTACGGCGTGACCGGCGACGGCGTGGCCGTCATCGAGATGGCTGCCGCCAGCGGCCTGGAGATGGTGGCGCCGGACCGGCGCGACCCGCGCATCACGACCAGCCGCGGCACCGGCGAATTGATACTGCACGCGCTGGACCAGGGCAGCCGCCGCTTCGTGCTGGGCGTTGGCGGCAGCGCCACCAACGACGGCGGCGCCGGCATGCTGCAGGCGCTGGGCGTGCGCTTGCTGGACATCGATGGCATCGAGCTGGGCCCTGGCGGCGGCGCGCTGGCCGGCCTGGCCCGCATCGACGCATCGAAGCTCGACCCGCGCATCGGGGAGAGCAGTTTCCAGATCGCCTGCGACGTCGACAACCCGCTCACCGGCCCGCGCGGCGCCTCGGCCATCTTCGGGCCGCAGAAGGGCGCGACGCCGGCGATGGTCGAGCAGCTGGACGCCAACCTGGCCCGGTACGGCCGCATCGTCGCGCACGAGCGCGGCCAGGATCATGCGGCGGTGGCCGGCGCCGGCGCCGGCGGCGGCATTGCGCTGGCGATGCTGGCCTACCTGGGCGGCCGGCTGCGCCCGGGCGTGGAGATCGTGACGGAAGCGGTCGGGCTGGCCGATGCCGTGCGCGGCGCCGACCTGGTGATCACCGGCGAAGGCCGCATCGACGGCCAGACCGTCAATGGCAAGACGCCGATGGGCGTGGCGCGCGTGGCCGCCGCGCAGGGCGTGCCGGTGATCGGCATCGGCGGCTGCCTGGCGCCGGATGCGTATCGCGTGCATGTGCATGGCATCGAGGCCGTGTTCGCGGCGGTGAATCGGCCGTGCACGGTGGCAGAGGCGCTGGCGGCGGGGGAGGCGAATTTGCGCTCGGCGGCGCGCAACGTGGCGGCGGCCCTGCGGCTGGGCATGTCGCTGGGCGGCGCGCGCTAAACCCCTTACTCGCCGACGGTTTCCCTGCTGCTCGCGCGGCGGCCGGGTGCGCGCTTGATAGCGACCGTAGTCGGTTCGCTGAATCGCAGATCGGGGACCGCCGCCAGCCTGGCTTGCGGCAGGGAACAGTAGACGAACGGCAGGCTCATCCACGCGGCCAGGATCGACCAGTAGGCATAGCGGAAATCCGTGGCGACGCCGACCGGGAGATAGCTGAACAGGTACAGGATGCTCGACACGTTCAACGCAATGGCGAGTTCGCGCAAGGGGCCGCTGCCCCGGCGTACGCTGATCGTGACCAGGGCGACGGACAGCAGCAGCCAGAATCCGGGTTTGAAGAAGATGCCGCGTTGCATGATTTCCGTGATGCGCTCCAGGGACTGATGCAAGGCGGATTTCTGGAACGTGAAGCCTAGTGTGTTGCTCTGCATTTCCGATACCAGGAAGTTTTGCGGCTTCCAGAGCAATCGCCACCAATGGGTGAAGCGGTGCCTGAGGTAGGCCCCGGGGTGGCTTTGCACCGCATGGGCCCACGCGCGGAACAAGCCACCGTTGGCCCATGCACCGGAGGCCTTGAGGGCGGGCGCCACGAATGCGCAGCGCCCCCACGCATAGCTGTCCCAGGCCGCCGGTTCATAGCATTGACTCGTCAGTTTCCTTTCCTGTTCAGGACTGAACGGCTGTTCGAAGGCATTGGCGCCGGTTGCATCCGTGATCGCCCCGATATCGAACACCAGCAGCGAAGCCACGACGCCGGTGCGCTCGGCGCGCAGGAAACCGTAATTGAATACCGAGGACACCAGCATGACCGAGAACGGCAGCACCAGCAGCACGGCCGGCGTTTTCCAATTGTTCAAGCGCGGACGGCCGAGCGCCAGCCACAACAGCGGCGGCAGCGCGGCGATCGCATTGAATCGTGCCATGGCGCCCATCAACAGCAGGATGCAGGCCGCCCATCGCGCGGCCGTATCCCAGCGGCCATCATGCCGGTAGGCGAACGCAAACAGTCCGACAGTGCACAGCGTGAAGACGGCGTGGAATACATCCTTCCAGATGTTGCCCAGCGTGCCGATGGCAAACGGCGCGAAACCTAGGATCAACACGACGATGGCGCCGGGTTTGCTGGAACGCAGGAGCGACAGCGACAGAAGCAGCAAGCCGCCCCAATACATGCAGCAGAACAGCAACAGCATGCCGAAAGGCCCGGGAATCCAGTCGTTGATCAAGGCCCAGATGAATGCCACGATGGGCGGGTGCCAGTCCTTGAACGAGAAATGCACTGCCTGGGAATACTGGTCGAGCGAATCGTTCGACATGATCCCGGGATAAAACATCCTGATGGAGATGATGAGTCCGGCGATAGCGATCAATACCGGCCAAAATGCGTTGCGCCACGATTCTCGGGGAAAGTTTTCAGATTGTTTCAGCGTCATTCTTGATGGGAAACGAGGAAATGCCGGAGGTGTTTCGTGGCTTGATTGGGGCGAAAGAGATGCCGGCATTATAACGCTTGCTTGATGCCTGACAGCAGCAATGTTGCTGAATGCCTACGTGAGGCTCAGCGCTGGAAGGTGTGTGCCTCCGGCGGCGATGCAGTGGACGGGCGCAACGACCAGCGGCGTTTCAGGGAAGAAATTAAGTGGTTTGTCGTGGCCATCGCATCCTCGTTGCCGCTGTCGTGTAGCCGGTTACGATAGCAAATCGTTTGCGCCGAAAATGCGTGCTTTCTATCAGTCAGGAGCCCTGGTACTGCCGGCAACCCGGGAGCAGGTGGCGGCTACGTGTTCGATAACGATCAAGTTGGGCAGCAACCCGCCGATTGCACAGGACCGATTCATACATGATCCTCAATGTGCCTGGGTGCCTCCAAGATAAGCCGCGACCACCTTCGGATCATTCTTCAGGCTCTCCGCCGCCCCATGCACTGCGATCCGCCCGTTCTCCAGCACATACCCATAGTCCGCCACGTTCAGCGCCGCCTGCGCGAACTGTTCCACCAGCAGCATGGTCACGCCCTCGCTCTTGAGCCGCGCGATGATGCGGAACACTTCGTCAACCAAAATAGGTGCCAGCCCCATCGACGGCTCGTCGAGCAGCACGACCTCCGGGTTCAGCATGACCGCGCGCGCCATCGCCAGCATCTGCTGTTCGCCGCCGGACAGGGTGCCGGCCAGCTGCGTGCGCCGCTCCTTCAGGCGCGGGAACAGTTCCAGCGCCCGTTCCAGGTCGCGCCCCACGTCGCCCTTCGGCCGCGCGCGGGTGAAGCGCGGAAACGCGCCAAGCAGAAGATTGTCGGTCACGCTCATGGTCGCGAACACGCGCCTTCCCTCCGGCGAATGCGCCAGGCCCGCGCGCGCGATCCGGTGCGAGTCCATGCCCGTGATGTCCTGGCCCGCCAGCAGGACGCTGCCGCCGCGCGGCTTGATCATGCCGGAGATGGCGCGCATGGTGGTGGTCTTGCCGGCGCCATTGGAGCCGATCAGCGTGACCAGCTTGCCCTTCGGGACCTCGAGCGAGACGCCGTGCAGGACTTCGACCTTGCCGTAGGCGGCGTGCAGGTTCTGGATCGACAGCATGCGGGCTCCTTTCAGGCGGCGGCGCTGGCCGGGGAGTCGCCGGCGCCGCCCAGGTAGGCTTCGATCACCTTCGGATCGGACTGCACGCGCGCCGGCGTGCCTTCCGCGATCTTCTGGCCGAAATCGAGCACGGTGACGGTGTCCGAGATCGCCATCACCACGTCCATGTGGTGCTCGATCAGGACGATGGTGATGCCGTGCTCGCGGATCTTGCGGATGATGGCCATCAGCTCGCGGATGTCGGGCGCGGTCAGGCCGGCGGCCGGCTCGTCGAGCAGCAGCAGGCGCGGATCGAGCGCGAGCGCACGGCCGATCTCGAGCAGGCGCTGCTTGCCGTAGGGGAGGTTGCGCGCTTCCTCGTCGGCGAAGGACGCCAGGCCGACGAAGTCGAGGATGGCCAGCGCCCTGCGGCGCGCCGCCGCTTCCTCGCGCTGCTGGCGCGCCGTCGTCAGCATGGCGTCGAGCCAGCTCGAGCGGAAGCTGTGATGCAGGCCGACCAGCACGTTTTCCAGCGCCGTCATCTCGCCGAACAGCTGCACGTTCTGGAAGGTGCGCGCGATGCCGCCGAGCGCGATCTGCGACGGCGTGCGCCCCTTGAGCTCGACGCCGTCGAAGACGACCTTGCCGGCGGTGGGCTTGTAGATGCCGGTCAGGACATTCATCATCGTGCTCTTGCCCGAGCCGTTGGGACCGATCAGGCCGTGCACGCTGCCGCGCGCCACCTGCAGGTCGACCCCGTTCAACGCCTTCAGGCCGCCGAACTGCATCAGGACTTGTTCGACGCGCAGCAGGTCACCGCCTTCGACTCTCACCGGCAAGCCCGCGAAGGGATCGGCGGCGCGCGTCTCCTTGAGCGCATGCACATGCTTGCGTCCGCGCCCCACCAGGCCGCGCAGGAAGCCGACGATCCCCTCCTGCAGGTAGTAGACCACGAACAGCGTCATCAGCCCGAAGATGGTCAGGCGCCAGTCGACCATGCTCTCGAGCCGGAACGAGACCGCCGCCAGCGCCAGCGTCCCCAGCACCGGCACCGCGGCCTGGCGCGGCGTGACGCGCCGGCGTGCCAGCATGACGCTGGCGCCAACGACGGCCAGGACGGCGCAAGCGACCGCGATGGTGCGGAACAGGCCGATGTCCGACAGGAGGCTGGGCAGCATCACGACGATGAGCGCGCCGATCAGCGCGCCGCTGCGCGTCTTGCGTCCGCCCATGATCACCGCCAGCAGGAACAGGATGGTCAGTTCGAAGTTGTAGGTATTGGGCGAGATGTACTGCTCGGAGTAGGCATACAGGCTGCCGGCCAGGCCCGCGAAGCCGGCGCTGATGACGAAGGCATAGACTTTATAACGGTAGACCGAGACGCCCATGCAGTCGGAGGCGATCGGGCTGTCGCGCAGCGCCTCGAAGGCGCGCCCGATGTGGGAGCGCAGCAGGTGGTGCACCGCTAGCTGCGACAGCAGCATCAACCCCGCCACCACATAATAGTACTGGACCTCGGTCAGCTCGCGCCCGAACACGGTGGGTTTCGAAAGCGTGATCCCCATCGGCCCTTCGGTGAGGAAGCTCATCTCGTTGATCAGGATTTGCACGATGGTGCCGAAGGCCAGCGTCACCATCGCAAGGTAGGGCCCCGTCACGCGCAACGCCGGCAGCGCCAGGATCACGCCGAACAGCGCGGCCACGCCGATGCTGGCCGGCAGCGTCACGAACCAGGGCATGCCGAGCTTCATGAACAGCACGCCGGTGACATAGGAGCCGATGCCGAACAGGCCGGCGTGGCCGAGCGAGACCTGGCCGGTGTAGCCGACCACGATGTCCAGGCCGAACAGCAGGATCGCGTAGATCAGGATGGTCTCGGCCAGGTGCACGTAATAGGGATTCGTGAACAGCAGCGGGTAGGCCACCAGCGCGGCGATGCCGATCGCGGCACCGGCGGCAGTCTTGTTGTCGAGCGCCATGGTCACACCTTCTTGATCGCGGCCTTGCCGAACAGGCCGGACGGTTTCACCGCCAGCACGAGCAGCAACAGGACCAGGCCCGGCACTTCCTTGTAGCCGGTGGAGAGATAGAAGCCGGTCGCCGTCTCGGCGATGCCGAGGATGATGCCGCCGACGATGGCGCCCATGCCGGAGGTCAGGCCGCCGATGATGGCCACGGCAAAGGCTTTCAGGCCGAGCGAGGCGCCCATGGTGGCGCTGGTCAGGGTGAGCGGCGCGACCAGCGCGCCGGCAAAGGCCGCGGTGGCGGAGGACAACGCATAGGAAAAGGTGATCACCATGCGCGTGTTGATGCCCATGAGGCCGGCCGCGTCGCGGTCGTTGGCGGTGGCGACCACCGCCTTGCCGTAGATCGACTTGCGGTTGAAGACCTCGACCGCCAGCATGATCGCCAGCGCGCCCACGATCACCGCCACCTGCATCGGCTGCACGTTGGCGCCGAGCACCGTGAACGGTTCCGAGGACAGCGGCGAAGGGAAGGGCAGCACGTCCTTGCCCCAGATGTTCTCGGCCACGTTCTTGAAGATGATGGCCAGCGCGATGGTCGACATGATCCAGCCGAATTCCGACTTGATGCGGATGGCCGGGCGTACGCCGATCCATTCGACGAACATGCCCTGCAGGGCGCCGAACAGGACCACCAGCGGGATCATCAGCCAGTAGCTCATCCAGGGGCCGCCGTGGATGCCGCCGACCAGCGACAGCCCGACCAGCGCGCCGAGCATCAACGCCTCGCCCTGGCCGAAGTTGAGGGTGCCGGAGGTGGCGAAGGTGAGCTGGTAGCCGAAGGCGATGACGGCATAGATCATGCCGAGCGCGATGCCGGAGACGACGAGCTGGAGGAGGATGTCCATGGTTTCATCCGATCGTTAACTTGTGAACGTTAACTCATGAGCGTCATCCCCGCGAAAGCGGGGATCCATGCCGGGCAACCGAAATCCGTATTCCTGAAACATTCGAATCTCTTCAGGAATGACAGGCTCTGTTACTCAGTATGGATTCCCGCTTTCGCGGGAATGGCGCTGCGTAGGCTACTTGGCGAGCACCACGCGCCCGCCCCGAACCTCGCCGAACTGGGTGTTCTCGAAGTTGATGGCCTCGTGATCCGTCTTGCTGAACGGCTTGTTGTAGGTGGTGACGACCCCCTCGACCGGCGTACTGAGGTTCTCCAGCGCGGCGACGATCTTCGGCCCTTCCGTGCTGCCCGCCTGCTTGATGGCGGCGGCCAGCAGGTAGACCGAGTCGTAGCCCTGGGCCGCGGACACGGCCGAGGGCATGCGCCCGGCCGGCGGGTTGTAGGCCTTGACGTAGGCGTCGATGAAGGCCTTGCGCTTGGGCGTGCTCGGCTCCTGGATGAAGGTCTGCGGCATGCGCGTGCCTTCGCCATTCTTGCCGGCGTTGTCGACGAAGTTGGCCATGGACAGGGTCCAGCTGCCGACGATCGGCACCTTCCAGCCCAGCTTCTGCATGCCGTTGGCAATCTGCGCCAGCTCGGGGCCGATGCCATAGGTGAGCACGACGTCGGCGCCGGCCTGTTTTGCGCGCAGCAGCTGGGCCGTCATGTCGACGTCGCCGATGTTGTACTTCTCGACGGCGACCGGCTTCACGCCCTTCGATTCCAGCACCTTTTCGAGGTCGGCGCGGCCCAGCTGGCCGTAGTTGGTGGAATCGGCCAGGATCGCCGGTTTCTTGAAGCCTCGGCGGCCGACGGCTTCGTCGGCGATCATCGCCGACTGGATGGTGTCGTTGGCCGAGTTGCGGAACACGTAGTTCTCGGGCTGGCCGGCGAACTGCTTGGTGACGATGGAACCGGTGGCGACGCTGGTGAAGACCGGGATCCTGGCCTGCTGGTAGAAACGCTGCGAGGCCAGCGCGACGCCGGTGTTGGCGTAGCCGACCGTGGCCACGACGCGTTCCTTGTTGATCAGCTCCTGCGCGATCTGGACCCCGCGCTCGTTCTTGGCCTCGTCGTCGCGCTCGACCAGCTGGATCTGGCGCCCGAGCACGCCGCCTTTCGCGTTGATCTCGCCGGCCGCCAGGCGCACGCCGTCACGCATCGAGATGCCCATCGGCGCCGAGCCGCCCGTGAACGGGCCGGACACGCCGATCTTGATCGGATCGGCCGCCATGGCCGACATCGAGAACCCCAGTACAACACTTGCAAACAACGCTTTCTTGACGAAATCCATTGCTGTCTCCTGTGTTTTTATAAGCGGGGAGCGCCGTGGAACCGGCGCCGGGTCCATCTCGACCGATTGTAGGATAGCAAACCGGCAACAGCAATTCATTGCTGTGACGCGTTGCAGCATGCGTCATTCATGCAAATGCGTAAGGGATACGTAAGGCGGATGGCGTAAATGCGCGTGCAAAAAGAAAAGGCTGCGCCAATGGCGCAGCCTTTCGGGGTGAAGCGAGTAAAACGCTTAGCGGTGTCCGCGTCCGCGGAAGCCGCCACGGTAACCACCGCGGTAACCGCCGTGGTGGCCCCAGTTGCTCCAGCTGAAGCCCAGGCCGATCGAGATCGGCGGGTACCAGTACGGGTCGGCATAGATCGGTGCCGGCGCGTACACCGGAGCGGGTACGTAGACCGGCTGGGTCACGACGGTGGTCGGGGCGGCGGCGTAAGTGGTGACCGGTTCCGAGGTCACGCGGCCCGCCTCGCCGGAGGCTGCCGCCGCGGCGCCGGTGCCGGGGGCGACCGGGGTGACGGAGACGACCTGCCAGCCGTTCGGATCGGCCGGAGCGTAGGCCCGGGTACCGTAGTTCGCCGGACCCGGATAGGTGGTGGCACAGCCGCTCAGCGCGGCCAGGGAAAGAATGATGGCAAGAGTTTTCATGGCGGTTCTCCTCACCTGCTAACTATACGCATTGCGGCCTCGGCACGCTCGCGGGATTACAGGCTGTTACAGCTTTTCACTTTCCGGAAATATCATGCCGCGGCCAGGCCTGGGATGCCTGCCAGCTTGCCCGAAGTGTGGAACCGCCCCACCTGCGCCGTCAGGCGCTGCGCCTGCTCGTGCATCGACTGCGCCGCCGCGGCCGCCTGCTCGACCAATGCCGCATTCTGCTGGGTCAACCCGTCGACGTGGCCCACGGCCTGGTTGATCTCGCGAACATGGATCGCCTGGTGGTCGCTGGCGGCGACGATGTCCTGCATGGTGCCGGCCAGGTGGGCGACCTTGCCGACCACTTCCTTGATGGTGGCGCCGGCGTCGCTGACCAGTGCCGAGCCCGAGGAGATGGCGCTGGACGATTCCTCGATCAGGACCTTGATTTCCCTGGCAGCGGCGGCCGAGCGGGCGGCCAGGGTGCGCACTTCGCCGGCCACGACCGCGAAACCGCGGCCCTGTTCGCCGGCCCGGGCGGCTTCCACGGCCGCGTTCAGGGCCAGGATGTTGGTCTGGAAGGCGATGCCGTCGATGACTTCGATGATCGCGACGATGCGCGCTGCGGCGGCGTCGATGGTCTGCATCTTCTGTACCACGGCGTCCATTACGGCGCCGCCCTGGGCCGCGGCGCTTGATGCGGCCGCCGCGGCCTTGCCGGCCGATTGCGCGGTGCTGGCGTTGTTGCGCACGGTATTGGTCAGGGTTTCCATCGAGGCGGCGGTCTGCTGCAGCGACGATGCCTGGGCTTCGGTGCGGTGCGACAGGTCGAGGTTGCCGGTGGCGATCTCCTCGGTGACATGCGAGATCGCGCTGGCGCCCTGGCGCACTTCGACCACGATGCGTTCCAGGCCGGCGCGCATCTGCTGCAGCGTGCGCATCATGGTGCCCAGCTCATCCTTCGAATCCGAGTCCAGCTGCATGGTCAGGTCGCCGCGTTCGACGGCCTGGGCGAATTCGCAGGCGCGGGTGACCGGGCGCACGATGCTGGCCGAGACGCGGAAGGCCAGGAAGGCGGCGATCGCGATGGCGATGGCGGAAATGGCGAGAATGATGGTGCGCGACTGTTCGGTGACCGTGTTGACCTGCTCGCTGGCGACGTTCATGTCGCCCTCGATGGTCTTGATCGCCATGTCCAGGTCGATCACGATCCGGCGGCGCAGCGGGGTGCATTCGTTGATGAGGAAATGGGCGTACTGGTCCATCTGGTGTGCTTCGCGCATCTTGCGCGGACGGCCCAGTTCCTTCGCCATGCGCTGCAGTCCTTCCCGGGCCTTGCGGAACTCCGGACGGCTGCCCAGCACCGGCTCCAGCGCCACCAGGCGGTCCATGTAGATCTCGCGGTAGTGGTCGATCAGGTCGAGTTCGCGCGCGGCTTCGGCGTCGTCCTGCATGATGAAGGCATTGCGTGCCGAGATACCGGTCTGGGCCAGAGCCTCGCGGATGTCGTACAGCGGCGCCAGTTCGTGCTGGCGGATCGAGGTCGCGTCGGAGACGGTCCTGGCGGTGGTACTGAAGCGCGTCAATGAGATGGCGGCGATCGCGAGCATCAGCGCGACAACGATGGCGAAGCAGACGGTGAGGCGGGTTCCGATTTTCAGGCGGTTCAGCACGGCGAGTCCTCGTGGCGTAAAAGTTGCCTAAGCTTAACTCAAACAAATCGATAAAATCGATAAACCCGAAACAAGATTTTTGTATTGTAGTAGGGAAACAACGGATGATGTTATGGAAAGCATGGCCGGCCCGCCCGGCATGTCGACGCTGCCGATTCAATAGCCGAACAAGGCAAGCGGCACGGCCCGCGCCATGGCTTCGTAGCCGGCATCGCTCGGATGCAGGTGATCGCCGCCGTCGTAGGCCGCCAGCAGGCGCGTCGGCCAGGCCGGATCGCGCACGGCGGCCTCGAAGTCGAGCACCGCGTCGAAGGCGCCGCTGTTGCGGATCCAGTTGTTGACGCGCTGGCGTACCTGGTCGCGCGCCGCCGAGTACCAGACATAGCCTTCGTACGGCAGCAGGGTCGCGCCCAGCGCCAGCATGCCGCGCGTGCGGGCGCGGGCGATCAGCTGGACGTAGCCGGCGATGAGCTCGTCGGCCAGCGTTGACAGCGACGACGACGGGGTGTTGATGATGTCGTTGATGCCGACCAGTACCGCCAGGTAGCGCGCCCCGGCGATGGCCAGCACGTCGCGGTCGAAGCGTTCCATGCAGTCGCGCCCGGCCAGCGGCGCATTGTCGGCATCGAGCAGCAGGCGGTTGCCGCAGATGCCGCGGTTGACCACGCCCACCGGCACGCTGCCGGGCAGGGCCTCGGCCTGCAGCCGGCGCGCCAGGAAATCGGGCCAGCGCCGGTTGGCGGAGCCCGAACTGAGCATGCCGTCGGTCTGGGAATCGCCAAGCGCCACCAGGCAGGTGGCGCCGCCGTTCGAGGCGACGTCGATTTCGGTCAGGAAGGGCCAGGCATACAGGTTGCGCGCGACCGGCAGGCTGTTGCTGGCCGCATAGTTGCCGGCGCTGGATGCGTAATTCAGCTGGAAGGCGGCATCGTGCACGCTGGTGGCGACCACGTTGCCGGGCAGGTAGAGGCTGACGGCGAGGTCGGCCTGGGGTGGCAAGGGGAAGTCGACCGGGTCCGACAGCAGCGGGGCGCCGGGTGGGATCACGGCGCCGGGCCGGCCGGCGAAGCTCAGCTGCGTATTGCTGCCCGCCACCAGGCTGGACCACGAGGAGACGATACCGATCCAGGCCGCGCCGATCTGCAGCGGCGTGCTGCCGAATTCGTTCGACAGGCGCACCCGCAGGCGATGGCCGCCGAGGCTGGCGCGTACCACCAGGCGCAGCGTCTGGTTGCTGAAGGAGAGCGCGTTGGCGGACGTCGGCGGACCGACCGGGGCCGCCCCCCAGGTCGCGGTCCAGGCGTCATCGTCGGCCGCCAGCACGGCGGCCGGCGCCAAGGCGAGCCCGGCGCCGAGCGCGGCGCTGTGTTGCAGGAAGCTGCGGCGGGCCGGGCGGGACGGGCAGGCTGCATCGATCGACGGCAGGGCGGGCATTGCGTTCTCCGGTCGCGGTGGGTGGCAGGGTATGCACTTCGGATGGTAGGCGCATGCGGGCCGGGTGCCGTCGCGCCGGCGCATCAGTACATATGAGCCAGATCGACTTTGGATCTGATTCCAATCAGGAAATGTTGCGGAACTTTTACCCGGGTATCAGGTCAAGGCAGCCAGCGGCACGGCCCTGGCCATCGCTTCGTAGCCGGCGTCCTTAGGATGCAACAAGTCCTCGCTGACCAGGTCCGCCCGCATCCGCGTCGGCCGGGCCGGGTCGCGCACGGCGGCGTCGAAGTCGGCCACGGCGTCGAAGGCGCCGGCCGTGCGGATCCAGCTGTTGACGCGCTGGCGCACGCTTTCCCGCGCCGCCGAATACCAGGTGTAGCCTTCGAAAGGCAGCAGGGTGCCGCCCAGCACGCGGATGCCGGCCGTATGGGCGCGGTTGACCAGCCGCGCGTAGCCGGCCGTGATGGCGTCGGCCAGCGTGGGCAGGGACGAGGACGAGGCGTTGATGATGTCGTTGATGCCGATCAGGACGACCAGGTAGCGCACACCGCTGGTCGCCAGCACGTCGCGGTCGAAACGTTCCAGCGCGTCGCGCCCGGCCAGCGGCGTGCTGTCCGAGTCGCCCAGCAGGCGGTTGCCGCTGATGCCGCGGTTGACCACGCCGACCGGGATGCCGCCCGCGCCGCCCGCAGCCAGCAGGCGCCGCGCCAGGTAGTCCGGCCAGCGCCGGTTGGCGCTGCCGGTGCTGCGCAAGCCGTCCGTCATGGAGTCGCCCAGTGCCACCAGTGTGGCGCCGGCGGCGGTACGGCCGATGTCGAGTTCCGCGAGGAAGGGCCAGGCATACAGGCTGCGCTGCACCCGCAGCGACTGGCTGGCGGCCTGGTTGCCGCTGGTCGAGACGTAGCTGGTCTGGAAGGCGGCGTCGTGCACCGTGGCGGCCTGCACGCTGCCCGGCAAATACAGGCTGAGCGCCAGGTTGGCCTGGGCCGGCACTGCCAGGTCCAGCGGGTCGGATGCCAGCGTGCCGCCCCTGGCAACCGTGGCGGCCGCGCGGCCGGCAAAGCTCAGCTGGCGGTTGCTGCCCGCCGCCAGGTTGGCCGCGGAGGCGGCGAGGCCCAGCCAGGCCGCGCCGATCGACAGTGCCGTGCCGCCCATCTCGTTGGACAGGCGCACCCGCACCCGGCTGCCGCCGATGCTGGCGTGGACGATCAGGCGCAGGGTCTGGTTGCTGAAGGCGAGGGCGCTCGTGGCGGGGGCTGGGCCGGTGAGGGCCGTGCCCCAGGTGCCGTACCAGGTCTCGCCCGGCACCGTGGCGGCAAGCAGATCCGGCGCAAGCGCCAGGCTGGTGGCGAGCGCGGACGCCCTCTGGAGAAAAATGCGCCGGTCCGCTGCAGGCGGACGGTCGGCGTCGTGGAAGCGCTGGGTCGGCATCGCACTCTCCCTGTGGGTGAATATGCGATAGGAATACTAGCCGAGCCAGCGCATGAACGGATGGCTTAAGCTGGCGGGTAGTTTGCGCGCGCTCAGGAAAGGATCGTCAGCAACCCGTCCAGCCCGGTGAAATTCAGCGCCACATCCGCCTGTGCCCGCACCACCGGCTTGGCGCGGAAGGCCAGCGACAGCCCGGCGATGCCCATCATCCTGAGGTCGTTGGCGCCGTCACCCATCACGATCGCCTGCGCGGGCTGGATGCCCAGTTCGGCGCAGACGCGCTCGACGGTGCGCTTCTTTTCCTCGGCATCGACGATGCCGCCGGCCACGCGCCCGGTCAGCACGCCATTTTCCACTTCCAGCACGTTCGCATGCGTATAGTCCAGCCCCAGGCGGGATTGCAGGCGCTCGGTGAAGAAGGTGAAGCCGCCCGACACCAGCAGGGTCTTCAGACCGGCCGCCTGCATCGCTTGCAGCATCGCTTCGCCGCCCATCGAGATCGCCAGACGCTCCTCGTACACGCGGTCCAGCGCCTCGACCGGCAAGCCCTCGAGCAGGGCCACGCGCCGGGTCAGGCTTGCGGAAAAATCGAGTTCGCCGCGCATCGCCGCTTCGGTGATGGCGGACACTTGCGGCTTGAGGCCCTGCATGTCGGCGATCTCGTCGATGCACTCGATCGTGATCAAGGTCGAATCCATGTCCATCGCCACCAGCCGGAAGTCGGCCAGCGTGCGTTCCGCATCGATGAAGGTGGCGTCGACGCGGGCGGCTTCGGCCGCGGCATCGACCGTCGCCTTCAATTCCGGCGTGAAGTCGAAGCCATCAAGCCGCAGCGCATGCGGATTCAGGACGGTCGTACCGGCAGGGCGGACCAGGGCGGCGATGCGCGCGAGCGCGGCCTGGTCGGCCCCGGGGCCCTGGAGGATCAGTTTCTTGGACATGGCAGGCTGTTTCTTATTTCAGGCTAATAATTGTTTGATGGTCTGCTTGACCTGGTTCACGCGCGCCGGCAGGTCCGGCATGGCGGCCGTGATGCGCAGCTTGTCCTGGCCGGCCAGCTTGACGTGGCGGTTCTTCTGGATCAGCGTGATGATCTTGATCGGGTCGATCGGCGGCTGTTCCATGAACTGGAGACTTGCCGCTTCGCCATGGGCATCGATCTTGATGATGCCGACTTCCTTGGCCGCGATGCGCAGGCGGTGGGTCTCGATCAGGGCCTTGACGGCGTCCGGCAGCTTGCCGAAACGGTCGATCAATTCTTCCTGCATGTCGTCGATGCGGCCCTGGCTTTCGCAGTTGGCCAGGCGCTTGTAGATCGACAGGCGTTCGTGCACGTCGCCGCAGAAGTCGGCCGGCAGCAGGGCCGGCACGTGCAGGTTGATCTCGGTGGTCGAGGACAGCGGCGCCGCCAGGTCCGGCTCCTTGCCGGCTTTCAGCGACTTGACGGCTTCGTTCAGCATGTCGGAATACAGCTGGAACCCGATCTCCAGCATCTCGCCCGACTGGTTCTCGCCCAGCACCTCGCCGGCGCCGCGGATTTCCAGGTCGTGCATGGCGAGGTAGAAGCCGCTGCCCAGCTCCTCCATCTGCTGGATCGCGTCCAGGCGGCGCTGCGCCTGCTTGGACAGGCCCAGCACGTCGTTCACCAGCAAATACGCATAGGCCTGGTGGTGCGAACGGCCGACGCGGCCGCGCAACTGGTGCAGCTGGGCCAGGCCGAATTTGTCGGCCCTGTGCATGATGATGGTGTTCGCGCTCGGCACGTCGATGCCGGTCTCGATGATGGTCGTGCACAGCAGGATGTTGAAGCGCTGGGCCACGAAGTCGCGCATCACCTTTTCCAGGTCGCGCTCGTGCATCTGGCCGTGGGCGATGCCGATGCG
>Ga0265797_10003482_pt1 | contig 25060 bp, 24 predicted proteins | sample P2T30metagenome_FD_192433 | JGI IMG/M metagenome (GOLD analysis project Ga0265797, IMG submission 192433) | Plant litter microbial communities from East Loma Ridge, Irvine, California - P2 T30 | ecosystem: Environmental > Terrestrial > Plant litter > Unclassified | place: USA: California... | reverse complement strand
CAACCGGTTCCTTGAAGCTGGCGCCACTCTGATTGGTCATGAAGACGACGGCGCGCGCCACTTCCAGATCGTCCAGATCCGGGTTGCCGCCCTTGGCCGGCATGGTGCGGATCCCGTTGATCGCGTGCGTGACCAGCGTATCGTAACCCTGCGCCAGGCGGGTAGCCCAGGCAGCTTTGTCGCCCGTTTTGGGGGAGCCCGCCATCCCACTGTCGTGGCACGCCGCGCAGGTAGCGGTGTACACGGCGCCACCTGCCAGCAGGACGCGCGGCGTATTGGCATCGCGCAATGTAAAACCTGCATCGGAAACGGGGCGGATACGCGCGGCAATGGCCTCGGCGCTCTGGGCATTGCTGCCTGCGCCAGTGGTCGACGCATTGGTGACGAAGGTGACCAGCAAGATGATGCCAAGGACAACGACTAGAAAAAATCCCGCGACAGCAATCACGAGCTGTTTGGGCGTACGAATGAGGGATTCGTGGTCGTGCTGTGCGTCGCTCATGATTTCCTTAATTCAATTAAAAAAACCGGCCACTGGGGCGCTGCGATCTAGTGGCTTTTTTGCAAGTGCCGTCGAGCATCTTATTATAGTGTAAACCTGTATTGATGCCAGGGTTTTTCGGGCGCTGCCCATGGACGTACTCGACGAAAGACTGTATCCTTCGCTACGCTTGCCAGTGCGGCTGTAGCTCAGTGGATAGAGTATTGGCCTCCGAAGCCAAGGGTCGCTGGTTCGATTCCAGCCAGCCGCACCATGAAATCAAGAACTTACAACACTTCCTGTTGAGTTTGGGGAGAAAGTTCTGAGATTTTGGGGAGAAATTTAACTCCGCATCGCAACACTGAACTCCATTACCCAGGAGTTCAGCATGAAGGTCAAGTCAGTCAATAAGGCCGCGCAAGCCACGCCAAGCAAGCAGTTCAAGTCCGGCACAGTTGAAAAAAATATCTACGTAGAGGTCCGTTCGGGCTCCTTGCGATTCGCTGTCGAAATCTCTCCCATCCCAAAAGACTCGCGCACCTTCGACATCGACCAATTTGATGAAGGCCTGCGTTGGGCCCGCCGTCGTCGCGTCGAGTTGCTCGAGCAAAAATCGGACGCTAAGGCGAAGGCTTTGCCACCCGCTCCCACCATCGCCCCTGGAAGTACTCCGGCAGACACTGCGGTGCGCGATATCCTTGAAAACTATCGCCTACGTGAGCTGCCGAAGCTGGCAGGCGCCGCGTCAGACTCGTCACGCCTCAAACGTCTCGACGAGTGGTTTGGGCATCTGACTCTTGGCCAACTGGACTATGACCTGCTAGACCGCTGGATGGTCGACCGACAGGCAGGTCTGCTTGGGTCGGGACGCGTTTCTAATCCGGAGCTCACAAAGCATCAACGTTATTACAGGAAAAGTGCTGGCAAGGACTTACCTCTTGAAGTCGTTGTCCAACCGTCCGCGCAAACAGTGCGGCACGAAATCACGTTGATGCGACGTGCGCTTACCGCGTACTTTCGGGCTCACAAGCTGAACCAAGCTCATGGAGCGTGGTTGCAGTCTCAATATGTCATGGAGCTTGCGCTGCCAGAAAAACCAGCACCTCGAGACACTCGGGTTGAAGAAGAATCCTTAGCATTACTCATTAAAGAGCTGGATGACCCCTTGCACCAGTCGTTTGTCCAGTTTGCTGTCATGACGACTCTACGTCGTAGCGAGGTTTGCTCGCTACGTTGGGAGGACGTTAACTGGGAGAATAAGGTCGTTACTCTACGTGCGCCAGGGCATCTTAAGAAATCAAAAACGCATACGCGCGAGGTGCCGCTGCTCCCCCCAGCTATTCAGGTTTTACGAAAACTTGGTGCTAAAGATACGGGGGCAATCTTTGCTATCTCGCCGAACGGCATTACGCAAGCAGTACGACGTGCTGCGGATAGGGTTGGTCTGCATGACGTGCGTTTGCACGATATGCGTCGCGAGGGCATTTCGCTATTGGTCGAGGTGTTAGAAGCCTCTTTAGAAGAAGTGATGGTGTTTTCGGGACATAGCGACCGCGAGGTATTACAGCGGCACTACCTGAAACAACGTGCCAGCGTCATCGGCAACCGACTGGCCGAGCATCCGCGTGCCGCCACCATGATTGCGGCAACGTAAGGAAATAAATTAGGGGGCTACACAGGTTTTTACTACTCTGGAGCCCTTTATGACTACTTACATGACGAAGGACGAACTGGCCTCGATGCTGCGCGTTTCCGTGCGAACTGTGACGACCTACATGGCCCAAGGTCTGTTGCCCCAGCCGCTACAGCTAGGGCGCCGGTTACTGTGGAACCAAAGCGCAGTCCTTCAGTTCATACAGCCAAAGACGATTCTCGCTAATCCTAGCGGTGGACCTGCAAAACGTGGGCGCCCGCGCAAGGCAGTTCTTTAAAAGGGCTTACACTGGCCAACTGTTCAGTCTTCCCTACATCTGCGTGCGGCCCCGAAGAATCCTACGTATACTGGTTGGATGAGCATTCTCGCAGACCAGATAGCGACCGCGCGCCGAGCCGCTGGCATCACGCAAAGTGCGTTGGCCACGAAAGCAGGGGTTACTCGCTCAACAGTGCAGCGCATTGAGGCAGGCACTGTCGACCCAAGCGTAGGCACGCTGCTATCAATAGCGAGAGTGCTCGGACTTGAACCGCTTCTAGTACCAAACTGGCTGCGTCAAGAAACCCTCAACTTTATTCGCTCAGGCGGCAAAATTATCGGTCAGCCGCCGGGCGTCGGCGCGCCGCTCTCGATTGTTGATGAATTACTGAAGACCCGACGTTAGTAGTGCGACAGGAACGTCGCGCCAAGCAGTAGCGCAGTCACAAGGAGGCCGCCAATCACTGAGAACCGGCCGAGCGCATTGACCAGTTTGATGCGATTCGCTGGCGTACTCAAGAATTTTTCCATCTTCGTCCCCATGATTTCTGACCCCGTGTTGTATCTCGATTATGACGGAGTTTTGCACCCAGCAGATGTCCGGGTGTCGCCGACAGACCGCCGGCCCCAAGTCTACAAACGTGGCCAACCCGCAAATCACCCGCTGTTCGAACACCTGCCACTTCTCGAAAGCGTGCTCGAACCGTTCGAGCAGCTGCGAATCATCTTGTCGACGAGTTGGGTGCGCGAGTTCAGCTACAACTTCGCCCTCGAGCAGTTAACGCCAAGCCTCCAGGAGCGCGTTATCGGTACGACCTTGTACCCGGCGCCGGCACGCTACTACTGCATTCAAATCGATGCTGAAGAGCGGGGCATCGAGCGGTGGCTGGCGCTTGATGACGATTTGAATATGTGGCCGGAAAAGGAGCTACACCGGGTCGTAGCTCCTACGGACCGGCTGCTAGGGCTTGCGCAGCCCGGCGTCGCGGAGCAGCTGTCCGCGGCCTTAGAGGAGCTTTGCAGGCCCCCTAAGATGCACTTAGAGGGTTTTGCCTAAACCTCATTTTTCCTTAGTTCTTCCCGCTTTTCCGGGATTCGGACGCTTAGCCCCTAAAAAACGACGCGGTTTATCGCGTGTAATCGCGGGTAGGTGGCTATATATGGCATGGAAGCCGCAAACGCGGTGCCAACAACACCACTCAAACTACCTGGAGCGTTAATTGAAGACTCACAAATTCGAACCATATTTCACCGGCGAACCGCTTGTCAAAGTGGAGTATTCGTACAACGATACTCACATCTTCGAGCAGATGGGTGACGTGCTACTTAGCGCAGAAATTACTGCAGAGCAGCTGTCGCATTTGAATTCGCTGTACTCAACTGAGCAAATAGCTGCAGCGTATGTTTTTGCAAACGCGTATGGTCCGAAGCGTGATGACCATGTGCGCGACCGTGACTACGAGCCTGACTTTCCCAACGACGATTCTGACAGCTAAATGGAGGTCGGCATGAATACAGAAACAGTCGTTTATCAACCCGCAGCCGACACCGTGAGGGCATTCGAGAATTTGCTGACAGAGCAGGGGCTGGGCTACTACATCGTCAGCACCTGGACGGGCTGGCGCCGGCACGGAGTGATTCGTGTTGTGCCGCTCGATGCGCGCAGAGAGCCGGACTGGACTAAGCCACCGGTGCAACGTGAGGAGTTCGCCCGCTCGACTTCGGCTTGGGGACAGTCAGATAGGGTCATCAGGCGTGTGCGCACCGGTAGCCCGAAACACGTCGCGCTACTCAACATCATTCAGCGGTTGAAGGCCGGCTGAGACGCTAGCCCGGCAACTGCTCAAGTAGTCGGGCTGGTGCCACTCAATCGACGTCGGAGGCGGCGTCCGGTTTCAACGTTGAAACCGATGTTGGCTGACTCAATTTTAATTCTCCGGCGCCGGCAGGGGCTGGTCTTCATAGCCCCGACGTTTGATGAGGTGCCGCAGCAGCGCAGACTCTGGGAGATTCATGTCCAGCACGAGGGTATATCGTCCATCCTGCTCGACGACAGCGTAGTTTTCATCGCCGCCTTCGCCATTAAATCGCGGGTCGGTCTCGGCGCAGTCGTACTTATCATGCATGCCTTCAATACGCACGTCGTGGTGTACTTTCCTGCCGGCTTGCTCAGCATCTTCGATGTAATCGATAGCGTTCGGGTAATCCAGCAGCAAAATGCCCTTGCCAGTGAGGCGGAACCAGCCCTCTTTACCCTCTACTGGCACTACTTCAGCCTCAATCCCGTCCATCAACAACATCATTTTGACACCCTTTATAATTTTGACCTAAATTTTACCATGCGGAAACTTTTGTCGCTCAGTTAGGTTACGACAATCTAAGAACATAGAATTATATTGCTTTATTGACTACTGTATGCGCATACAGTATATTGAGCGTTTACACAGCGGAGAGCTCGCTATGCATAAACGTAATCTTGATGACAACGCAGTACAGACCGAACTCGTCGAGAGCCTGTGCGACGACCTGGCTGCTATCAAACGTGCGGTGCCGGTGCTGCTCGAGGAGTATCTGATTCAAGCCGCGTACGAGTCTGCGCGAGCGCACGGGTGGGGCGACGACGAGGGCGAGCTGAAATCGATTTTCAGACGGGTCGCCGCCTGCTTGCGGTGGCCTGTGCCGGCATTGGTGGCGCGATGAGCACGCTCGAGATTGTGGTACTGGTTGCTGGGGCGTTCGCCGTAGGATTCGCGGTAGGGCGCTTGGCGGGGTTGCGCTCAAAGCAAAATAAGAGGGGCTGACCATTCCGCCCCTCTTCCTGCTGATTACTTCATCTTCGAACTGTTGTTGGTGCTGATGCGGGAGCGCAGTTCCGCCAGGCGCTGACTCGCGGCAGTGCAGTCAGCTGCCTGCATGCGACCTTGGCTGTCCACCTGGTAGAAGGGGTAGCGCGAGGTATAGGTCAGCGCGCTGCCCATGCATGCCGACTCCATCAGGAAATCCGAAACCATGTACTTGCTGACATACTCATTCAACCGCGGCACCGTCAGCGTCCCGCCTGAACCGGCGACCTTCTGCGAATCCGGAGTCTTGGCTTCCATAAGGGCCTTCAGCGTCGTCGGCGCAGCCGGGTCGAAAGTGCCGTTTGCCCAGGCACCGGCCACGATAGTGGCGCCGGCACCGTCAACACCCGACGCGGCATAGCCGCTCTGGGCCGAAGCACCAACCACGCGCACTACGTCCTTCGCTGGCAGGTCGAGCATCACGCCCAAGGCTTCCAGGCCCAGCAGCAGTTCACGGGCTTCCAGCGACTGCATGTCGTAGTAGCGTACGTCGCTCTTGACCGAGCCCTTGAGCAGGTTCAGGTACACGGTGCTGTCCGACAGCAGTGACAGGTTCGCCGAATCGAGTTCGAGGACGTTACGGGCGCCGGCCGAGAAGGCGTTAGCCAAGGTCTCGCCTTTGCCGGCGCGGCTTGCCATCGCATTCGCCGCGATGTCGGTCAGCGGCGAAATCTTGAAGTTGTTGTAGTCGGTCGTGACGAACGGCGCCACCAGCTGCTGAGTGCCCGCCGGCTGGGTGGTGTTGTCCAGCGCACGGACCGTCGTGCCGCCGGTCGCGACCAGTCGAATCATGCCCATTGGTGCTTCGTTCGTGTTGACCGTGAAGTAACCGTCTTTGTCCGCAGTGACTGCAGGGCCCAGGGCCGCGCCGGACGAGCCGTTCGCCTGCACCGCATAGGCAGTCACAGTAGCGCCAGCCGCAGCGATGCCGCGGATAACTTTGGTTGGGCTACCCGGTGCGGCCGTGCCAGTCAGCGGGTTGGTAACGGTGGTCGGGGTCGGGGTCGGGGTCGGAACCGGCTGGGTCGGGTTCGTGCCGCTAACAGGAGGAGTCGGGGCCCCCGAATCCGAGGACGAGCCACCACCACCGCAGCCTACCAAAAAAGCAGAGAAAAGCAGTCCAAGAGTCGTAGTCGTAGTTTTCATTTTTCCGTAAAAATACAGGTTCAGGTTGGTGTTAGCTCGTCACAGGAGAGGAGCATCGATAATTGTTGCTGACAGCAGAGAGCAGTCTCTACGGCGTTAGCTTAATGCCCGGCAACTGTTCGAACGCATGTGCTAGGAATAGAACAGAGCCTGCAATTAGGGCAATCTCAGCATCCATCCGGCTTCCATTCCCATTTCGATTTCAGTGAATCAAAGCAATAGGGAGCTTGGAATCGGATAGAGCATCCGTTCGCAAACGTCCTTACACAGTCGCCGTTTTGGCACCGATACGTTGAGTGGACCGGCTTGCCTGGCGGGGGAGAGCATGCTTTCGTTGGCCTACCAGTATCTCTACTTGCGTGTTTGTAGCCGGCAGTATCAATCCAGTTTGTGATGCCGGTTCGCTGACAATCCTGGAAACCGTGTTGTTCGCATTGACGGTACGCTAAAACCATTGCTTCGTCTCTTGAGCCTAACCCCGTGCTCACACTGCATCCCGTAGTCCCACAGACGACGGCGCCGGCTCCAGGAACTGACTGGCGATGAAACACCGTGCAGGCAGCCTTCGTTTTTGGTACTTGGTTCTTTCGAGCTTCTGCGCGGCACCCCTTAAGTGCTAATGCGTCGGCTTGCCGCTGCGTTGGATAGTTCCAGGCAGCATAGATGGTCCGGAGGGTCATTCCCGGGATGTACGCAACCGATGAGTGGCTATATGACGGTAGAGGTAGGCACAGCATCGAGCAAAGCGCGAGGCCAATAGAAGGCGAGAGAAATCGCTGAAAGATAGAGGACATCGCATCGTTAAAGAACACTACGACGCACAACTTTACGTGAAGCAACGTATTACATCAAGTTAATTATCGTTTTACATCATTTGATTTGATGGGCCTCCAGTGGACTATGTTGCATTTTCGCGAGGTGCACATGTCGAGAACGTCCAAGGCCGCAAACGGGACCAACCTCGGCGTTCATATCGGTCGAAACATAAAATTAGCGCGGGCTCAGAAGGGATTGACGCAAGGTGAACTTGCTGAGGCGCTGGGCATCGAGACTGTAACGATGTCTCGGATTGAGACAGGGGCGCAGCAGCCGTCCATTAGTCGACTGCAGCAGATTGCTGATGTGTTGGGCACTTCGCTAGCAGCCCTTGTTGCAGATGCAAGTGAGGATTCGGATACGCTGGTGTTGCTAGCGGAAGCACTCAAAGGGTTGCCTCCTCGCGAGCAGGACTTTGTTCGTGACTTCGTAGTGAGCTACTCTCTTCACTGGAAGGCAGGACAACCGCAATAGGTACGCTTGCCCAAGGAGGACGGGTTTCAACGTTGAAATCATGAAGATGCAACCTTGATAAGCAAAGCGCTTGCAGAAGGCCCCTTCTCGTATGGAGGTCCCCATCGAATGACGTTTCACACTGGTTTTCTCCCGCTTCTGCTACTTTGCGGCGGCTTCTCCGAGCGGCCCTTCGCCTCTACCCATTACTGCTCCGACCGTAGGCGGCTTATAGTTGTCCGGGTCAATAGAAGGCTTGACCTGTTGAACACATCGCGGCCTTCCTGCGCCTTGCGACGCTCTTAGCTCGGCGGGCTGATAACGACGATGCTGGCCCCGGCCAGGTCGCGCAGGTTAATGGCCGCCGGTGGTTCGCCTTCGATGTAGCTGCCCATGACACAGAGGGCCATCTGCATAAAGAAGGTTGCCGCGCCAGTATTGCCCAGGCGCCGGTCAGTATTTTTGGCTTCGCTTTGAGCCGGCTTGTTTGCCTTAATGGCTTTCGTAAGTAGTCCCTCGTCCGAGGAACGGTCCCTGATAGAGGAAGTTGATATGCGAAAACGGCCCCGTGCCTGAAGGCAGGAGGCCGTTAATTGGTGTACTAGGACTTACGCCGCTTTCTTAGCAAACTTTTTGTTTTTGTAAGTCATCCAGGCTGCAAGGATTTTGTCCGACTCAGCTTCCACTTGGGCAACAATCTTCTTACGAAGCATGCTGTCATGTTGAGCATGCGCAGACTCAACCAACTTGCTTAGCTTAGTGTGGGCCGAGTTCGAGCTGTCGAACTCGGGGAGCGTCAGGTGCTTGAAGATGTCCCCCACTTGGATAGAAACGTTGTGGCTTTCAATCCATTCGCGAACCATTGGTGAGTTCAGTAGCCCGCACAGGAAGAAAGCCGTTTCCTTGTCATCGAAGGCAACAAAATACACTTTGTGGTCAGGAACGAACGGGCGCTCGCCCGCGACCGGGACTTTTGCCGAGCCCGCAACCGCAGCGTAGAATCGAGTCGACATCTCAGGCCAAATCACCTTCCACTTCTTAAAGGTGTAGTCGCCCACGTTATAGACCGCGTAATTAGGCGCTCCAGCAGGCTGCATCTGTCGGCGATAGGTAGAGCGCTCGTCCAGGAGCTTCTGGAACGAGTTGAACCACGCCTTAGTCTTCTTCAAAGAAGGCAAATCCATTGTCGCCTTACTCTGCGCGTATTCCGTCTTACCAATGCCAGTGTTCGGGACAAAGGTGTAGAGCAACGGTTCGGTCCTTTTCGGGTCCAGAAGATTAAGGTAGCAAGCTTCGAAGTCTCCCGCACCCTTAATCAGCGGATAGAGTAAATCAGGCTCCACCCAAGCTGTTTTGACTGGACCAATCGCTTTCTTTCCAGCCTCTGGACGGCTCTGCACTTGGACTGATGTGCTATTGGAATTGACAATTGGCACGAAGTAGACACCGTTAAGGTCGGCAGTAATTCCCTTCCGACCTGCAGCCCAAGTACACGTGCCAGCAAGTCCGCGAAGAACCGCATAGCGGCCCTTTGCAAGTACAGCCCAAGGGGAGCCGGCCCCGTCGGCAGGTACCGCTTCTTGGTCACCAATGGCAACACGTGCGAGAACCTCGCTCAACGTTGACGCGACCGGAATTGCTCGCGAAGCACCTCCCGCGCTCTCCCAAAGCCGATAGGGAACAGGGAATGTGCCTGGCGTGCCGGTCTTATCAAAAACAGCAACAACAGTGTGGTTTGCGGCGTCCTGGAACGGTTTCAATGCTTTCAGGTCATCTACACCAACTGGCGAGAGGTAGGCTGAGGCTGGATTCGCAGGTTCAATCCGAAAGCCTCGGAACCCTGCTGAAGATGGGTTTTTGAAGACCGTGCCTGTGATAACGAAAGCCAGCCGTCCGGACGGTTTGAGCCATTTGTCAGCAGTTGCATACGTAATCATCGCCGAAATGTCTAATTCGTTTCCGCCGTGATACTTGTTTTTCGAGAAAATGCCGTAGTGGGCGCACGTAGGCTTCACCCGTTCTCGATACAAGGGCGGCAATTTGGACCACCGGACCCAAGGAGGATTCCCGATGATACAGTCGAAATGTCCTGCCGTCGCCGACCAGAAAAAGTTGCGAACAACGCGGAACCAGATGCCGTTCCACTGCTGTCTGTGCAAATCGAGGATTTGGTCGTAGGTGTGCTTCAATGGCTCACGCCACGCAAGTACCTCCGCAGGCAGCATCAGTCCGGATTGGAGCAATCGAGCTTCCACGTCCGCGTACTCAGTTTCATTTTCGACATCTTCACCCATCTGAGCAAAAACGTCGTCCAGCTTGCTGCGGTCGAATGCTAGCGCAGCAGGAAGAACGATATCCAAACCAGCTATTTGACTGCCGATTTGATACTTTACAACGGTTTCGCCAGGCTTCGGCGTGGACGCAGGGGAGTAGATTGCGTCAGCCAGCATAATCGGTATTTCGATGCTTTGCCCCGGTGCTTCCCGGAGGAGGTCGGCAATTTCCATTAGAAAGTTAACCCGAGCAGTCTGCACGGCTAACGGGTTCAGGTCGAATCCCCAAATCGAAGAGCACATGTGCTTGACGATACGAGCAGCATCCCATCCCGCAGCAACGGCTTCAGCCCTTGCTTTGCGCAGGAGTGCGAGCACGAACGCGCCTGAACCACAAGTAGGGTCTAGCGCACGCTTGGCCAACCAAGGGCCGTTAGCGGCCTTTTCCACCGTGAAATCAACTAACCAGTCTGGGGTGTAGAACTCCCCGAGGCTTTGCCTCAGTTTGCCAGGGACCAAGCCCTGATAGACGTCCCTCAACACATCGCGTGTTCGGGTAAGAGCGTCCGTACGGTACAAAGACAGCGCAGCCAGCAAGCCGCGCAACGCTGGGACCATCGTACGAGCATATGTCGGCTTTCGGGCAACATCAAGATACCAACCGAAGATTGCTTCCTCAACGAAGCCTTTGATGCCCGCGGAGCTGAACAGATTAGCGCGCTCAATATCGCTGTACAACATGTTCAGGAGCCCGGCGTCGTCGTGTAGAGCCATCATAGCTTGGGCCGGCTGCGTCGATGCAGTAAGTCCGTGTGCCGAAACAATCTCCGCAGCCAGCAACTTGATGAGAAGCGAGTTATACGTATGGATGACGAAAAGTCGTCCTGACATAGCCTGCTCTGGCGCGCCGTTCCAGCTGAAGCACATTTCGAGATTGATGGCTTCGGCTTGCAAAACAGACATGTCTGCTACCTGGCCGTAGAGGGCACGCCACTCCTCAAACAACATTTTGATTTTCGTGTTACCCGCTGTCGACAGCTCGGACGACAAGGCATCGGACATCGCTTGCATAAGCGCGCGGGCGGTAGAGGAACCATGTCCAAAGTCAGCCATCAGGTTGTCAGTAGTGACAGCGCGACGAGTATCGGCCGCAAAGGCACGGATGACCAATTCAACAGCGTACTCAGAGAACGGAAGCAAGTGCTCGGACTCAATCTGGTCGCCGACCACTTGGGTGAAGCAGATGTGGTCTCCATCAATAGCGATACCGATGTAGTCACCAGTTTTGATTCCTGTGCGCGCGGATTCCCGCTTGATGTAGGGGAGTAGACGGCTCTGAGTGGCCTCTTTGAATTTCGCACTCGACTTCGAACCCTTGAACAGGCCTGGAGCTTTGAATTCAATGATAATGTTGTTGTAGCTGCAGTCCTTTTTCGCTCGCTCTACATCGAAGTGGACGCCGAGGACTTCTTCTAGCGCCGAAACCCATGCGACACGCACTTCTTCCTCCCCCTTCCAAGGGGAAATTCTCCGTGCTTGTATCTTCCTGTAAGCTTGCTCGGCAGCAGCTCCGGAACCGATTTGTTTTGTCATTTTAATATCATCAGAGGATGTGTTGGTAAGGGACCTACTTGTTCCTGTGCCAAGCACCGTTATGTGCACTGTTTCTTACCTTACATAGGCCAGACGCAAGGCCGTGCATGAGCTTTGCCGAGTTGGGCCAACATGATACAGGATGGGATACCTGCACTACGGTAAACAACACACTTAGCAACGGTTTTTTGTACGCTTCGTCCTCAGCTTGACTACTGTATTTTTATACAGTACTTTACTGAAAAGATAGGTGTGCGATGACCGACAAGGATGACGTGGCTGACGACGCTTAATATGCCTAGGTTCCGGTGGATTATCGCGTCCGGCGCACCGTGTCGCTTGGCTGATGCAGTGCCTGCGTCAACGCTTGGTGATGCTCCTGAACGAAGAACGGCCCGGTCGTTTTTTCAACCGGGCCGTGAAAGCCTTGCCTCAGCGTTATATCGTCCGCGTCCTGAAGAAAGACCTTAACTGAACGGCATTACCCCGCAAGGAGCTTCGTTACCAAGTCGCTGGCTTGGCAATCGGGTTGCCGTTGGCGTCAATTACGGGGTCTGGGAACTGTGAGCCGTTGAGATGCGATTGACGGATGTGCCGTTGAAACGTGGCTACGTTCTTCAGCTTCTCCGATGCGCCCCTGTTCGTAGATGGCGTCAGAAGGTAGACCGGAAGCTTACGCTCTTGAGCCACCATGCGAATCGGTTCCTCAAGGTCGGTGTCGTTAGAGATGACGATAGCGGCATCGAATCGTCCAGCCCAGGCGTCATTGAGCAGATGAACCGCCAGGTTCACGTCCGAGCCCTTTTCTTCCATGGTAAAGACCTTCGCCTTCATCGCGCCGGGCAGTGCTGCGGCTTTCTTGTTGTCCTTCGTGCCGTAGTGTCCCAGCGTCAGCGTCTCTGCGTGACTCTTGGGCAAAGCCGCGTTGAGGCCAATCGATGCATCCCCCGAAGTGAGCGTTGCTGCAGCGCCTGCCACGTCCGTGATTAAGCGGTCTGCTGCCGGCAAAAGCATCACCGGGCACCACTTGGACTTCGCGAGGAAGGTCCCGTAATGGATTTGTACTTCTGGGATGGACTCAAGAGCGTTGAAGTAGAACTGCTGCCGGGCAGGGGCGCCAGGGTCGCTAAGACTTGAGACTCGCGCGGTGAAGTAGCGGACTTTTTCGACCGACGCCGTGGGAACGACTTGCTCAGCGAGAGTTTTTAAATTGAGCCACTTGGCGCCGGAGTTTTTGATTGCGTAGTACAGATTGAAGCCATCAACATACACGTACGTTCTCATGTTTTCCTTGGCTAGAAAGGCAAAAGCCACCTTGCGGTGGCTTCTGAGCTAACAGCACGCTGCTAGCGGATAAGTGAAGGGATTATAGACCGCATTAAAAGTCAGCGCAAGTGCTTACTTGTAGTGAATACAACAACTAGCCGCCGGGCTACAATTGCAGCATGCAAACAGTTTAGGGGCCAATGATGAGTCTTCGAAACAAGCTGTATCCTTGGGGTCTAACGACTACCGAACAGTGGGAAAGACACTCGCTGCATAGTCACGGTTCCCAATACCACATCACGCATGCGGACATCCAGGTCGCGCCAGAGTACCTTGACGGCCTCAACCGCTTGTTTGCACCTGCTGGCGTCAACCTCAACAGCATTGCGACCCTACCTCAGCTGGAGGCCGCTTACTCAACATGGTACGCGCAAGCATCGGAAAAGGAGCGTCGTCGGCTGCGGCTGAAGGTGGCAAAGCGGCTGATACCCACTGTTGCAACAAATAGCCAGCGCATGGAGCGGCGGGTGCTGCTCTCGATGAGCCGTTATGTCCACGCGCGAAACGTCACCATCGCGTTGGCTCCCGAGGGGATTATTGCGGTTGGTGACATGTGTGCCCAGATGGGCATCAACCCAACGTCCATCACGACGTTAGCGCAGTTCTCGACACTAGGTAACAAATTTTCCAGTCACGTCATGGCCAGGATAATTGGTTCGGCCCAAAGCGCTTCAGGCCAGAGCAACCCTAAAAGCCCATAGTCCATAGCAGTGTAAAACTGCCAGCATGCAAATCGGTTGCGACCAGCAAAACTTTTAGTTTCCTTGAAGCTTAAGAGAAATTGCCGTTCAGTCGTAACTGAACGGCATTACTCCAGACGGAGCGATTAAATGATTACGAGGCCGGTTTGACCGGTGCGATTGTTGCAGCTAGCCACGCTACATTCCAGCCTCGTACCCAGTCGCCAGCATGTTCGCAATACCGGGCTGGCGCATGTTTAGGGTGTCCTGCGTGGTATGCCTGCATGCCTTCATAGAATGCGCGGTCTGACCTGAATTTAAGAAATGCATCCATTAGTTGTCCTGTTTGGTGGGCCTTTCCCGTATAGCGACTGGTTCCCAATTTGAACGACTCAGTTCACGGCAAGGTTGCGTGTGTAACCAAAAGGATTGAATGCTTTCTAAGGTGACGCGGTCACATAGGTGTGCTCCCACTAGTGCCTACTATTAGCCGAGGTTGCATCAGCCTAGACACAGTACGCTGTGGTGGCCCGACGCTTAAGCGGGACGCTCCCGAATGTCGGTTACATCAATCATCATCCTCTTCAAGTGCTTCCTTTGACTTGCGCTCACGCGCTATTGCATAGCGAGCGTCCTTTAGCAGTCCGTTGTAAAGCTCGAACGCTGGTTCGACTCGGCTTAGTGACGCCAACATCTGCTCACAGTGCTGTTCCATCCTGAGGTCCTCAGGGAATGGCTCCCCGGGAGTTCCCGTACGACCGCCGGAATATGCTGCGATGGCGATTGCCGAGCGAATCTCATCCACAGCTTCCTCACTAATGAGTTCACTCGCATTAAGAAGGTCACGGATGAACTTCGGGTGTTCATAGATAAGAGCTGGCTGGCTCTCCTGAAGTACTCTGGCAACTACCCTAGCATGGGCCTGCGTACCCGAGGACATCCAGTCAAACAGAAGGTCGAGCAGAGCTTGGTTGTAATCTCCGCAAAGGCCAGCGACTGCCTCGCCAAGGCGCCGCATGGTCGGAATGTCGCTCAACTCTTTGAGGACATAGTTGAGGAAGTCCCGAAGTAGCCTTGGCCCGGCCTCGACTTCCATTAGACCCAAGCCCTCTCCGTTGTGCTCTTTTCTCAGTGGCTGATAGGACCAATCGTTTCGTCTTTTCGCTTCTATAAGTCGTGCCAGAACCAGTGCGACAACCGAGACCGGGTCCTTCTTGATTGAGGCTGTTAGGAACGCACGGACCCAGTAGTCGTCCAACTCCTTCAGCACAACTAGCTTTTGCAGCAATTCGTTCCGCTTGCTCGCGACGTCAGCCTCTGGAATGGTATCGCCGCCAGAGAGCCACATGAACATGTCGTGAGTTGCGCGCGCGTTGACCTCAAGGTCCGCCAAACAAACAAGCTCGACGGCCAATGCTGGACTTCTGCTAGCCACTTGGCGGGTGAGGTTTGATGCGAACACCAGAACTGTCGGGTCCTTTGACTCAAAGATGCGTTTGAACAGTTCCATTTCTTGGGGCGTGTAGGGACGAGAGGTTTCGAACCTGGCGTACGCTTCAGCAAGCTGCGCCATTACCTTCTCAGACCCCTCAGAGCGAATGACGTATTCGTTCACGAGGCTGGAGTCGCCGGCTTCAACCACCGCGCTCAGTGCGGTGCCGACGTACTGCTCCAGATGCCCAGCTCGACCCTCGTTGTTCCTCAAGAGAACTTCGGTCGCAAGGCCCGGTACCGAAGCCAGTAGATGGTTCAGGAAAAGGAACGGTGACCCATATTGGCCGTGTGCGACCGTGGTAATTTCTTCCAAGGAGGCATGCAGCTCATCAATTAGGTGGCTTGACTCTGGAAATGCAGCAATGAGGTCTGCTGTGAGAAGTTCGCGGTTCTTCATGTGCTCTTCGCGTTCTAGAGCTTCACTTAGCCGCCATGTCTCCGTCCCCCAGCCGTCTACAAGTGCGCGTGTGAGCCGCGTCCGAAGGTCTCTGTTCAACATGGCCAAGATGGCTTGAGCTTCAACTGAGGTCTCCGGCCCGCCATGAAACGCATGCCAGGAGATGGACTGTGCGAGCCGAACCAGGACGACGGGCAATACATGAACTTCGTTCAGAACAGCCTTGAGCTTTTGCAATAGCTCCACTTGCTGTTGCTTCCAGGCATGCTCGGGCGTGTCGCCGTGCATTGGTCCCCGCAGGGCTTGGCCCATCGTCTCCGCCGAAAGAAACGCTCGCCGGGGAGGCCCCTCCCACAAGTACTTTAGCAATGCACCAGTTACTTCGTCCCTGACTCCTCGGGCCCATTCCAAGGGCAGTTGGTAGCGGGTAATGGTAATGGTCAGCCGAGAGGAGCTCATTGCTTCCATCTCAGTGCACAGCGCCCCCTCCAGAATGGCGAAGGGAGTATAGGTCGTCTTGAGCGAGGCGGGCCTTTCTAGAAGCGCGAGCGCGAAGCGAACGACCTCGCGCACGTACCCGATGGGCTTATTTAACTGAAATTGCGCCAGTTCCTTGAGAATTCGGATACCGTGACTGGGCTGTTGGTGAAGCGGTCGGGCATCGTTGCGTCCAGCGGTCCACAGCAGCTGGCACGCTTCTTGGACGTGGTCGTAGGTGTACGCTGCGTTGCGCACCATATTGCACACAGAAGAGTTGTCCCCATGCCCCTCGGCGATGAGCCGCTTGGCGAAGTCCAGCGCAAATCTTGGTTGGTAGTACGAAACGGCCTCGACTGCCTCAACGTGAGGATTGCTATACCGCTCACCCCAACGCAGCTTGGGACTAAGACCGGTAAGTAGCGCACTGTCATCTGTCTTGCCCTCGCGCAGTCGCCAGTCCAGGCGGCCAAGATTGACGAACAAGGTTTTCAAGTGGTCCGTACCGGCAAGTTCAAAGACTTGGGTGACGCGGTCGTTGGCTGTGCCATCCGCATTGAGGTAGTTCGAGCGAATGATTTCATCGGCCAACAGGTCAGGAGCAAGCCGCGAACGAAGCCCTCGCTTGAACAGCACGCCGGCCTCTCCAAGAAGTCGCATCAGGCGACTGGCGTCTGGCTGCTCTATTCCTTCGGCTTTCAACAGGATGTTGAGCAAGCCTGGGTCGTCTGGAATGATGGGTTGAAGAAGTGCGATAACGCGCAGGATTGCCCTCAGCCTTGGAACGTCGTCCCCCGTAACCAAGGCGACGGTGATTACGTCCTGAAGGCTTCTCAGTACATTGGTGCGGAACTCTTCTGCGTTGCCAAGAAGCGCGAGCGACACACCATCGCGTGCGACGAGCTGCGCTGCCAAGACGGTGACGAGCGGCGTGGTGTAGGTCGCGCGCGCAATCTCGACAGCCGCTGCTGGTGGCACCTTGCATTCGGCGAGGACGGATTCGGCCAGTGCTTGAGCTTGCTCCCGAGTCTGCGGACGCATGTCAGCAAATCGGACCGAAGGCCCAGAGAGACTTACGTCGGCAGCTTGTAGCCGTAGCGCCTCTTTCCCATAGGGGCGAAGTGATAGAAGTAATCGTGTGTAGTTCTCGGGAACGGCGGCGTACCTCAGGAGGATGCCAAGGTCTTCGCGTTCGTGAGCATCATCGACGACGAGGAGCGTCACGGCGCCTCTGCTGTCGCGCAGCCTGTCCAGATGGTGGGCCTTGACCTCTTCAGTTGGCGACAAAAACCGAACATGCAGAGGCGTGTTCCGCGCGAGCCGTTGGGTCACCTCGCGTAGAACGCGACTCTTGCCAGACCCGGGGGCACCGACGAGACATGTTAGAACGACGGACTCGTCTTGGGCGCAGTCAACAACCTGTGAAACTTCCTCGATGCGACCGACGAGTGCCCAAGAATGGTTGAAGAAGCGGTCGGAGACCAGAAGTGGCTTGAAGAAGTCTTCGGGACTCTGAATAGGGCCAGCCTCATCAATGCCAAGCAGGTCGAGGCGCTGGCCACTGAAGTAACGGTCGACCAGGTCCAGGCGGTCGACCAACGGCAGGTCGTGAAGCCGTCGGGTGATGTCCTCTCGGTCCCACAACTCCCATCCAGGGTACGTTGCCATCGCATCGCGGGAACTAGGGTTGGCAACGCTGGACAGCAGGAGTATCTTGAGGTCTGCCACGTAGGTCTGCTCAGCCACCGCAGTATGGACCTTGTGGGGGCCGAAGTCATTAACGCGTTTGCACTGAAACGAGTGAGTGCCGAACGGGCCGGCGGCGAAGATATCGATGCCGTGCTGCTTGTGACCGGTGCCTCCATAGCGCTGCACTGTACCGTCACGAGGCTGATACATCCGGTGCAAGAGGGCAGCACAGAAGCTCTCAAACGTTTCTGGCGGCAGGGCAGAAAGCGGCAGAGGCCGGTCGTACGAGGTGGCGGTCTCGGCACGGATGTCTGTCTGTGCCACTTGGTAACCGGCGGCCACCAGAAGTTCGTTTTCCTTGGCACGAACTAGCCGTTCAAGTGCTGGAATGTTGTTCGGCCGCGGGCGTGCAAGCCCCTTTTCCCAACGGCTAACCGACTGCTGGGTGACACCAAGAGCGCTCGCCAGCTCGTGGTGCTTGGCGTACCCCGCAGCAACGCGAAGTCGAGCTAGAAGTTTGCCAAAATTCGCATAGGGCGCAGATGCGCGGGCCGTTTGCATTCAATTGCACCTTTTATATACACGGCAATAAGTGTAGTACAACGCGAATGCTTGTGAGCCTGCAATTCAATAATTGAAGGAGGGGCTATGGCCCACTCAAGCTCGAACTGCAAAAGCAGTGCTCGAAGCCGCGCCTCGCCTAAAAGACCGGTTTTAACTATGGTTACAAGCTTCGCTGCTCAGGGACGTTCGTACACGGGAAGATACTTCTGCATTTAAATTGCTGTGGACGAGTAAGGGACAGAAAGGTTGCGGTCGCAGAACGATAGTTCGGCCCCGAGGCTGAATTACTCAGGGAATAGCCTCACACTCTGACTTTTCAGACTCGCGCATCTAGACATCTAGAGCAGCTGCCGAGTGTGATTAAAATCTGTTCAGTTCGGAGTCGAAATTGATTTTTCGCTAGGTTGCAGCGTTTCTCAGAAATCATCCTGGGGGCGGTAGCTTGATGCGTACGCTCGAGGAAACCATGCTGCTAGCCGCGACGTTCATCGTGGGACTTGCAGTATGGAGGCCGGCAGGACTGCACTCTAGGTAAAGAAGAGACAGCTGAGCGGGCACCCTGGCCACCAATGAAGCGTGCCTCGGCGGGCTTTTTCATCGCCTATACAAAAAAATATTTCCTTTATTTTCCACGGAAAAAGCCTGAGTGGAGAAGAAGACGGTGAAAAAGTGAGTTCATTTGTGCAGTAGGTAGCTATACGAGGAACAGCAACAGAGCTATATGACCTCGGAGGCTTCAATGAGCATCACCAACATAATCCCCACAGTATCTGCATACCGCCGTATTACGGTAGCCGGGTACGACATCAAAATCACCCACCAGCGCCATGCCTACCGCCTCAAGTTGATTAAGGACGCGGAAGTGGTTGCGTTCATCGAATGCTCACGCACGGGAAATCTCTCTGTCGCGGGAGCCCTTGAGAAAGCGCGATTGAACGCCTTCGGCCCGACATCGAGCGTCTATAAAGCCATGCAGCAGCTGGCTGACATTGCGGAGGAGGTCTGAGCATGCTTATGACCGAAACCAGTGCGCCTGACCTAATGATGGCTGTCAATACCCGGCGTGCCCTACGTGCTGAGCTTCTATCCAAGATTGCCTGCTGCACCGATGCCGATGTGATGGTCTCGATGCTTGTGCCAGAGCTTGACTTGGCCACCCGTAAAGCTGACATGAAAGCGTTACGCAACGACATCAAGGCTGCAGTGCAGGCTAAGCTAAAGTCACTAGGAGGTGCAAAGCCGACTGCGGACGATATGCGCGAGATGTTTCCGGACATGGGCAAGAAGACTAAGGGCTCTTTCAGCATGACTCACCACGGTGTGGCACAGCGCGTCGTTGCGGAGATGAACGGCGACCTCCGCTACAACATCGACCGGGAAGAGTGGATGCAATGGGACGGCCGGCGCTGGATGACGCTCCGGGCAGCCCAGGTAGCCACGATTGCGCGTACCGTAGCGAACAAGGCGAAGACGGTTGCTGCACAAGACCCGAACACTGACATCGGCAAACTGGACATGGTCGACAGCGACGGTTTTCGCCGCGGGGTGGTTGGCGAGATGCTGGCGGTTGAACGCATGCACGTTGAGCAGCGTGACCTGAACGCTGAGGTGCGCTACCTGGCGTGCGGGAATGGTGCGGTAGACCTCCACACCGGCAACCTGGTCTGCGAGCGTGACTTGCTGGTGACCGTGCGCAACGATACCGAGTTCAACCCAGAGGCGACCTGCCCAACTTTCCTGCGCGTGCTCAGCGAGGCCTTCGAGGGTCGCGACGAGGACATCGCCTACTATGAGTTGGTGATGGGGTACACCGTTCAAGGCGCTCCGAGGGAAAGGGCGATGTTCTTCCATAAAGGCCAAGGCCTCAACGGCAAGAGCTTATTGCTGGGCGCTATCATGAAGGCTTTAGGCGACTATGCAGCGGCCGTCAGCTATAAGGTGGTTGCCGACTCGCCAGGTGCAACAATAAACACGTCGGCGGACGGTGCATCCCCAGCACTGCGTCGCTTGATGAACAAGCGCATGGCGTATATCGACGAACTCCCCCTGGGCGGCAACCTGCGCGATGCTGACGTTAAGCTGCTGGCGGGTGGCGGCGGTACGGTGTCTGCGCGAGGCCTAGGCCAAGAAGCGGTCGAGTTCCCGGTGACCTTCGTGTTTCATATTGCGTGCAATAGCCTGCCAACGATTCGCGGCGGTCAGAGCGCAGTGTGGAAGCGTACCTACCCAATCGCGTTCACCAAGACTTTCGACACGGTTGAGGACCCAACGCTGCCGGCCAAGCTGGAGGCCGAGCGCGAGGGCATTCTGGCCTGGCTAGTGCGGTGCGGTGAGCAGTACGCTGCGGTGCACGCTCAGGGTGGCAAGCTCCGCGACTACCTGCCACAGAGCGCGTTGAATGAGCTGGCATCACTGCAGTCGGAGCAGAACCCATTTACAGATTGGATTGCTGCTAACTGCGAAGTAGTGCAGGGCGCGTTTATGCCAGCGCAGCAGGGGTGGGAGGACTATGTGGCGTACGAAGCAAAGGTCAATCTCGACGGCGCGCGCTCGGTGCGAAGCGTTAAGGCTTTCGTCACCAGGATGAATGACCAGAAGACCTTCAAGCACGAAACAGCATATGGCAAACCACGTAAGTCCGGGTTCTTGGGAATCCGCCTCAGGTCGGACAAGCCCCCGATTGAGCCACCGGCCCTGTTCTAAACAGGCACTGGAAGCCCCGCAATGGGGCTCTTTTTCATTGACGTGACGCGGAACGGCGTACTGCTAAGGCTGCGGCCGAGGCGAATGCTGCACAGGTCATGGAGCAGATGAAGCGCTAGTCAGATACAGACATCGACGGACACATGTCTGTAGGGATGTCTGTAATCCTCACAGAGATGTTTGTAGCGGCAGCAGGATGTCTGTAATCGGCACAGCCATCCTACAGAGGTTCTACAGACATCTTACAGACATTGAGGCTCTTATAATTCGTTGATTTATCTGCTTTTACAGAGGTTACAGAGATTACAGAGATGTTTTAGGGATACTACACATTGAAGAATAAAAAAGCATCCTTTCGCACTGAAATGGTGCAAAAAGTCCCCGCTAATATTTCTTTCCTATATGTCGGAAGCACTCCGGGAAAATCTCTGTAATGCCTGTATCCCGGTGCTTGGCATGCTTCTCGTCTGGTTGTCCAGGGTGGTCGGGGCGCCCATCGCGCTCCTTGGCCAACTGGGTTTAGCGTCTAATTGCTAGGTATCCCCGAGGTAGAAAAATTTTCACGAAAAGTGAGTAAAAAAGTGAGGTTGGTGGCTACACGTATTAAGCACGTCAACCACAACTACCCGGAGCTACTATGAACGACCAGTTTGAAAGAGACCTGCAGGACGGCAACCCAACTTACCTGTACACCGCCGACACCCTCGACGTCGATACTGCGGCAAGCATGAGCGCGGACGAGTTCGCTGCTGAGATGCAGCGTCTGCGCGACCGTGCCGCTATCGCACGACGCATCAACAGCCGCCGTCCAGCACATCGCCGCGCACTCAAGTCTGGCGCTGTTCGCCTAGTGCTCCGCGCCCTGCGGTACGACGAGCCTACCCTCAATGACCTCGGTGCCGACGACGTGCCGCCGTTGTGGAACCACCCCAATCGAAATCGGTGGCAAGCCCAATCACGCAGAGCGGTGCGGTGACGCTGGTGCCCGCGCGCTGACTCTGCTGTCGGGTGCGAAAGAGAATGTGGAAAAGGTGAGCCGGCAGCCTGACCGTTGTATAGGGAGCTGCTGCGAGAACGGCGAGTAGCTTGGTATTGACGCTCCCCACCGCCCTTGGGATGACTCGACCACGTTGCTCTTCCTCGCAATCCCTCTCACTGGGGTGACGGTCATGTACTGGCGCCACCAGCAACGTCATCAGGGCTTCCCGTGATGTTCAGGCTGGTCACTGTCCTTAAAGTGATAGCTAAGGTGGCCGCAGCTCTTTCACTGGCCCTGGTATCCAGCTTAGGGGCTGTCAGGACCATCACCAAGCAAACGTGCTAAGAGCCGCTGTAGCCGCTGAGATGGCGGCTGCTGTCGTTGTCGCCCAGCAGGCGGAGCGAGCCGCGAACAAGCCAAATCATTGTCGGCGATAATCTTGCCGTCGATACGAATACGTTTTCTATCCTGACTGGTGTTAACGTCCAGTGGCTGCGCGACTAGTCCACCAGTCCACCAGTTTCAACGTTGAAACCGCACACTTGCTGCAGAAGTGACGCTCCAGCGGCCGTCGTTCATAGCGCGGATGCGGACGCTATCAACGAAAGCCCCTCGATTCGAGAGGCTTTCGTTTTATGCCACACCGTTCTCTTCTCTGAGCCGTGCATGCATCTCGGCGACCGCTCGCACCTCAGCAAGAGCTCGTTGTGCCGCCTCGTCTTGCTTGCTAGCGGCATCCGCTGCGAGTCTTGCGTCACCCTCTGCCATTAGCTCTCCAACTGGATGCGCGGTGCCGTCTGGCCGCCAGACATAGAGAAACTTTCGGATATAAGCGACGTCGTAATCATGGCCGTGCTTGTCAAGGAAAGCGCGCAATTCCGAGGTCAGGCGAGTCTCGTGTGCCGGCAGAGGGCACGCGACCATTGCGAATTTCAGGATGGCCTTGGTGCCAATCTCCCAGCGGGTTTGGTGCAGGGCCAGGATGTCGCACAGGTGGGCAACCATGCTGGCCTGGTCTGCCTTATTCTTCCAGCCGCGTTCGACTTCAACCCATCCGTACCATTTTGTATAGGGGCTCTCCGGGTCCCGTGACGGCATCGACAGAACACCGTCGGGGATTTTCCCTTTGGCGTGAGTCATCGTGAGCGGTGCGCTACGGAATGGAGCTCGACCCGTGATTACCTCATGCTCGGTGAAAAACGCGCCGCCATTTTGCTCTTGCGCCCAATACCACCAGACTGCGATATCGTTTGCTAAACAGCGATGCGCGAACGCGCTGGAGTCGACCGACTTCTGCAAATCGTTCAGCACAAGAGCATCAATGCCGAGCTCCAGATTGAGCCGTGCGGCGCCCGGGCCAGTAAGCGCGTAGACCTTTTCACGGCTCTTCGCTCGGGTTCGAAATGTGACTTGGTTTTGTGCCAGTAGGTTGGCCAAGGTACGCTGGGCAGACCGCGGCGTTGAATTACTCGGCCAGCAGTAGGCGTGAATCTGAGACATCGGTAGCCACCCGAATCGTTCAAGCTGAATCAAGACTTTATGTTCGTTTTGGCGAGACAGCTCCAAGCTATTCTTGCCGTGCTCGGCCTTCAAATTTGGACTCATTTTTATCTCCAGGGTAGGTGAGGTTTGGTGCTCCGCGTGGGTGCGGCATACCCTGTATAGGCACAAAGGCTGGCAGCGAAGCTGGCGGTAAGGCTGGCACCCAAGCTGGCAGTTAGGATGCAGACTAAAGCTCGGTCGCAGCTCGCAAAAATTCTGGTAAATGGCTGACATTTAGGCGGCAAAAAAATTTCGATGCAATCAGGCTCATATCGGTTTTGACACGGTGCGCACGGTAGCAAATGCTAGTCCGGCATTCGCTCCGGCCGCCAGCTGCGCTGACGACCTCCGCTCAGTGTCCTGCAATTAGCACCTGCCACCGCAGTCCGCCTACCCGCTGACGCCGGCGGACGACCTGCTGCATGCTCGCTTCAACACCTGCCACCGCATCCCGCGCGCCACCTGCGGCGACGCACGACCTGCTGCATACCCGGCTCTAACCCCGGCTACCGCAGTCCGCCCACCCGCTGGCGCTGGCGGACGACCTGCTGCATGCTCGCTTCAACACCTGCTACCGCAACCCACGCACCAGCTCCGCCGGTGCACGACCTGCTGCATCCCGGCGAACCCTGGACACGCCGCGGGTGCTGCGGGCGATGTGTGCTATTGATGTGCAGACCCGTAGCAAGTGCCGCGCATCCTGGCCAACGCCTATCGGTGCGCAGCCTTATGCATGCCTTGCGTACTGATGTCAAAAGGGTTTGTGCTGCAGGTGTCGCGGAGCTGGGGCCGGCGTGCGTGTGAGGCGATACGGAGGAAGGAACTACTGCTGCGGAGGTGCCTGAGCAGGGTGCGTCCGGTGCTACGTGCGTGATTGCGCTACTGGGCTCGTGGAGATGTCGCGTATAAATGGGTCGCAGTTGACCAAGTGAGAGGCGCGCGGCTGAAACGTGTTTTTCGGATGATAGCGGTGTGCATGCGGGAGTAGGGAGCTGAATACAACCGCAGTGGAATGTGTGCTGGTTTTTTGAGTAAGCCAGCCCCGTTTTCGCTCGGCCTACACGGGAGCGGATGCATTCCATCCCGCCCTGAACATGGCATACTGCTACGTGTAAAGTAGGAAGTGTATGAATGCGCTGGTCCGGAAGTTCTTGGCCGACGAGGAGCATGTCTTTGCGACACTTGTCAGCGGCTCAGTCGATGTGATGCTGCTGGGGCTAGTAGTCGCGCTTAGTGCAATGTACCTGTAGCGGCCGTCGAGGCAGCTGCCGCCGGCTACCATTCGCAGCGAAAAGCATGTTGTAGGCGCCGCTGGTGTGCAGACAACCTAAGGGGAGCCGGGTCGAACCGCAGCGGAAAGGGTCCCGATTTTGGGTGTTAAGCCCGTCCCGTTCTCGCTCCGCCTACACACGGCGACTTGAACGCAGCTTTGGGGAGAAATCTGGGGAGAAAACGGGCTGATTTTCTTCCTATTACTGCTCACTACTACTCACTATTGCCGAGTACAATACGTAACGAAATCAACGAGTTCCAGTGTTCATGCGGTTCTCCAAGGCAATGACCAGTGGCCTCCGAAGCCAAGGGTCGCTGGTTCGATTCCAGCCAGCCGCACCAATTTGGCATCTTGCCATCCCGTTTTCCCGCATCTGGCGTTGCCGTACAACGCTTGCCCGGCAGTTGTACTTCTTGTCA
>Ga0265797_10003481_pt1 | contig 25062 bp, 18 predicted proteins | sample P2T30metagenome_FD_192433 | JGI IMG/M metagenome (GOLD analysis project Ga0265797, IMG submission 192433) | Plant litter microbial communities from East Loma Ridge, Irvine, California - P2 T30 | ecosystem: Environmental > Terrestrial > Plant litter > Unclassified | place: USA: California... | reverse complement strand
AATGCCGAATCCATTGAAGGCAGTAACAACAAGGAAGGCGCTATACGTGTTGCAGCCTCCAAGGCCGAGACCGAACGCAGCGCTGATCAGACAGGTGAGGTTGAATGCCCACTGACGTCCTGTAAATTTGTTAGATCAGATCGTGAGATTTACCATGCGATCCTGGGCAGTGTCGCCAGAGTACCAACCGATAATGTCGACCAAGAATCCCCAAACGAAGGCTCCCGCTGTAAGTCCGGCAGAGAAAGCGACCTGACGTGCGAGTTAGAAGTCTGTTGCTCGAGTGACAGCTGGAATGTAAGAGCGCACCGAAATGTTACCACTTTGGTCACCTGTGTTGACACCAGTCAGCTTTGTATTTCTGATATGCAAGAATTGCGCCTCTTACCAGGGAACCCAAGCTCCTGCTGCAGCGGGCCCAGGATCAGACCGAAGGCTTGCGCCCAAATAAGGTCGATGAAGTATCCGAGTCCACACAAGCCCCAGATGTACCATTGGTATCGGCCGAAGCCGTTGTTGTCGATCTCGCGGTTGATCAAGACGCATTTCTTTTCATATAGCGTTAAACCCTCGAGCTCCTCGCGCGCGACATTAGACAGGACGCGCTCATGGCTGTTGTTGTCGTCGTACTTTGGCGGGGTGGGCGTGCGCGTGTCCGAGTCCTTGTCGCTCTTTTTGAAGGGTGAGAACCCCATGACGGTGTAAGGATCAGTGGTTGTATGAGGTAGGTAAGCTGCTGTAAAGTGTCGCAAGAATGTTTGGAGAAGTGAGGGAGGACGGTGGTGTCGCGGGGTGTGGCGTGAAGAAGAAAGGCAGCTTTCACGGCCGCGATAAGGACCTAGCCTGTAGTTTGTATAGCAGTGGTAAGGCTCACCCACGTGCAGCAGGGTCTGAACGGAGAGTAAGTCCGCGTGCGCTGGTCGTGGTTTCCTTGGACGAGTATCGAATGAGTACGTCAGTATGTCGCCGATCGTCGGTGGCGCTTTGTTTAGCGTACGATAGACTTGAGATCTTTACTTGACCTGGTTAGCCGGCTGAGCTTTACGCTGCTCAAACGCGGGATGAGATTTGCTCGTGTGTCCTACCATCACTGTACCTTGAACAACATGTGAAGCTTGCTGGTGTACACGTTCATGGCAAGCACGTGTATACCACGTGTGGTTCCTCTACAGTGTACAGCGTACAGCACGCATGTCAAACCATCCCACCACCAAAGCAGATCTGCAGATCTCATCTGTCAAATCTCACTCGTGACCGTGCGCCGAGTGAGATAAACTTCTTGGACGTTTTTGCGGAGTAGAGTTTGAACCAATCGTTCACGCCGAACAGATCTGGGTAGGGCGACCCCACTCTTCTGAGCAACCGTCTATCCGAGTGAATTATTGCAAGGTTGTTCCCTTTGCCACTTACACTACAGTACACTATTGGATAGACCTAGCCAAGAAAAAGGAATCCACGTCTTAGTTCTACGACGAGTCTCGCCGTCACAGATGCAAAAAACTTCTCCGCCTAAGACTCGGTACATCTGGGTAATTGACAGACAGTGGCAATCGACAACGAGGCGCATCTCGCTGACGTTGGTTCAAGATCTTAGCTCGCGATCTAGCTTCAAAGTTCATAGTGCTCGCCCTGCCGCTGAGAGGCCAGTACGGAGTTTGAACCTCAACCGCGAGCTTGGTTATCAAACCTTCTCGGCGTACCCGAAGAGAGCGTACACGGTCGAGGCTAAGGGAGTATAGAGGCACTGTTACGTTGTAGATTTTCTGTGTTGGAGCCTGAGCTTCCCTCTCTTCCCTTTCGAGTCCAACGCACATTTTGATCGTGATATCGGTACACCGAGGAAACGACATCATTTCAATGAGCTTCAGAGTGGCGTATCACATGTCATATCGCGTGCGCAAATGTGCAAGCACATCAACAACAACATGAACACGACACAATTCTACGAATGTACGAAAAATGCAACAAGAATACACATGTATAAGCACTGGCGCAAAATTTCAATTCAGAACATAAAGTCCATGTCGATAGACGGTCCTCGTGTAGGGATAGTGTTAGGGCTATGATGATTCCAGGCTCAGTCCGTTCAGGCACACCAAAATAATCGACAGCAACATTACGACTTCCGTAAAGCGAGATACTTGCAACAAGTCTTCCCCACAGCCAAGCGCTTGAAGTTTTATCATTTCCTCGCTTGACGGAGGATCCCAATGTCAACTTTGTGTGACCTGAAACATTTTGAAATAACTCTGAGCTCATACTGTTTCTGATCGTGACCCATGCTTCAGATTGGCCTTGGTGTAGCGAAGATGCGATGGCGCTTTATGGGCGACATAGCCCCATGTGGTAATAATCTTCCATCGCAGCCTCTTAGGTGGATAAGGAAAATCGTTAGAATCGAGAGTGTGGGAGCAAATGCACAAGCTGCTAGAAATGAGTATATCTTTCTCTAATCGCAGGTTGAAAAAAAAAAACAAAGCTTGTGAGGATGTGGTGCTCTGTCTTCTGTGTTCTCAATCAGGTACGCACCTGGACAGCAATTCGCATCTTGCATGAAACCTCATCTGATTGCATGTTTCTACGCTTCAACTTATTAGCTACTGCACGCAACTCACCCAGTCTTATTCTGAAGCTGTGGTCGTCGCAACAGATGCACGAACGAAACTCAGAAGAGATCGGAGGGCTGAGCATTTCACATGTTCAAGGCAAACGCATACTTTGCACACTCGTCCGTAAGCCGGTGAGTCCGAAATGGCATCGGTTTGAAGTGTCGGCCGGGTCGTAAGGATTAAGAGCCTTACTCGGCCGTATCGTACACTACGCGTGGAAGCGGTCGGCGAACTAGTGGGAAAATCGCCGACGTCTGTCTTGTGCACACAGTGGGGAGAAGACATGGAGATGCATTGTCGACTTGTGCAGGGGATTGGCGGTTGGTGATGAGTGGCACTTTGACGTGTGCGTTGATTGTAGGCTACTGGGATGCCTAGAATGATGGACAAGTCCTACTGTCGCCCCATGGAATTGCTTGTTCGAGATGTACATATCACCATATGTCGTTGACTAAGAATTTAATGAAGGCCAGGATGCCGAAGCGAAGGAGCCCGGGCTGGCTAGCAAGACGCTGATTGGACACAGCGTAAACATGTACCGAGGCTCAAATGTCTAGGCGGCGTCAGTGCCTGAGCTAACTGATGTCAAGATCCTCATCGTTTCGTGTCGCTTGCAAGCAGTAGGAAGTATCATGATTATTGTCGGAGCGTAGTGTACACCGCACCGATCAGAATGCTTCAATCTCCTGGCCCGTCTTCATATAAGCACTCCCGTGTCGCAGCCAGGTAGGTCTGTACAAAGGCTTCCACATCTGCACTCTGCATCCTGTCATCATCACCACCTGCATCATCAGTTTTCCAACCCCCACCACCGTCTCACCTTTTTCCCACAACAGCTTAGAGCTTAGGAGCTTAGTCGTCAGCCCTGTCGATCTTCTAATCCGCTGACTACACATCAACACCGCCTTTAACATTCGACCGTTTCGCACAACAAACACTAAACACTCTCGACATCCTCAGTGCTTCCGGGCCACCCACCACTTCTCTTATCAGTCCACAGCGCCACAGCGAATTTCATCAGCATGGCCACAATCGACACAAGGGACACCGTTCCCATCCCTCAGCCACGAGGCTATCCTCTCGTTGGCAACATCACAGATGTCGACCCAGAACAACCCACACTCTCGCTCATGAACTTGGCTAAAGAGCATGGTAAGCTAGCTAGTCACGCACGCGGCGCCACATTGTCATGCTAACAAATCCTCCAGGCGAAATCTACAGCCTCACACTATTCGGCCAGCGCCGTGTCTTCATCAACTCAGTAGCATTGCTTGCTGAAGTCTGCGATGAAAAACGCTTCAGCAAGTCTGTCGGAGTAGCTCTCAAGGAACTTCGTGCCGGTATCCATGATGGTCTCTTCACAGCTCACGACGGCGAGAAGAACTGGGAAGTTGCCCACCGCGTCCTGGTTCCTGCCTTTGGACCCCTTCACATGAAAGACATGTTCGACGACATGAAGGACATCGCCTCTCAGCTGGTCTTGAAGTGGGCCCGCATGGGTGCGGAGTACTGCGTCCCAGCAGCAGACGACTTCACCAGACTGACGCTGGACACACTTGCCTTGTGCGCCATGTCATACCGCTTCAACTCATTCTACAAGGACGAGATGCACCCTTTCATCGATGCTATGGTGAACTTCCTCAAGGTTGGCGGAAGCAAGGCGAGACGCCCCAACGCGATGGCAGCTTTCTTCCGTGCAGAGGACCAACAATTCGATCAAGGCATCGAGTACATGCGCAAGCTGAGTGCGGACCTTGTGAGGCAGAGGCGAGAGCACCCGACCGAGACAAAAGATTTGATGAACGCCATGATTAATGGCAAAGACCCCAAGACCGGCGAATCGTTGACTGAGGATTCGATCATCGATAACATGATTACCTTCCTGATTGCTGGACACGAGACTACGTCCGGACTCCTGGTGAGTGCATGGAAATTTGCCATCACTACAGTACATTTGCTAATAAAACTCACAGAGCTTCTTGTGGTACTATATGCTCAAGTCTCCTGAAGCCTACAGAAAGGCTCAGGAAGAGGTTGACACTGTGATCGGCACACGCAGCATCCAGTACGAGGACCTCAACAAACTACCATACATCAACGCCATGTTAAGAGAGACTCTCCGACTCCAGCCAACCGCACCTGGATTCTCGCTCACCGCCAAAGCAGAGGGCGGAGAAATTATTGGTGGCAAGTATCACGTCAAGAAGGGAGAAAGCATGCTCGCGGCCTTGCACTGTGTGCACCGCGATCCTGCAGTCTACGGCGCAGACGCAGAAGAATGGAAGCCCGAGCGCATGCTTGACGAGGAATTCGAGAAGTTGCCTCCGGGCGCCTGGAAGCCGTTCGGCAACGGTGCCAGAGGTTGTATCGGCCGACCTTTCGCTTGGCAAGAGGCTCAGTTGGTTGTTGCAACTCTCCTCCAGTATCTGAACTTCCACATGGATGACCCAAGCTATGATCTTGAGGTCAAGGCGACTCTTACCATCAAACCCAAGGACTTCAACATTCGCAGTACCCTGAGAGAAGGCTGGACTGCGACCAAGATTGAGCAGAACCTTTCGGGGTCGATTCGTAGTGGCCAGTCCGACAGACACACCTCTGATGCTGCCGAACCTGCGAACGACAACGGAATTCCGTTCACCGTGCTGTATGGCAGCAACAGTGGCACCTGCGAGGCCTTTGCTCAGACCCTAGCGGCCGATGCCGCATCTCACGGCTTTAAAGCGACCAAGGTGGACACTCTCGATTCATACGCCAGACAAAATGATCCACCAAGTGAGCCGACTGTCATTGTCACCGCAAGCTACGAGGGCGAACCGACAGATAATGCTGCACACTTCTACAACTGGCTTTCCAACTTGCCAGCGGACAAGAAGCTTAAGACTTCACACGCTGTATTCGGAGCTGGCCACTCGGACTGGAAGCAAACTTTCCACCGCGTGCCCACCTCGATTGATAACATGTTGGCGGAACACGGAAGTACCCGTATTTGTGAGCGTGGTGGCGCCGATGCAGCCAAAGGCGACATGATGAGCGAGTTCCAGACCTGGGAAGACCAGGTCTTCTGGCCAGCAATGAAGGAACAGTTTGGTGGCGATATGGAGACTAACCTCGAGACTGAAGCGGCTGTCGGCGCTCAAAATCTCACCGTCGAGGTTTCAAGCCGCCGCGCCTCGCATCTTCGTGCCGATGTCAGCGAGGCAAAGGTCATTGCCGCTCGTTCTCTGACAGCACCAGGCGTGCCGGAAAAGAGACACATCGAGATCCAGCTACCCACATCGATGTCTTACCGCGCTGGTGATTACCTCGCAATCCTGCCGTTGAACCCATCGGAGACGGTCCACCGTGTCGCCACACGCTTCGCTCTTCCTTGGGACAGCATGCTTACTATCAGCTCAAAGACCGGCACGGCACTGCCCACCAACTCTCCAATCTCTGCTCACTCTCTTTTCTCGGCCTACCTTGAACTGTCACAGCCGGCAACCAAGCGCAATCTGGCCATGCTGATTTCGGCTGCAAGCGACAAGGAGACCAAAGCATCGCTCGAATCTCTTGCTCTGGAAGAGAACTTCGCCAACGAGATCACTGCTAAGCGTGTTTCCCTGTTGGACCTTCTGGAGCGCTTCCCAGAGCTTCCGCTTCCGTTGTCCGCCTTCATTGCCTCGCTGATCACCATGCGTGTCCGCCAATACAGTGTATCGTCTTCACCGCTCAGCAACCCCAACGTCGCTTCGCTTACCTACGCCGTGCTCGACCAGCCATCAATGTCAGGACAAGGCCGCTACATCGGAGTTGCCAGCAACTACCTCTCTCACCTGAAGGCTGGCGATGTTGTTCACGTCGCCGTCAAGCCCTCTCACCAGGCCTTCCACTTGCCGACAGAGGGAGAGAAGGTGCCCATCATTATGGTCGCCGCTGGCACCGGCCTCGCACCCTTCCGTGGCTTCATCCAGGAGCGCGCCGCTCAGATTGGTGCCGGTCGCAAGCTTGCGCCCGCGCACTTGTACATCGGCTACCGCCACCCTGACAAGGACGAGCTGTACCGCGATGAGATGGACTGGTTCCACAAGATGGGCGCAGTGGAGATTCACCACGCTTTCTCGCAAGCGCCAGAGCACAGCAACGGACACAAGCACGTTGACGATGTTCTACGCGGCGACAGGGAGCTTCTCGGCCAGCTCTGGAACGACGGCGCGAGGGTGTATGTTTGCGGAAGCAAGGGTGTTGGCGATGCTGTCAAGGGCATTGCTATGGACCAGCACAAGGCGGCCGCAAAGGAGAAGGGACACGATGACAGCGACGAGGCGGCGAACAAGTGGTTCGAGAGCATCAGGAACGAGAGGTACAGCACTGATGTGTTTGATTAGATGAGGATCGGAAGGCTTTTGGATGGCGTCTCATGGAGTTTACACTACGAAGATTGCATTAATTAAAAGTTGGTTAACGACCTTAGCATCTTGTGTCAAATTTCTTGGATCATCCATCGGTTTCAAAACTGCTTTGAAGCAGTAATTAATTCATGAGAAGTTGTGATGCCCACATTAGTCTGAAGAGGACTTGCCACTGAGAGCGAGTACTAAGATACCGTGAGTCGGCATATCTAAACTCCGATCACTCCTCGATCGCTACCTCGCATCGAGGCAGGACCTCACCCCGCAAACAAACATCCAGCACAAATCGAATGCTTCTGTTTCCCATTCCACTATTCATACTTCCTGTTATGTCATAGTATTCTAGAACCTCTCTAGCTGGAAATAAGCAGTCGGTCATAAGCTCCACTGATCAGCCCAACCTTGGTGGCAGGCCGAAGGCGGAAACCCCAAGAGCAGCACCCCGCAGTGGGGTGTCTGTTTCTCACAAGACATAACCGACGAGAGGAGTAACAAGTGGTGGCAGTATCCAAGAGTGCTTTGTCGTATATGTAGCCGAATCGGCAAGCTAGGTAACAGTCAGACGTACACTATCATCTCTCCTTTACCATTCAACACCTCTTCACCTTCTACTGCATTCCCAATTTCTAGCTACACCTTGACAGTCCCACCACACCGCACGCAGTCCAATCCTCCACCAGCCATGTCCCAAGGCAAACTCCAAAACAAAGTCGCCATCGTGACCGGCGGCGGCGGCGGTTTCGGGAAAGGCATCGCGGCCGAGTTCGTCAAGCAAGGCGCCAGCGTCATCATCGCAGACTTCGTCGAGGAAGTCGGACAGAAGACCGCCGGCGAGCTCAAGTGCGAGTTCGTGCGAGCCGATGTCACCAAGAGAGAAGACTGGGAGAAGCTGGTCAAGTTCGCGGACGAGAAGTTCGGCAAGCTGGATGTGGTCATCAATAATGCTGGCACGACGTATAGGAACAAGGTATGTGTGATCATAGGTTGAGATTTGGGGGTTTGGGATTTTGGATCATTGTCGCTAATGAGCTGTTTGTGTGGTTTGTAGCCGACCAACGAGGTCACGGACGAGGACTTCGATAAAGTCTTTACGGTCAACGTCAAATCGATCTACTATTCGGCCAACGTCATCGTGCCGTACATGCAAAAGAAGGGCAATGGAGGCAGCTTTGTCTCGATCGCCTCGACGGCAGGCATCAGGCCGCGACCTGGTTTGACGTGGTACAATGCTTCAAAAGCCGCTGTGATCAACGCGACCAAGACGATGGCGGTGGAATACGCGAAAGACAAGATTCGATTCAACAGCGTCTGCCCTGTTGTTGGGCTTGGGACTGGACTGTAAGTCTCTCTTGCCATCTTACTTTGATTACTTTGTTGAAGATGCTGACCAGACACGCTTCACAGGTCGGATCTTTTCCTGGGTAAGCCGGAGAACGAGAAGACGTTCGTCGCTACTGTGCCGCTGGGTCGTGCCTGTCTTCCTGAGGACGTGGCCAACACTTGCGCGTTCCTTGCGAGCGACGAGTCACATTTCCTGACGGGTATCGACATGCCCGTCGACGGTGGCAGATGTGTCTGATGGAGAAAACGAGCGAGTGTACGAATCGAACGGAGTCGCGCGGGTCAAATAGTCCTAATTACAAGCTATGCTGCCCTTACAACATGTCAAGCAGAGCCTTTGAGAAAACCGTCAAGGAAGTAATATGCCGCCATCGCACCTGGATCTGGCGGCGCGTCGCCTACGTCCGCCTTGTCGCCAACGTACGTCGCTCTGCCGAATTTCGCCTTCATGCCGCCTGTGCTTTTCGCGCCCTCTTCGGCGGCTTTTACCGCCTGCTCGAAGCCGTCTTTCTCGAACGTCTCGCAGAATGGTATGAGTGTGTCCATGACCGTCCGTCCACCTTGTCGCGCACTTGTGTAGCCCATCAGATTCCGAAGAGCCTTGCCAGCCGCTTCTCCGGCGACTTTCTCGTCCAAAGCGAATCCGTCTCCTTGTGCAGCAGCTGCCTGTCTCAAATTCGTCGCGTATGCAGCAACTGAGATTGCAATGATAGCACCGAGCGTGCCGCCGATTTCTTCCACAGCCTCATCGATCTCGTCCAGGATGTGGAAGATCTTGCCGGACTCGCAGAGGCCGTTGTCCAGTTTGCGCAAGATGCCTTCACACATGCCGACGACGGCTTCGCCGCAGTCGCCGTCTCCCATCTCGATGTCCCACTTTGTTATTTGCGGTTCGGCGGCGATGGCTGCTGAGCATGCGGAGCGGAGTGCGCGTTCGAGACGGGTGGGATCGACTGTTGGGCCTTGGGATGTGGTCTGTGGAGTTCTTGCGCTGTCAGTGCGGTCCAATGCCTCTGATATGTCTTGGACTTCTCGGTAGCCATTTCTGGGCCAGGCAGAGGCGTTGGTTTCGGAATCTAAGAGCTTCAGAAGGTCGTTGACGGATGTGCCTGTGGTTCGTTCAATGCCGGAGACATTGAGCAACGAAAGAGACCAGCCGGGGGCGTTCAACGAGGTCTCAAATGCTGATACATAGAGGCGTTCGGGTGTGATGCTCCAGTCCTTCTTCAAGAGCCTGCGAGTGGATGCCGTCAACGCTTCGAGCTCGAAGTTTGACATGCCTCCAAAGTTGTTAATCAGTAGGAGTACGGTGTCATCGGGCTTGAAGTCGACGAAAGCGCGATCCTTGTCACTCGCGTCCAGGCAGTATCTCAGCATGTCAGAAATGAGACTGTCCACGCTAGGCATCGGATCGATCTCGTGCAGGCCAGCTTCGTTGTGGATTCCCATGCCTAATACGATCGCGCTATCGGGGATGTGACGATGGTGCTCGCGACCTGGAATATGGCAGTGGTCCAGACTGCTTCCGACAGTCACGCAGTTGTCATTCACTGCTTGGCCGATGTTGAAGCATGTGTCGAAATCATAACCTGCCTCTGAAGCGCTGCCGCAAAGTTTCAGGACTGAGATCGGTCAGTCGATGGCTCAATCGTTCTCTTTAGACACGCTTACCAAACATGTTGCCGGCAAGGCCTCGTCTTCCCAGATTCGATGTCTGCTCTCTTCCCAAAGCCACATCGTCCGTCATCCGCAAAATGGCGATCTTCTTTCCCATCCCCATCGCTTTCTCCTTGGCCAAACCAAAATGCAGGTTGTCGCCAGTATAGTTTGTGATGCAAAGTATCACACCCGCGTCGGAAGGTACGTGTTTGATCGCCGCCATGACCTGTTTTGTAGATGGAGATGCGAACACCTCGCCGTTTACAGCTGCCGCGAGCATACCGTCGCCAACATATCCGCTCCATGCCGGCTCATGACCACTTCCACCTCCTGATATGACAGTGACTTTCGAGGGCGAGTGTGTCTTCGAGTACACGACCTTGTTCGGAGCATCAAGAGCCAGGTGGCTGTTGCGGGCTACAAGGCTCTCAAGACCAAGTACAACAACGCCTTCAGTAGAGTGAAAGAAATGCTTGGTGCTCATGGTGAGACAGAATGGGGAGGTGTTGCTGCGACGAAGGGAAGGGCAGGGAAGGACTCAAGGAACAACAGCTACTTAACCTGGGTGAATGTGTCCGCCAGTTGACAGGCTATTGTCTCGTCTGTCCAACCGAGCCGGCCTATGGCGGTTTATTAAGGTATTCCGGCTGTGTTTGCCATTGCCATTCACCCCCTCTGACCCCGCGCAAGAGGCGCCCTGCTTACTCGCATTGCTTGTCTTCGCCGGCACTTCCCAAAAAGGCAGTCCGAGACAAGGCGTCAAAGCATACCACATCGTGGCTCTTGCATCAGAATTGTGATCTCCAGTGCCAGATACAGCGTGTTAGGCTATTTGAAGGGGTGAGAACTGTGAGTGTCGAAAACTGCTAGGGTTATCGATGATGGTGAGTTGATGAGACGATGAGACGTAACACGCGTTGCTAAGGTAATTCTGCACGGAGGACTTTGGTCTGGAATCCTTCGGCTTCTATATTCTCCGCACGTTTCACTTCTTGTGTCCACCTCAGGCATCAGTTGATGGCGCGAGCTTGAAGTTCTTTGCCTCGTGTCGAGGATTCGGACTTGTCTTCCAGCACCCACCCCTGCAGGCTCTCAGACATTGCATTACCTATGAACGATCACTTAATTGTGGGTCAATATCTTTGAAGTCTTTGTGGCCGTGCGTCGTCGCGTATTCGATGTTGTCCGCCACCAATGGTGTGGCAGGAAGTGGCAAGAAGCCTCGCAAATCGCGAGGAAAAGGTTTACGAACGAATACAGGATGGTATGTCAAGAAATACGCAACTTACTTGCCGATGTATCGTTCCAGTGCTTCTGAGCCTTGGCGATTGTATCGATGGGCGCGCGTCTATGATCTTCCTGCTATGGCTCAAGACGGTGACATTCTGATCCGATCACAGTACCATCTGTCGCAAACGACATACCAAATGTGACGAGGTAAAGCCAATATGTGGGCCTTGTGCAAAGGGGCAGAGGCCTTGCGAGTACGGCACGATTGCCACTACGCCTCTCCAAAGGGGCACAGTCCCGGCGCAAGCATCTACATCGACAGTCGCAAGCACGACTACCACTTTCATGGAAAACAGACCTGGAGAACATACAAGGTTCTCACCTATCCCGCCTGGTGACGAAGGTGACCGGCCGCAGCGTGAGCAGTCCATCGACGATACTGTGCACATGACCAGCCCGCAGTCCAGTCTAGGATCAGCATTTGGAACGGACGTGGCACCACTTCGATGGTTTGGTCTGCTAGCAGGCGACGTACCTTACGACACCCAAGAGATATCCCCACTAGAGGCTCTCGGGAGTGTGGCGTCCTCACAACGCTATCTACAGCACCCACGCAATATCGAAACACTACAGGGCGAAGACCAACGACAGCGGTCATCAACACCCAGTGACACCTCTCTCCCATACACCAATCAGAGATTGCAGGCGGCAGCTGCGTCTCCAACTATCAGCAAACGTAGCTCCAATACAGATGAGAGGTACCACTGGCGGTCCTCAGAGCCTATCGTTCTACATGGCCACGAGTACGCAATCTTCGAGAGATTTGTTAACGGAGTGTCTCTATGGATCGATCTGTTCGACCCTTTGAAACACTTCTCGACATTCGTGCCTCATCTGGCTTTATACAACGAGGGTCTGATGAAAGCGTTGCTCGCTCTGGGCGCCAGGCACGTGTCTATCAAGCCTGATGGCACGAGCGAAGCCACAATCGACCGGACGGCAGCGGTACAATATTACGACGAGACGCTAAGGTACCTTCAATCTGCTATGCGTTTCACATCATACAAAAATAGTCTGGAATTGCATGCAACAGTCCTCATCGTTAGCACTTACGAAATGCTTGATGGTGCATCAAAGAATTGGGAACGCCATCTCAAAGGCGTGTTCTGGATACAGCGTAGTCGCGACATAAACGGGGAGTCAGGTGGTCTCGAGCAAGCCATCTGGTGGGGTAAGTGATCACCAGAATCCCTCTTCGAGGACAGTGCTAACATTCTGAACAGCATGGCTCCGGCAAGATATATGGGCTGCCTTTCGTGAGCAAAGGCGCTGTTTTAGCTTCTTCAAGCCAACACGATCATACAAGTCGATGGATATTTGGGACATGGCCGCTCGTATAACCTATGTCCTTGCGCAGGCTGTCAATTACAGCTCCAAGGAAGAGACAAAAGCCGGAGAAGCCGACTTACCATCACGAATTGCACGCGCCTCTACGCTGCTGGATCTTTTGGACGAATGGCGTCGCAACATCAGCATACACTTCAGCCCACTTCCAGTACAAGGCCCGTTCGACTCAGCATTCATGCCGTTGTGGTTCAACCCGCCTGCGCTGGGAGTCTCGGTTCAGATGTACTGTTTTGCTCGAATTCTGCTTTTAGTCAACCAGCCAGCCGCCGGTGGCTATATCGAGTGCCAGAGCCGCGAAAGGACTATCGCAGACTGCGTCGACACGATCGCTGGCATTGCGATGATGCTATCGGATGATGCATCCCGACTCATGTCAACACAATGCTTATACGCAGCTGGCTTGTATTGCGCTGTACCGGCAAAGCAGAATAGCATTGCAGAACTGATACGCCAGCATTCGACGCATACAGGCTGGCCGACAAACGCCGATTTGGTCGAGGAGCTTCGAGTGCATTGGGCTGAGCAAGGGCCATGATCAGGGTGAGAAGTCTAGGGTGACGTTAAAGTTCTTGTGGTCCCCAGCGTTCGTCGACAACGATGCTATTGTCTACACCGGATATCTACTTAATGTATTTACGGAACAACACATGCGCTAGTGTGTAAACCATGACGCCAAAGGCACACATCCCAGCAATGACTCCAAAGCCCAACAAATACTTTGGCTTGTCTTCCGCAGGGAATAGATATGCTCCTACGAAACAGTTAGTCATGTGGCCGCTGTGAATTGTTTGGGGGTGGTTCTGAAGAAGACGCCATTTTTGTAACAGAAGTTGAGAATGAGGCATACTGCGAGACTTTTAGCGACCTTTCATTGACATGTTGCGGCGGCGAATCTTACCCATAGATTTGCGCAAGATTGCCAAGAGCATTGACCAGGGCCAAAGCCACTGCTCGAGTCTCTCTGGGCATATCGCCGAAAGTCGACGCAGCGTAAGACAGCGCGCAGCCATTCGTCGACCAGAGGCCAGCGGCCATGATCACCAAGAGGGCGTACCGAGCCTTGAAGCCATAGACCAGACATATGACGATGGCACAAATCAACGAGCTAACAAGCCAACCCGCGATAATAAGACCACGCTGTTTCGGGAACTTGTCGCCAAAGTAACCAGTCGCTATGACGCATACGAAGGCGACGGCGTAGATGGGGACAACCATGAACTGCGCATCTACTGCGCTGTACCCAAGACCTGCTACCAGTGTGGGGTAGAAGTACGATAGGGTTGACGACCCAACGATGACCATGTAACCAGCAACGAGAATCCAGACTTTCCAGGAGCGAACCGCTTGCAGCAATGCTTGTCCAGAGCTGATGTGGACGCTGTCCTCGGTTTGAGCAATGCCCTGGTCTTCTTGCAGTCGTCTGATCGCCAATTCACGCTCTCGATCGGTTAGTCGCTTGGTGTTAGAAGGATAGTCCGGAAGAATGAAGTATGCTACGATAGCCCATCCGCAGGTTGCTACACCTTCTACGATCTGGCAAGATGGTATCAGCTTGAGCTTCCCTTGATCTCACCATCAAATGCGGAAAATCACTTACGAAAAGCCATTCCCAGCCTCGCAAGCCGTGAACGCCATCAAGTTGACTGTGATAGCTCGTCAGTGTTTTTCAACTGAAACGGATGAAAGAACTCATACCCGGTAATTGCTCCCGCGATGATGCCGCCGAAAGCACCCGAAAGCACTGCTGCGGATATGTAGACAGCGAAGCGCTTCGATTGTTCCTCCTTCTTGTACCATGATGACAAGATCAACAGGATGCCTGGAGCAAAGCCCGCTTCGAGAACGCCGACGAGTGTCCTGAGTGCAACCAGCTGACCGTATGTCTTGATGACTGCCATGCAGCAAGTCGCAGCACCCTTCAGATGTTAGTGGAAGCTACCCAAGCGATGTGGCAGTGGGTTGGCTTACCCAGAGAAACATGATTGTCGGAAGGAAAATTGAAGGCTTGGTTCGTGCCAGGATGAGGTTGCTCGGCACCTCGAAGATGACATACTGATGTTACGGGCTCACGTTAGTCTCTGTCCAGGTCATTCTCTAGCATTGAGACAGTTGCTCGGAACTCACGGTGATGAAGAAGACTATCAAAGCGATAGAGTATTGGTTCGAGTCCATGCCCAGATCGTCAGTCATTCCTGCAATTTTCGCGTTGCCGATATTGGTTCGCTACGCAGATGGTCAGCTGGATAAAATCCTTTCCTGGTGGAAGGTGTTTGACGAACATCCATATAGCTAAGCAGGTACATAATCCAAATACACGGCAGAAGGGAAATATCAATCTTGCGGACTAACGCCTTCTCTTCTGCCACTCTGTCGGCGTTGGCAGGTTCTGTCTCTTCAGCTTCTTCGACATACTTGATGTCGTCCATGTTGCTCTTGCTTTTTTCGAAAGACATGGTGGGGTTTTAATGATGCTAATAAAGGTAGCAGGCTGCTTGATTGTGGTCGAAGTGGTGGGCCACCCTTGGCAACTATATATGCAGTGGCAGCATTACCATGTACTTTGACACTCAAACACTGGGCGGAGAAGACAAAGACCAAGATGCGTTGTAGCCGATGTGACCATAGGCTATTGCACTTGCGCCCGATGCTGAAGCAAGACCAGGTAAGGGAGTCTGCGGTGGGTCCGACACGCGCTGAATCATTCCGACTTACGAGAACGATGATCGACCCCTTGGTCAGTTTCCGTTGAAGACTTCTCCGCATCTTCTCCAGAAAATCCCTGCAAGTGTACAATGTATCTGTGGAGGTGGCGTTCCACGTGAACTGTTGCAGCCTCGCCTCGTCTCGAGGCAATACCACGTCTCGAGAGCTGTGGCACCTCGGCCTTTGCTAAGGCGAATGACGTGCAGCACGACCTCGCCTCGAGGTATACAACGTGGGTACTTCTATTGCGCGACGGCGGCTCCAATAGACACTGTCACGAGCAAACCACACGCTGCATGCTGCGCCGGAGGTGTGGAGATACTCGCATAATTTGACGAATTGCTGCATCGTGAGCCCTAGAGGGACTGAGCAGAGCCGTAAGGTATATTAGAACCTCACCTGGTACGTGATCGGATCTCTGTTCAATCCATTACCCTCAGACTTGCCAGGCCTCAAAGTCAATCCAGCACACCTCACGTAACCATCGTTCGTATACACATCCCAATACCTGCTTACCGATATCATGGTTCAGGCGGTCTCCATCCACGACACAGGATCAGGCCAGTCGAACGGAAACAGCGCCACTGGAGATTTCGCTGCGATGGAGAGCTCTCAATCTATGCCATACCTCTCAACAGAGCCAGCACCGAATGCCAACTTCCAAGTAACTCTTAGCAACAAGGTCATTGCAATTACTGGAGCGAACAGGGGAATCGGTCTCGGCCTTGCGGAAGTATGCCTAGCCAACAACGCCGCTGTTGTGTACTCGCTCGATGTCTTGGAGCCGGGTGAAGAATTTACCGCGCTCGCCAAAAATAACCCGAATCGCTTCAAATACCTGCACATGGATGTCACCGACGAGCCATCAATCCAGAAGACCGTCGACCAAATAGTGGAGATCGAAGGCGCGATCCACGGCATGGTTGCAAACGCAGGAATGACCAGACACCAGCCTGCTCTCGACTTCACACGCGAGCAAGTCGAACAGCTCTACAAGCTCAACGTGTTTGGTGCTTTCTCATGTGCACAAGCGGCAGCGCGGAAGTTCATCCAGCTCGGCGTGAAAGGCAGCATCGTCTTTACAGCATCAATGACTTCGTACCGACCAAACCGCGCTGGTCCGTCTGCTCCATATGGAGGCACAAAAGCGGCGCTCAGGAACATGACACATACGCTTGCCATGGAGTGGGCTGAGCACGGTATTCGGGTCAACAGTGTTAGCCCAGGTAAGTCTCAGGGTGTTACAGAGCGTGCATCCTGACGTACGTGCTAACGATACATGCAGGATTCGTGCGAACCCAGATGACCGCCAAAATCGAGTCAGCACCAGACTTTGAAACCAAGATGAAGTACTACGGAGGCATGCCGCGACTTGCATTGCCACAGGAACTTGGAGGTGCATATGTCTACCTTCTGAGCGATACAGCCAGCTATACGACTGGTATCGACATTCCCGTAGCTGGTATCGTTGGAGCGTGGTAAAGGGACACGAGAACTGCTAGCTGCGTTGATATCTTGTAGAAATCGTCCGGCCAAGTGGAAACACATCTTCGTGATCATCATATCATTGTAGCCCAAGAATCCATTGTGTTTATGTAATGTATACAGATTCTTACCACCACGGAAAACAGTAGACAGATTAGCTATCGATGGCTCCAAAACTGCCTCACAGGTCCTCCTGCTCTGGCACGGGACTGAGCAATTTCTGGGATTGCACCGCACTCTTCAGGTTACCAATGGTCCAAGCCTCCATCTTCTGCATCGTTTCCACGGTGTAGGTGCCGAGGTGAGGCAGTAGCATCACATTCGGGTTCTTCAGAAGACCAGGGTGCACCTTTGGCTCCTCTTCGAAAACGTCCAAGCCCACTGACGAGACCTGGCCGCTCTCCAGCGCCTTGACAAGAGCATCTTCTTCCATGACGGCACCGCGTGCTGTGTTGATGATGGTCACGCCTTTCTTCATCTTTGCAAACTCGGGTGTCGAGATGATGTGGCGGGTGTTTTTCTGTGAACCGGTCAAGTCAGCAACCTCCACCATCGCTTAGTCCAGCAATCAACGGGACTCACGTTCAAAGGCAGATTAAGGCTCAATACATCCGCTTTCGCCAGTAGCTCATCAAACGGCACCCACTTTGCCCCGCCAGCCATCTCCTCGCTCAACTTCGTTCGATTGTGGTAGATAGTCTCAACACCGAAAGCTTCGCACTTCCTCTTCATGTTACGCCCAATACCGCCCATGCCTAGAATACCAAGCACCTTGCCCTGCGGATCGTGACCCAAAGCCGGCGGCTCAGGCGTAGTCCGCCACTTGCCCTCACGCAACGCGAACATGGATGAGTTGAAGTTCCGCAGTGCCCCTAGCATGAGGAACACAGCCGTATCAGCCGTCGCATCGTCCGCAATCTTGGGCACGTTGGAAACCCGAATTGGCGGATTGCGAGCAGAGCAGGCGTGGACGTCAACCTGGTTATATCCGGCTCCGTTGTGGCAGCAGAAGATGAGTGATTTTGGTAGAGCGTTGATAAGCTCCCCATCCCAGATTCCAGTAATGGCGACGCTGGGGAATGTCATGTAGGCGGCGACGATGCCGTCAAAAGATCCAGAGGCGCATTCTTGGAGAAAGTCTGCACGGTTTGTGGCTTTGGGTGTGATGAGTTCTGCGACAGTGGCGAGATCCTCGAGATCAGAATGGGCGCTGCGATGATGTTAGATCTGGACTCATCATCGTTAATCTGACTTTGTGATCAGCCATTGCACTCACTATCCGATCTTGCCTAGGAGTAGAATCTTTGGTTTTGCCATTGTATGTCTAACCCTTAATAGATTTGCTGGAACGATAGCATTAGCTTCAAATCGTGGTGATGATTATATACACATTATGTATGTCTATCTACGCCCTATGACTGGCCAGCGGGTGTTGCGGGCTCGCATCGGGCTTTGATATCGGAGCTTGACCGAGAGTAATAAATGATTGCCGGAAGAGATCCCGAACAACGCGCTGCGGCACTCGTGGCAAAACCCTGCCATCGCATATGCAGACCAAAGCATCCCTCAAACGATGCTTGAGCGTGGAGAGCTTGAGGTAGAAGATTGTTTGCTGGACCGGGAATGCTTCCGAATTTCTGTGATTGTTTGTCTGTTTAGTTAAGAAACTGATCGCTCATAACGATATGACGATGGAGGGAAGCAGAGCTCAGAACGCATATGGCATATGCCAAGAGTGAAAAGAAACGTTCCATAATCTTCATAATGCAATGTTCCATTAGGTATGCTAGCATATACATAAAGCACAATACATGCGTGCATTCTCCCAGCCTATGCTAAAACATCGAAGGGTATCATCTGTGGAGGACTTCCAAGCCTAAACGCAAATCGGTCATAAAGTCGTCCAGTCCATAGCTAGTTGTCTTACAGCCCAGTGATTTTCTTCAACCAACTGCCAGCTTTGCTCTCTCCGCGCTGCAGCGCCGGACGGCCGTCGAACGTCTTGACGCCGTCCATGGTATCGTAGCCCATCGAGTTCACAGGGCCGCCCATACCGCGGCTACGGCCACCAGCACCAGCACCGTCTTGCCTCTTGCGTCTATACTCGGGATCTTCGGTACTGTACCCATCCAGATCGCGATGACGGTGGTTGGCCTTGCGGCGCGAGTGCCGCAATTCTCTAGCTGTCAGGTCCTCGTCCATCAGAGGGTCAGGCGCGTGGTCTGTAGCGTAGTGCATAGGAGCATCGATGATGGTGGCCTCGATAGGTGGCGGCGGTGCGTCGCTAACGGAATGCACCCAGGATGCAGCCTTATCTTTTCCGGTCTTCATGAAAGGCGCACCGTCAGCGTCATCAGGGGCACCATCACCATAAGGCGGTTGCTCACCATTCCGCCTGTCAAAGTACCCTTCAACAGGCGCCGGTCTTTCGGAGCGGCGGCGCGAGTGGCGCGGACGCTCCTTGTCGCCTGATGCCTCTGCCATTGCATGACGCATACGGCGCTCCTCGTGCCTTGCTCTGCGTGCTTCGTCGTCCTCGGGAGCATGGGAACGTCGTCGTTCGGTTCTCGGGCGGGCGGCGTCCTCGTCCATTCGCATCTGGTCGCGTTGTCTACGGCGTTCTCTGCGCTCTTCGTTCTTGGCTTCTTCGTCTTGTGCGAGGCGGTCGTCGTCTGGGCGGCGGGCCTCGCGCTCTGCGTGTCTTGCTCTGCGCTCCTCGCGACGTCTTCGGTCCTCTTCTTCTTGCGCAAGACGATGGTGTTCTGCGCGACGGGCTTCGTGGCGTGCAGCGCGTTCGGGGTCTTCCGCAAGAAGGCGTTCTCGACGTTCGCGACGCTCAGCACGTCGAGCTTCACGAGCAACTGGGTCCTCGGCATCGTCCGGTCCACCCTCGGGGCGGCCTTCACCATCAGCAGATCTCTGGGAGTGATGGAATCTTCGGTCTTCGCGGCGCAGGCGCTTGGAAGGATCCTCTTCGTACGCGGAGCTGCGCTTGCGGCGAGAGGCATCGTAGTCACTCTCATAAGCGCGGCCTTGTTCGTAAGCGCGACTCTGGCGTCGCTCCATGTTTGGCTTGCCAGCGAACGCGCCTAGAATACCTCCGATGATACCACCCTTCTTGACGGAATCAGAACGCCTCATTGAGGGCCTGTCAACAAAGGCGATATCATCAGGTCCAGAAGTGACACGCATTTCATCGCGGGGCGCATCGACCATGACCGCATCTTCGTTACCGAGAGCTCCTGACATGTACGCAGAGTCGCGCTTGTTGCGACGAACTTTGGGATCTCTGCGGTCTCTGGGCGGCTCATCGACGTTTGGCGGGTCAACCATCACCATATCGTCACTGTCGATGGCGTATGGATCAGGGACTCTGCGAGCCTTCTTTTCCTTGAGCGTCCCGCTACGGCCAGTGAAGCCCATGACCTTGGCCGCCTTGGCAGCGACATCCTTTGCGCCGGAATCCTCAGGAGGCGGCGAGACCATGCCATTGTCAGCGACGGCTGTAGAGTGGCGGCGCGAAGGTCGTGGTACGTCTCTAGAGGAAGGTTGTCGTGTTGACTTCGAGCGTGAAGGCGGAGGAGGAGCAGCGCCTTTGCCGAACATGCCGGAGAAGCTCATGCCACGCGAGGTCGACGGACGTGATTTACCTTCTTCAGATCCAGAAGACTTGGAACCTTTCTCGAGATGGTCACGTTCGGCAGGCTTGCGCGCAGATTTGGAGCGAGATAAACCGGCTGGTCTCTCCTTGACTGGCGATGAAGGCTTGCTCTTAGAGCTCGACTTTGAAGGCGGTGCTTGAGCACCCCAGAAGCCCCACGATTGCGAACCTTGGTCGCGCACAACCTTTGGACGTTCCTTCTTCAGCCTGGCCTCGTCCTTCTCCTTGGAAGAGCGATGTTCTTTGCTGCGCGACTTCTCGGGTTTCTCTGGAGGTGGCGTTGGCATCGGCGCGTCGTCCATGTCCAGAAGGTCCGCAACAGGAGGAGGAGTTTCGCGCTTGGATGAAGATTTGCCAGAAGAAGACTTGCTCGACTTCTTGTCCTTGCTGCTCGACGACTTCTTCGGTGCAGGCGCGGGCATTTCTTCTTCCTGAGGTGGTGCTTCTTTGACTTGGAAGTAATCGTCGTCAGGGAAGCCTCCAGGGACGGGTGTCGGAGCTTGCACGATCGGAGGTGGGCTGCTTTCCTTTTTGTCTTTCTTGGACGAAGAAGACTTGCTCTTCTTGTCCTTATCCTTGGAAGACGACTTCTTCTCCTCGACAGGGGAGACGTCAATAATAGGCTCAGGGTCCGCAAGGAGGTCGACTTCGGGCACAGCGGCAGACTTGGACGACTTCTTCGATTTTACAGGTTCCGGTTCAGGTTGCAGAGCCTTGATGCGATCTTGGATCTTGGAGCTCTTGCTGGACTTTGACTTGGGAAGAGCAAAGGCATCGCCGCCGTCGTCAGCAAAGCTGACTTCTGGCATCTTCGAATCAGCCGTTACAAATGCGCTCGCCCCCTCATTGGCCCAGCTGTCAGAGCCAATCTCCTTTGAAGCGGGTGGCGCAGCCTTCTTGGATGACTTGAGCGACGCACCCCAGAATCCCCAGCCGTCGGCTTTCGGGGCCTCCCGCTCATCTTCCAACGGCTCGGGTTCTGGTTCTGGTTCGGGAACCGGAGCCGGCTCCTCTTCCACCACGAATGGCGCTGGCTCCTCTTTCTTGGACTTCTTGCTGGATGACTTGCTGTCTTTCTTCTTGTCTTTGGATGAAGACTTTTTGACGGGTGCTTCTTCGGGCACTTCGAGCAAGTCGCCAGCATCGTCGCCCATAGCTGCGGCAAATGCTTCCTCATCGGCCTTTCGCTGTGCTTCTTCATCAGCCAGCTTTTGAGCCTCTTCGGCAGCAGCTTTCTCCTCCTTCTCCTTCTTTTTCTTCTCTTTCTCTTCCTTCTCCTTGTCTTTGGCGGAAGGTTTGCTGCTGCCCCAGATGCTGGCACCCCATCCAGATGATTTAGATTTCTTCTCCTCCTTGGGCTCTTCTGGTGGGGGAGCTTCGTCAATGATCTCGACAATGTCATCAGGCGACTCAGCTTTCGAGTCCTTTGACTTGACCTTCTCAAGCTTCGTGTCGTCAGCCTTCTTGCCTTTCTTGTCCTTCTTAGACTTAGTAGTTGTGCCGAAGCCCCATCCATCGTCGGCTGGAGGTTCAACGTCGACCAAAGGCGCGGGCTCGGGCTCAGGTTCGGGCTCGACAGGCGGTGGTGGAGGTGGAGGTGGCGAGGGCTCAGCTGCGCCCTTCTTGCCCTTTTTCTTGTCCTTCTTGCCAGTAGTCCAGCTTGGGGTAGCCCACGGGTCGTCTTCGGCAGGCTTCTCCTGCACAGACTCCGGTAAGACGACAGAAGCATCAGGGCTAGGCTCGACAGAAACTTCAATAATGTCTTTGCTCTTGTCGCCCTTCTTCTTCTTCTCTTTCTTACCAGTTGCCCAGCTTCCCCATGGATCTTCTTCCGCCTTAGGCTCGTCAACAGCGGCAGGTGATAGGACAGGCTCGGGCTCAGGTTCGGGTTCGGGAATAGGTTCTGGTGTAGCCTCCTTGCCTTTCTTCTTTTTCTTATCCTTCGCTGAACTGCCCCATCCAAAGCTCCAGTCGGTAGATTCGGGGACTGGTGCGGGCTCGGGCTCAGGCTCGGGCTCTGGAATTGGCGGCGGTGGTGGAGGCGCAGGCTCTTCTACGACAGCACCCTTCTTGCCCTTCTTCTTCTTGCCAGTGTCTCCCCAGCCGCCACCGCTCATCCAATCATCGGCAGGTGGTGGCGCCGGAGGTTCTTCGACAACAGCAGGGGCTGCGGGCTCATCAACTGCGCCCCAGTCGAAAGTGCCCTTCTTCTTCTTGTCTTTCTTCGAAGTTGCTGGAGCACCCCATCCACTGCTGAAGTCATCGATCGGAGCTGGAGGTTCGGGTTCAGGAATAGGCTCGGGCTCCGGTGGTGGAGGTGGAGGGTCCTCGGCCACAAGAAGTCCCTTTTTCTTAGCCTTCTTCTTGTCTTTGGCGGACATGCCGAAACCACCCCAGCTGTCTTCAACAACAGGCTCGGGCTCTGGCTCAGGAGGAGGAGCTTCGATGACAGGTTCAGGTTCAGGTTCGGCAGGTGGTGGCGATGGCGCAAGCAGGCCCTTCTTCTTCGCCTTCTTCTTGTCCTTGGCCGACATGCCAAACCCGCCCCACATGTCATCTTCCTTCTTCTCTTCGACAACAGGTTCAGGCTCGGGTTCGGGTATTGGCTCCGGTTCCGGTTCAGGTTCTGGTACGACGACGACGGCAGGCTCGGGTTCTGCTTTGCCCTTTTTGCCCTTCTTCTTCTTGCCCACAGTGCCGAAGCCCCATGGGTCTTCCTCAGCTGGCTTTTCGGGCTCTGGGGGTGGTGGTGGCGGAGCTTCGACGACAGGCTCAGGCTCGGGTTCCGGTTCGAACGAGAATGCGTTGGCGCCCTTCTTCTTCTTCTTGTCTTTCTTGGCAGGAATCGCGCCCCAAGGGTCCTCCTCCTTCTCCTCTTTAGGTGGCTCGGGAGCGGGATCGTCCAAGCCAAAGTCGAAAGCGCCCTTCTTCTTGTCCTTCTTCGAGGTAGCAGCAAAGCCCCATCCTGAATCGTCGCCGGCGCCCTTCATGTCGTCCTGCTTGTCATCAGTAGCACCGAAGCCCCAAGATGATCCGCCAGTAGTGCCGCCACCTGACCCCCAACCGCCACCCCAGCCGCCTGATGCCGCCGTCTTGTTGTCGAGACCTAAGTCAAGGTCGAGTTGCGGCGCACCTTTATCGTCGTTCAAGTTGACGTCGTCAAAGCTGGGTTCAACAACAGGTGCAGGCTCCGGTTCATTCTGTAGCAGTGGTTAGCATCGCGAGGCAGCTTCACCGATATATCGCGACGCGCGCATAATGAGACTCGAGAGGGGTCGCGTGAGCCCCTCTAGCGCATAGCGAGACATTGGGGTTGGAAGCGGTATGCAGGGCGAAGCGGAGGGCTAGTGTAAGCCACCAGCTTGCCCGCTTGCCCGGATAATCACACCATGTAGCGGTGAGACATCCTCCAAACCTCAGAAAGCGTGAAGAACACGAATAAAAGAACGTTGACTTACCTTGCCTTTCTTGCCTTTCTTCTTCTTCGTTGTCGTGGAGAAACCCCACATGTCGTCTGCTGCAGCCTCCGGTGCTGCAGCTGCGGGCTCTGGCTCCGGTTCCGGGGCTGGTGGTTCAGGCTCGGGTTCGGGCTCAGGCAAAGGCTCTGGCTCAGCAGCCTTTCCCTTCTTACCCTTCTTCTTCTTGCCTGCAGTTGCGAAACCTCCCCAGTCGTCCTCCACTGGCTCAGCGGGCGGTGCATCTGCTGGCGCATCAGCGGCGGCGGCTGCTTCCTCGGCCAGCTTGGCTTCTTCCTCCTCTTGCTTCTTCTTTTCCTCGTCGTCTTCAAACTCTTCCCTATAAAGACGTTAGCGTTGTCTCACGAAACACACGGCAGTCGTCAAACTACCCAGAAGATGAAACTCACCAAGCGTTCTTCTTTTTCTTCTTCTTCTTTTTGCCACCGCCAACAGCGCCCCAGATATCGTCTGGATCGTCTCCTCCGCCGCCGTCGCCGCCCGGAGGATCACCACCGCCATCACCACCACCAGCATCTCCTCCTCCTGCGTCGCCGGCACCATCTCCGCCGCCAGCGTCACCTCCTGCTCCATCGTCAGCCGGGGGCGCCTCTTCCTTCTTTTCATCTTCATCAGCCCAATTGTTCTTTTTCGCAGCCGCCTTCTTCTTCTTCGCGTGATACCGAATGCCTTTTGGCTCTGTAAGGTCCACTTTAATGTCTGTACGACGCTGCGACTGGCGTAGCCCTGCCTCGGGAAGGCCAAGGTCGAGTTTCACGTCTACAAGGCCCTGCACGACGGCGAATGCATCAGTGGCAGTGTAGTGTGGCGGTACGTCCGCCAAACACTCCTCGTACGACGGTGGAGAGAAGAGGTCCAGCGTGTGGAGCGCATGGGATTGGTATTTGACGCATTGTTCCGCGTCCTTGATATCGGATACTGTCGCAGTGTAGCCTATCCTATCACACTTGCAAGTCCTGCTCTTATCGCTTTTATAAATCTTCCAGAGAACGGCGAGGCTCGCGATCCTCGCCCGCAGCCCGTTGCCCTCATCCGACCCAGTCCTTCGTTGCTGGGGATATGATTCGGGCGAGCGCGTGACAAGGCGGTCGCCGGTGTAT
>Ga0265797_10003480_pt1 | contig 25065 bp, 18 predicted proteins | sample P2T30metagenome_FD_192433 | JGI IMG/M metagenome (GOLD analysis project Ga0265797, IMG submission 192433) | Plant litter microbial communities from East Loma Ridge, Irvine, California - P2 T30 | ecosystem: Environmental > Terrestrial > Plant litter > Unclassified | place: USA: California... | reverse complement strand
GGCTCGAAGATCTTGCGGAGCTCCTCGTCGTCAATGTCGTCGGCAAGGTTCTTGACGTAGAGGTTGACGCCCTGGTACTTGGCGCTCTTCTCCTGGCGGGCGGCCTCGTACTGCTTGCGGAGCTCCTCCTCACGCTCGTGCTTCTTCTGGGCACGGCCAACGTACAGCTTCTGGCCCTTGAAGTCAGAGTCGTTCAGCTCCTCGACGGCCTTGTAGGCGTCCTCGTGGTGGATGTAGTTGACGAAACCGAAACCGCGGCTCTTGCCAGTCTCGTTGTCGTGAGCGAGGGATGCAGAGGTGATGTCACCGTACTTCTCAAAGAGCTGACGGAACTCGTCGTCGGTGGTCTCGAGCTCGATGTTCTTGACGTAGATGTTGGTGAAGTTGGCCTTCATCTCCTCGAACTTGCTCATGCGGTCCTTCTTGGGGATGTGGTGGCCGACGAAGACCTTCTTCTCGTTCAAAAGCATGCCGTTGACCATCTTGATGGCCTGGTTGGCAGCCTCCGCGGTCTCGTAGTGGACGAAACCGTAGCCCTTGGAGTTGGCGTTCTCGTCCTGGGCGACCTTGCAGCTGAGAATGTTGCCGAAGGCGGCAAAGGTGTCGTGAAGAGCCTTGTTGTCAATGGCGGCATCAAGGTTCTTGATGAAGACGTTGCCCTGGCCAGTCTTGCGGAGGGCGGGGTCACGCTGAGACCACATGATACGGCAGGGCTTGCCCTTGATGAGGGTGTAGTTGAGCTCCTCGAGAGCACGCTCACCGTCGGCGGCGTTGTTGTAGTTGACGTAGGCGTAGCCGAGCGAACGACGGGTAACGGCATCGCGGCAGACGCGGATAGAGGCAACCTGGCCGATAGACGAGAACAGCTCGAACAACATGGCCTCAGTGACGGAGAAGTCAAGCTCGCCAACGTAGAGAGAGGCAGAGTTGGGGTGAGCGGACTGGGGAGCAGCGGCCTCGTTGATCTCGTTGGAGGCGTTCTGGGAGCCGTTGGCGGTGGCAGCCTCGGCCTTGGGGGAAGCGGCCTGGCCAGCGGCCGGGGAGGTGGAGTTCTGGACGTCAGACATGTTTGCCGTGAGGTACTGTTGCGCGCGTTAGTATGGTGTGTGTTGATTATGAGTCTTCGCCAATCCCATCCGGCTAATTCGCGCGCTTGCTATGTCGCGTCGGAGGCTATGCGACAGGAGATGCAGCAGGATATGCGCGAGTTGCCGGATCGGGAAGGGACAAAGAAAAGTGCCCACGTACGTTTGTCTAAGGTGTTGAAAGGGTAGCGGGTGTCTGGTGACAGGTAGAGAACTGCATGCGCTGAGTCAGTCACGAGGCCTGGAAACAATTGCGCGATACTCCCAGTACGCGCGCGTGCGCAGTGAGAGCGGTGGTGGTGGTGATAGCGTACGGTGTAGATTTGGAGGGAGCCTTCAACGAGCGAGTCGATGAAGGGACGGGTTTTTCTGGTTTTCAAGTTTTTTTGTGTCGAGTGAACAGCAGCAGACAAACGACGATGAGCGCTGGTCTGAGAGTTGGAGCGAAGCTGAGAGGAGGTTGACGGGGGTGAAGAGGTGAAGCAGGAGAAGAGCAGCCGGCAGCGCGACTTCCTATGTGCCAACCTCTGAAAATTGTCAGGAAGTCCTCGCCAAGCAATTGACGCCTGCAGCCAGTCAGCCAGTCAGCCAGTCCGCCAGTCGTTGCGGAAGGTGCGAGACGGGACGACGGAAGGGGAAAGGCCCGAGATTGTGTTTGAATCCGGCCTAGTGCGGGAAGTCGCAGCCTTGAGCCCTGGATTTGACACGTGCCTGACATTTAGTGTGAGATGACGTCGAGCTGCAGGGACGCGAAGCCATCTTGTTTGCGCGTTCATGTGAGAGGTGAGGTGGGAGGTGTGATCAGCAGTGCTGGTGGTATATCTCTATTCTGGCCATCCGTGTGAGAGATCTCAAGCTGTAGGAAACACAGCAACACTTCGAAGCAAACATCCGAGACACACCCATTCACAACCATGCCGGATAACAATAAAGGTGTAACGGGCGCTGTGACCTCTGTCACTGGAACGGTAAGTTATTAGGCTTTTCCCTTACAACAGCAGATAAACATGACCACACTTCCGAACCATCACCCCATGCCCCGTCCCTAATACTGTCCTGGCCCACACAAGTCGAAATTCAAACGTCCACTGAGCTCTACATGCATCCATCTGACACGACTTCTCAGCTCGGCACAGCAGTCGGCGGCATCTCACGTACTGCTGGGGGCCTCGTAGGCACTGCGGGCCGCGGTCTTGGTCAGACCATCAACAACACCACCGGTACCAAGGCTGTCGGCGACGGTCTCCAGGGCCTGACCAACGGAGTCGAGGACGGTGTCGCGAACCTGGCGCGTGGCGTCGAGGATGGAAGCAAGGGAAAGAAGATCTGGTAGACCTTGATGATTGTCTAGTCTTCTCCTCTCTTGTGTCTAATACCACATTTTGACTACCTGAGATTTCTTTGCTAAATTCGAGATGGGCTGGTTGGGTCGGGAGAGGCGAGAGTCGGGCCTAGTGAGGATCACGCTGAACAATGATTCAAGAGGACGCTCGCTTGGCGATAAGGAGGGCACATCATGCTATGTTTGAGGGAGGAGACAGGAAAGCAACAGACTGCAGGAATTGACGGCCGATATGATTACCCAAGTAGTTATGAATGTTTTGAACCTTTGACTTTGTTCAAATGACTGCGTTCACAGATCTATTGGCAGACCTCCATGTCCAAGTTTCCCGATCTGGTCGAAACGTACGACTTGTGGGCAAATACTAGCAGCTCAAAAAGCCAGTTCATCCAGACACTGCGATCATCATCGGATCGATGGCGTCCATGCCCACAAAATAGGGTCGTGATAGCAGCTGTAATACTAATTTCCCTTAAGATACACGCATGTTTTCGGCGGCTTTAATCATCACTGACAAGCTGCTCATATCCTTCTATCCTGATTATCCGCATTGGAGCCTAGCCACCAGAAAATCATTACAAGACGAAGTACATGAACATTTGGTTGACGTTGATGTCCTGAACAAATCCCATCTCACCAGCAAAGCAAATTCCCATGGCGGGGCAAGTTCAGACTTTCGCCCATTGTTTAAACATTCAACGGTTGCGCTCGAAACCACCTCCACCAAAACAAACTCCCCAAACACTCCCATAAAAAATGGCACGCGATCTAGCTCCCGACTGGATCCTGCAAGAAACCCTCGCCATCCAAGCGCAGACAGCGCAATGGTTCAAAGACAAGCAAGCCGAGCACGCCGGCCAGAAACCCCTCACCTTGACGGTCCTGGGCTGTGGTATGCGCCAACACCACCACTACCACGAACAAGTCAACACAAATCGTTGACACCAAGGTAGGAGACTTGGGCACCGCCATCCTCAGCGGCATCTTCGACTCGCTTTCATCCCCTTCGGACTCTCCGGACCCTTCCAAAGCTCTTGCGCCTGCGGATCCTGCGGCGCCGGCGAAGCTGCCGAGTAGATTCAGTGCGTGTGTGACGAAGGCTGAGAGCGGGAGGAGGACCCAGAAGGAGTTGGAGAAGTACGAGACCAAGATCACGATTCACGAGAACAACAATTTGAAGGCGGTGCAGGATGCGGATATCATCATCTTGGGCTGCAAGCCGCATGTCGCGGAGAAGATTCTTGGAAACGACGAGATGCGCGCTGCGCTGAAGGGCAAGCTTCTTATCAGTATTCTCGCCGGTGTGACGGAGATCCAACTGAGGGAGATCATCTACCCCGAGGGAACGGCTCCTTCGTTCGGAGGATGCAAGATCGTGCGCGCAATGCCGAATATGGCTGCCACTGTGCGCGAGAGCATGACTGTCATTGGCACTTCGGACCCGCCTCTGCCTGAAGAGACGAACAAGATGGTCGACTGGATATTCACACGCATCGGCCGCATTGTGCGCTTGCCGCCTGCGAATATGGACGCGTGCACAGCGCTGTGCGGTTCAGGGCCGGGCTTTGTGGCGATTATGCTGGAGTCTATGGTTGCTGGCGCGGTTGCTATGGGCGTGCCTAGAGAAGAAGCCTACATGATGGCTGCGCAGACGATGCGTGGAACAACGGGGCTGGTGTTGCAGGGTGGTGAGCATCCTGCTATGGTGAGGGATAAGGTCATGACTCCTGGTGGGTGCACCATCGGTGGTATGTTGGTGCTGGAGGAGGGTGGATTGAGAGGCACTATTGCGAAGGCTATCAGGGAGGCGACTGTGGTTGCATCGCAATTGGGAGAGGGCAAGCAAGGTGTCAATGGAACGAGGTTCTGATTGAGTGATTATACGAGTCATAACAGAGACGTATAGACATGTATTGCATTTATATATATAGACCAATGGCTAGCCGAACTGGATGCTCGCAAGTCTCGATCCTTCGTGAGATGCCACTGTAATGAACTTTGTAAGACAGTGCTCGCTCATGCCAGCACACATCCCGTGTATCGAATATGTGCCTAATCTACAAACCCTATGATCGTAGAGTCACACAATCATCTCAACATTGAATGCTACAATAAATGTTTACTCACACACGGTATGACGATGACTCCAAACGCCGATCTCGGAGGCCGATCTGGCGAATGGGCAGCCACTAGTTTCGCTTAGCTACCTCTTGTATGCAGCCAGACGGCAGCCAAGCTGTAACTTTTTTGCCCTTTGCCATTGTCAATTGATTGCATTGCATTACCTGGTGAATCGTCGTCGTCGTCGCATCGCCAGTACACAATGCTCAGCAGAAGCAGCATGGCCGGCGCCATGCGCCCAAACTGGTGCGCCAGGACCCAGTGGAGCCAGATGTACGTGGCAAGCATCATAAGAGCAGAGCAGACTCAATGCGTGGACAGCATCGCTAACAGATCACACAGGAGAGCTCTCTCTACCACCGCTCGCCTCCAGAGACCTGGAGCCATCCCCGAGGATGCAAAAGACCTCAACAAGGTCTCCCGCAACATCACAAAGCCCAAGGCCCAGGGCGCGTCGCAAGCCATGCTGTACGCGACCGGCATGGAGCATAGCGACCTGGACAAGGCCCAGGTCGGTATCAGCAGTGTCTGGTACTCGGGTAACCCCTGCAACATGCACCTGATGAGCTTGAACAACAAGGTTAAGGAGGGTGTGGAGCGTGCCGGCCTCCACGGCATGCAGTTCAACACCATTGGTGTCAGTGACGGTATCAGCATGGGCACCAAGGGCATGCGTTACTCGCTGCAGAGCCGTGACATTATTGCCGATTCTATCGAGACTGTGATGGGCGGACAATGGTACGATGCCAACATCAGCATTCCCGGCTGCGACAAGAACATGCCCGGTGTCATCATGGCCATGGGCCGTGTGAACAGGCCCAGTTTGATGGTCTACGGTGGCACCATTGCTGCTGGCTGCGGACAGAAGCCTCGCAACAACAAGCTGGACATTGTCTCTGCGTTCCAGGCATACGGACAGTTCATTTCTGGCGAGATCGACGAGGAGGAGCGCTTTGACATTATTAGGCACTCTTGCCCTGGTAGCGGTGCCTGCGGTGGCATGTACACTGCCAACACCCTTGCCAGTGTCATTGAAGTCATGGGCATGTCTCTTCCCGGCTCTTCCTCCAACCCGGCTGAGAGCAAGGCCAAGATGATGGAGTGCTTGGCTGCTGGTGGTGCTATCAAGAACTTACTCAAGGAGGACATCAGACCTTCCGACATTATCACCCGCAAGGCCCTTGAGAACGCCATGATTCTTGTCAACATCACCGGTGGCAGCACCAACGCTGTCCTCCACTTGATTGCTATCGCCCACTCCGTTGGCATCACCCTCACCATTGACGACTTCCAAAAGGTCTCTGACCGCACACCTTTCCTTGCTGACCTCAAGCCTTCTGGCAAGTACGTCTTCGAGGATCTCTACAACATTGGTGGCACCCCTAGCTTGATCAAGTTCCTGCTCAAGGAGGGCATTCTCGATGGCTCCGGCATGACCGTCACTGGTAAGACTCTGAAGCAGAACGCCGACCTCGTGCCCGACTTCCCTGCCGACCAGGACATCATCCGCCCCATCTCCAACCCCATCAAGCCCACCGGTCACATCCAGATCCTCCGCGGCAGCCTCGCCCCTGAAGGCTCCGTCGGCAAGATCACCGGTAAGGAAGGCACCGTCTTCACCGGCAAGGCCCGCTGCTTCGACGCCGAAGACCTCTTCATCGAGGCCCTCGAAGCCGGCACTTTCAAGAAGGGCGAGAAGACCGTTGTCGTCATCCGCTACGAAGGCCCCAAGGGTGGCCCCGGCATGCCCGAGATGCTCAAGCCCAGCTCCGCCATCATGGGCTACGGTCTCGGCAACGACATCGCGCTCATCACCGACGGTCGCTTCTCCGGCGGCAGCCACGGTTTCCTCATCGGCCACGTCACCCCTGAGGCCCAGGAGGGCGGCCCCATCGGTCTTGTCCGCGACGGCGACACCATCACCATCGACGCCGACAACAACGTCATCGACATCATTGACCAGAGCCCCGAGGAGCTGCAGCGCAGGAAACTCGAGTTCCAGGCCCCGCCGCTCAAGTACCAGAAGGGTACTTTGTTCAAGTACGCGAAGCTTGTCAAGGATGCCAGCCACGGCTGCATCACTGATGCTTAAATTTGAAAGACGTACTCGCGAATCGGGTATGGGGATCATTGTACAGTGAGTTGGTTGAACATACCAAGGGATGGGTGTCTGGCGTCTCTTTTCGTTTCGATTTTTGGGGAAACCTTGACATGTGTTACTATGTGGGAAAAGTACCGAGCAGTGTCAGTCAGTAGAGGAGCTCGATGTTGGGCGTGTAAGACTCAGATCGCACAGAAAATGTGCATTTCGGAGGTAAATTTGAACACAGAAAAGAGGTACAATGCAAATTAACAGTTTTTATAATCATTTTTGGACTTGACCAAGTCTGTGAACAGAAAACTCTCTGTTTCCATTGCGTCGGAGCACAGGTACGTCACACATTGGATCTACCATCAATTTCCAAAGTGCCATCACTTTCAGCCCCATCAGGGTACCCAGCCCGAAGTCGATTGAAACTTTTCCCCCAACGAGTGTCGATACGTGACTAGGTGGTGTCGAAACCACGCAAGAAGAAACAACAACAACATCAACATCAACGACAAAACAAGGCAGCCACAGCGCGAAAATCCCATCAGAGAACAGAGGACGAACCCAGAGCATCACTCTCCTCACAACCCATCAATCCACACAGCCCACCCAACCCCGTAACAAATCTCAATGGCACTCCAAAACATACGACCCAAACGGCACCACTGCGCAGGGAAAAAGGCTCCATTCAGTCGCCTCGTACACAGCCGACGAGCCGCGGCAGTTGTTGCCGGACCTGCGCGAAAAGTTACTTTAGTCAAGAACTTGCTTGGAGATCCAGGTAATGGACCGGGGGTTTGTTTGGTGGTTGCGAATCGCTTCGTTTTCTGGCAGGCAAGCTTACCACGTCGTCATCTTGCAGTGCATGTTGTGGTTGACGTGGTCCCAGTGCATGGCGTTGAAGGAGCCGCCGGAGATGGGGAAGCAGTAGGAGGTTTTGTGGTCGATATCTGTTTTTTTGAGGTTGGTGTTGTTGTCAGCTGCTGAGACGTTTGTACAGACGTATCATGATGCCTGGTTGGACTAGAGGGAGAGGGACTTCTTACAGCCAATCTCGGACGAGCCGTGGCAGTTTCTGCCAGACCAGGTGGTGACTTGTATGTAGTGAGCGCTCGCGCTGGCTGTCATGAGTGCTAGGAGGAAGTGAGTGGGAAGCATGTTTGTTCTATCAGTAGAAGATGGTTGTAGGAGGAGGGAATATTTTAGACAAAGGTCCAACGGGGCCTAAAGTGGATCTGGAAGAAGGGTAAGAAAGGGGAGCAGGTTTCTCAGTCGGAAGCACCATCCATACATATATACAGGTTCTCGCTACGTGCTTCGAATCATCCTCCCATCCTCTGTGGATCGAATCATTTTGAAGGGAAATCTCAGCCGCAAAATTGGCTCTTTGATGGAACGGCTACGAAGTGATGTGGCGTGGAAGACCGGTATCGACCTTGGTGCCACAGGATTCGGGCTGAAGGTTGTCAGTCACACAAAGCGAGAAGCCATGCCACGGCTGAGTTGGAAGTGTCTCATAATTCAAAGTCGCACCGCTTTGAAATTGGAGGTGTCTTTTGAATTGCTCGAGTCTCGAATAGTCTCGTGTTGCCTCGGTGTCTGCTTCGTATCTGCGATATGTGCAATCGCTGCACTTTTGTATTGCATGTATGCCCTATTACTCAGTATAGCTCGCAGTGCGAAGACAAATGTCCCCTCCTGCCCAAATGCATGCAGTAGTCATAACCCATGTGTATCATACATCCATCATCACCAACTGACCACGCCCTTCTCTCTATCAAACCCTCCTCTCAATTGGCTCTCAGGCTTCACCACCTTGCCCTGCAACACCGTATATTTCACCACATTTTCACAGTCCTCGGGCCTGATCCTAGCCAGCCAAATGCACTGTGCCGCCTCAGTCTCACTCCCAGCTTCTCCCTTGCCAGCGTCAATCTGCTCTCCGACTGTGCGCTTCGGCTCGCCGCGACGGTATACCATCATGTTGGCCGAGTACTTGTGTCCGCCGACGTGCGAGATGAAGTAAATTCCGACTCCGCCTGGTCTCTCGTCGTGCAAGTCTCGGTACAGGCCGAGCGGTCGGAGTTGGCGCTCGAGTTCGCGGCGGAGTAGCGGGGCTGATTGGCCGCAACGGGCGTCGCGGGTGCCTTGGGAGCAGAGCAGGATGAGGTACTTGTGCGGGCAGTTGCGGAGACTCATCCCGGCTGGGAGATTTGAAGGGTCGAGGGAGAGGGTGGAGAGGTCTGGTGGGGTGGGAGGACCGGCGGGGTCATCGTTGTGTGAGAGGGTTGAGAGGGGTGTGAGGTTTGTGGGTGCGGTGTTGATGACGCTCTTGATTAGTTGCGGGACCAGGTTAGGTGTCACGCCGTCGATGTATTTGAACGAAGGCAGCAGGAGGACTGTCGTCGGGCGGTCTTTGCCGTATGGGCCGTCGCTGTCTGCGTGGTCTGGAACGGGGATGTTGGTTGCGCTCAGCATGAGCTTGCCGCCTTCGACGTTGTCGCCGTGCTTGCCCATGGCCTCCATCACGCTGCCCTTTTCGTCGGCAACATCGCGCACCCAATCGCTCTTGCCGGTGGCAACGAGCAGATGCCGGCTCCAGCCCTGGATGTGGCCGTACAGCTTGTCGTCCTCGTCAATGGCCCATTTGCGCGGCAGGCTGACGGTGCAGCTCTCGCAGTCGCGCAGGCAGTCGTCGCCGTCGATCTCGGCCTTTGTGCGCTGGAAGAGGGCGTCGGTGCCCTTGGCGGTCAGGAAGCCATCCTTGCGCCTCTCGGTGGCAGTCAGGTCGGTGGACGAGGCATTGGGGGTGAAGCGGTCCGTGAGGGTGCGCAGTAGGGACGCCATCTTGTGTTTCTGGATGTGGAACGGGGCCATGGCACAAAATGGCGGGCTCGCGTGGCTTTATCTGATGGCTGTGGCGGAACTGGGGCCGACCTTCTACCTTGATTGCGTGAGCGGCTAAGTGGACGTGAATGATGGTTGGTGAATGTCGGAACTTGTGGGGATTTTGGTATGATGATTATTGCTTGAAGGTAAGCTCGCACAAGACATCAGATAAGCCTTGCCAAACGACATCTTATATATGTTGGCAAGTATTGCGTTGTCTTGCATCTTCATCTCGGTCTATCGGGGTTAGTGAATGCTCGCATCCGAGTAAAAGTCCGGGTGAAGTGGGGGCTGTCGTTGGTGTGTGTAACGCATGAAGAAGAATGAACGATCGAATTAATCTTGGTGTCGTATAATGAATCTCAAGATCGATCCTTCTCATCTTCAGGAGCATGAGAGTCTGTCAAGCAACCATCGTAGCAATAGAGTGTGTGACGAGTGTCTTATGAAACAAAACGTACATATCAGAAAGAAAGTGTTGCTGACCAGACTGGCGACACGCCGTTGCTGTTCCCCGCGTGTGACTTCCTTCTGCCGCTTCGGACTTCACTTGCTTGCGGCCGATGCTTGCCCGTGTGCCTGAACCTTCTTGCCATCACGATAGACATATAACGACAGAACCCGACCAGGTTTGCGAGAATACTTGTTCGACCTTGAACCAATCCCGTGCCGAGTATTCAAAGAACGCTATCATGCGAGCGCAATAATGCCACGCAGCTACAATCACGGAGCTCATGGCTCGTCAAGCCCGCTGTATCCTCTTCACCGGGGCACCAGATTCCGATCGACTGGACTGGGATGAGAGGATACTTCTGAATGACTTCACTATTGGAGCGAGTAAATCGGTCATAGGTAGGGACAGTCAAGCTCCTCAACCTACAGCCTCTTGGCAAGCACCAGTATGGAGATCAATCAGCACTTCATCTGAACGTGCGATCCCGGATCACGCTCTTCCGCAAACGCAGTTCTTCTCTTTCAGTGCTCAGATACCCGACCTGGACATAGCGACCAAACAGGATTTTCTTGAGCACTCCATTGCCCTGCTGGACGGCCTAGTCTCATCGCAGATTGCCCCTGCAGACATCGACGACACGTCTCTCCTCAATACCACTACTACCTTCTCCTTCGCCTCAGAGACATCGATATTGTCCTCTGAATCTCAGATATCTCTCTCTCCTGGTACAAATGGTCCTCCCGTCCCTCCTAATCTTGCTATCACGGACATCGGACAAATCCCAACAGCCTCACACATACTTTCCATCGCGCCGCAAACAATCACTCTGAACATGCTATGCGCTGTGATTTCCATCTCACAGCCTCGAACGGTGACGGTTCGCCGCCGCCAAAGCACAATGGAGATCCTTGACTTACTAGTCGGCGATGAAACCCGCGCCGGCTTCAGCGTCAGCTTCTGGCTACCGCCCGCCGACTCTCAAAGCACTCGCGCTGCCAAAAGCGAAAATGATGACTTGCGTTCCACACTGCAAAGTGCAAGACCCGGCGACGTTGTTCTCATTCGCAACGTGGCATTGAGCGTCTGGCGCAAAGCTGTCTATGGTCAGAGTCTCGGCAGACGATGGGCGAGGAACTGCACTCGCATTGAGAGAATCGACGACGGCATGGTGCATAAGGGCACTGTGCTGCCGTTTGGATTTGTCGGGAAACTGGCGAGAGTAAGAGGCTGGAGAGACGAGTTCGTAGGGCGAAGGACGGTGGGCAAAGCAACCCGGAGCGGAAAGAGGAAGTTCGAGGAGGAGTTGCCGCCTGATTCGCAGGATTGAACGTCCCAGTGATGCGAAAATTGAAATCATGCTAGCTTCTACTGAGCTGAACGACTTTCTCGATGTGGAACACCGACCGTCGATTCCCATGCGCAAACAACAACCAATCGCGATACCGCGGACTTCAACAGCGGATGCCCAGACACGGCATCTTCTTCAAACTACGCTCCTCGGACCAAAAGATCGTCATAACGACGGTGTGGCGTTGCGAGCGGTTTGCTCTCCAGACCTTTATCCACAAACATAAGGGTTTGCCGCTCGGACATTCTCGGAAGTCGGACCAACTCTATTTCCTTGCGGCTCAACCTTCGACTCCATCCCACAAGGCCCCTCGGCCCTACAATCCTACCATCCACATAAAGACAGTGCATGGACAGAAACGTGCTTCCGCTCAGCGGGTGATTTGCGCTGAGTAATATCCTCCGGGCTGCGGCAGGTGGCTCTGCGCTGCGACCCAGTGCTTTGGGTCTTTTGTCGATTCTAGAACGCTGGTATTCGAACCGACGGCTGGTCGTGAGGCTCTTGGCACGGTGTTTACCGACTTCACTCGATGGATCGTACGGTGGATGTCATCGCACAATGCTAGGAAAAGTCCTGAACGGGGGGCGCAAACTCGTGTCGGATGGGTGGAATTGCTTACGGAAACAGCTGCTTGCCACTCTGGCGTGGAAGTTGTTGGAAGACGACTTTGTACAATTGAGGGGATCGTGACTGCAAGCAAGAATGACTACGATTTGATACTACTGCAGCGGCGGTTCTTCTCGATCCTCTGCGGGATGCCGCCTCCAGTTTTCTCTACTCCCCACAACAGTCGTCCCCGCGAGCGTGAGGTTAAGACAACGCAGTTGGCCCGGAGTGATCCAACCGAGATCTTTTCGAAGCTTCTGTTGACTTAAACCTTAGAGCAGTGTTCCTGAGCCGCCGCGGACACTACTCCAAAGCCTTAGCACTGCTTGGCAGCCGGATGATCATGTGCTTGGAAGCGGTCGTCCAATCACTACAGGTCTTTTGCAACTTCAGAGGGATTTGGTTGATGCCGCTTCCATGGCGAGTATGAAATTTGGACATGCCATTGATGAGCGGACCTTCGGCGTTCCCGTTTGACCATGGTTCAGTCTCCCGAAGGCTACGATTGGCAATTGCACACAGAATATCGTTAGACCTTGCGCGACGCTGTGACACGAGTCGCAGACCATGCCGTCCGCCCTGCCTGCGTTTATCATCGAAACGCCGCGGTACTACCTGGCCTGGATCATGACTGCCCGTCAACCGTACTGTCAGTTTGTCGTCAGAGGTGAAGTTACGCGGAGCCTTAACGCATTATTCCAATTCTCTAACAAAAGATCTACCACTGCCAAGCGAAGCGCCACGGAGACATGGTCCTCCTTACAGTCTATAAAGCCATCGTAATGTCTCCTCTGTTGGAACGTCTCATCCAATACAGCAACACTATCCAAATACACACATTCGCTCTCACACCCTCACACACTACTATTCTATCCATTAACTCAACACAACAACCAACCACCATCAACATGCAATTCACCGACCTCCTCCTCCTCAGCCTGGCCGCCTTCGTCGCCGCAGACTGCGACGAGAACAGCAACGACGGAGACGACTGCACCAGCAGCAGCGCCGGCACCGCAACCATCACCAGAACCTCCACCGACGTCAACGGCGTCGTCCTCACCTCCCTCGAAACCAGCACCAGCGTCCTCGTCCAAAGCTCCCTCGTCCCAGTCTCCACCCTCGTCTCCGACAGCTCCACCTCCCTCGCCGTCGACACCGACCGCTCCACCATTCGCGAGACCACCGACATCGGCAGCACCGCTACCAACACCGAATTTGCAACCACCACTGACGTCGGCCTCGCGGGCGGCTACGCTTACACTACCAACTCTGAGGGCAGCACCATTGCTACTTATACTGGTACTGATGATAGCCAGCCGCGCACTTCGTCGATCACCACTTCGACTGCTGTTGCTGCTGCTTCTGGCGACGAGGAGTCTAGCACTGCTTCAGAGAGTTCTGATAGCTTTGCTGCGGCTACTGCTGTGCCGTATATTGGCGCTGCGGCTATGGCTGGGCTTGCTTTCATCGTGTAAGCGGTTACTTAAGCTTAGACATGGATGGTGGCAGACGACAACGAGTCATTTGTACGGATCGTGTAACTCGCTGCCATTCGCGACTTGGGGAAGTTCGTACGCCTCAAGTACGCCAAGGAGAGGACTGTAAGCTGGAAAAGCAAAGGAGTGGTCATGTACCAAGTGGAGCGTGAGCTTGGAACAATCGATACGAGACGTCGGGCGATAGACCGACGCGTCGATACCGCAAGCAGTTCTTTAGATAGATAGGAATACTATAATGTCAGGTTTTATCAACGTCTTAAGGTTCGTTTCCAAGCCTCCCTGTACAAGTCTTACTTGCGACAATCGCAATTTGCGTGAGGGATGTCGACATCACATCTCCATGTTACAGTAACCGGATGCGGGCACAAGCATGCACTCTATCTGCCGTTGAGATGCGAAGAGAGACCTGTGGGTACCTCAGTGGCTGTTGCGCCAGCATCATGTGACATCGTGACCGATACCAACGTGAATACCACAGAGCCTTATGACAGACCTCGATCGCTGGTGAGCGTCTGTCGGCGGGCACCGACATACAACTATGTATGCACGCCTTAGAAACTGTGCTGATATGAGCGAGCGTCTTGATAACACTAATGTCACTACTGTCATACATGGGTTTCGGAAAGCGACCATCGTCCACTAGGATATCAGTGAAGGTACATGAATATCCTGGTGGTACTTGGCCATTACAGTCGGGTATAGATACGTAAAACGCAGAGTGACCAGCGAGGCAACTGAAAGCGGCCGCTCGGCTCGCCACAACTCCACGCCAGACACCCACCACTCAAGTAACCTAGGAGTGCGACGGCGCCCTCTCCGCGTCCTCCGTCTTCGCCGCCAACGCAGCCGAGTTCGAGAGGTATCCGCCCTCGGGCAACTTGTCCAGCGCATCGTTCTCCGCATCCAAGCTCCTGAAAGTCCACCAGAACGCAATCCACCCAAAGAACGTCAAGATCGCAATCGTAACATACAGCCACACCAACAACGGGTCTGTGGCCAGCGGCACGAAAGCCTGCGCAATCGCCGACGAGAACGCGTGCGTGAACCAGAACACACCCGTCACGAGCGCGCGCATGTTCTTGGGAGCTTTTGTGTAGGCGTACTCGAGACCGGTGATCGAGGCGAAGATCTCGGAGAAGGCAATGAGCAGGTAGGCGGGGGTTTGCACCCAGACGCTGAGGGGTGGGGGCACGTCGCAGTCGCTGGCGAGCTTGCCGCAGGGGGATTTGACGTAGATGAAGTGCTGGATCAGGGCGGCGACGATCATGCTGAGCATGGCGCAGACGAAACCGGCTTGGATCTTCTTGAGGGGCGTGAAGATGTAGCCCATGCGGGCGAGTTGGGGGTAGAAGAATTTGTCGAAGATGGGGATGAAGCTGTGAGGGTTGAGTGTCAGTTTGAGACCTTAAAGGGTTGAGGATCGTGTCTTTTGGCACGTACATGAGCAGTGTGAACGGATTAAGATTGTGGATCTTTTTTAAAAAAAAAATAAAGTCAGTATAGTGTCTTAAGCATCACCTTGGTTTGCATCCTCCAGTTACGTACCACGTCGTTTGGCACACCGTTCAACTCCATTGTTGCTGCCTGGGAAACCAGGTTGGTGGTCATCTATAGGCAAGGTTAGCCATATGTCTTCAACGTCGGGTCGATTTGTTTCTTACCTGGCCGTAAGGGAGCCAGAAGATGGGCAACCACAAGAAGACCTGACAGGCCTTGATACCACGTCGCACTTCATCAACCCAGGCATCGTCGAAGGTCATCCACTGAGGTTTGTTGGCAATGTTGCTAGGCCTGGCGCCATCCCACAAGTCGGGAGAAGAAAGATTCTTCCACGTGCGAACAGGGTTCAATGACCACTTTCCCTTCATTGCAAGGCCGTAGACCTTGAACGCCTTGACCAGGACATCTCCTTGCGGCGGCTTCTTGACGTAGTGCTTGTTGAGGGCCATCATTAGGAGTGGACAGAAGACAAATAGGATCGTCGGCAAAAGGTAAGATAGCCAGAAGCCAACGTACTTCTCGGCGTAAACCATGGAGATCTGTCCAGTGAGAGCGCCGACGTTGATGAGCATGTAGTAGCGCATGTAGACACGCGAGATGGTGATACCGGGGTCGACGATCACACGCTCGCCGCTCGGCTCGGTGCGAATGTATGCTTTCGGGTGGCTGTGCTCGTACTGCTCAGCAACAAGAGGAGAGATGCAGGCCTTGAAGAAGCCAACACCGCTACCGAAGAGGATCAGGCCAATGATGAAGGATCCAAGAGCACCACTCTGGTTGGTCATGACTTGAGGGATCGCGGCAATGATGATCAAGAAGTGGCCAACAGTGGCGAGGCAGATGGCGATGTAGATGGTCTTGAACTTTCCCCAATATTCATCGGCGACCCAACCACCTAGTAGGCGTCAATGTTGCTCAATCTGATGGAATGAAGTGACACTTACCAACCATGGGCATAACATAAGAGAAGAACTGGTTGAATTGGACCAGTCCTGTTGACGCTTGCTGCCCCATGCCCAGAGCACCGGCCTGACCAGAACCGGCGGCACCAGCTGCCGGGAAAGGTCCAGAGTCAGGTAGAGGCTGTTGGATGAAGTTGACGACTGTCCGATGTCAGTACAAGACCCACAAGCACAGGAACGTCATGTGTCTGGACATACAAACAGCAGTGGTACCATAGTAGGCGAAACGTTCGCACATCTCAACGATACCAATAACGTAGATCATCTGTTTAAAGAAGACATCAACAACACAAGACATGGAAGTCCATCAAGTTCGTGCGACTCACATAGTTGACCTTGCCATAGACCTTGCGAAGAGTAACAAGCTCCTCCTCCGTAGGGTATTGCTCGCCATTAGGTCCCACCAGCTCCTCCGAGCTCGAAGCAACCGCCTGCTTCTCAAGAATCGTCTCGTCCTTCAACCCCTTCTCAATGGCGGGGAAGTTCGCCGTAGCAGCGTCCACGATATCGAGAGCCGCGCCTGAAGACATTGTGAATGATAGCAAAAAGCGACAACGACAACGACGAGGGCTCCCCGGTATGTGGCGAGCACGCCTTTAAATGGCCACGCGATTCGTATTCACGAGCTGCCATTTTCAGCTTGAGCCGCCGGTTCAGCCAGACCCTGCCTGCCACACACATGCTGATCTCGGTTGTGTAGCATACAGGTACACCATTGGCGCCGAGTGATACCAGGACACACTGTAGCACCAGATAGCTGCGCCGCCAAGGCATGCAGTGCTGAGCCAAGGAGAACGATATCGCGGTCCAATCAAAGCAAGCTTCGATGGGGGACTGGCCTGAAGATGGCGAAATTTGCTCAAATCGATGGAGTCATTATTAGGTGAAACGGCGATGAAGAAATGTAAAAATACCATTTGGCATGCGTTATGGGATGTAAGTGTATTAACGTAGGATTTTGAGTATGTCAATTCGATGTTGACAGCACCTTCCCGATTAAGCATGGGCGTTCACCACCACCAAGAACTCAAGACTTGGGGTAGCGCGACGCCTGAAAGCGCCCATCTGCAGCCTCTAACATTGGCAAAGGATCACATGCGGTGTGGTAGTATCTTGCCTGAAATCCTTCGCCAGCTGCAGTCACATTGAGGCAGTTTCGCTCGGCTTTGGGTACCATTATGGTGGCTATCCCCGGTGTGAGGATACGCTTGAGAGATAAGATGATAGCTAGCGATTGTACTGCTTCAAATGTTGTGCTAAAGGAGCGTTCACATGATATGATGCTTGAGCCAATAACACAGCGAGGAGGGAATGAGGCATAGCGTTGTCAATAATGTCAAGTCGTCAGACGACTCGGATGCTTTTCGCTTGCTATGCTCGCTAACGTGCTCAGTGGAAGTTCATACAATGTGATCGTCAACATTATGGCAGCACTGATGTTATCGCCATTCAACTCTGCTTCAATCCAACTCTCTGCTGGTATTCCCTCACCACGTCCATGTTACTAAAACTCGTTTCTGGCTCCCATGTTACATCCGGCCAGCCTTCCCATTTCACCTGGTACAGCATCACTGGATCCTTACCCAGGTGCGCCGGGTGAGTGATAGGGTTTGATTCAGCATGAGCCAAAATCGCTTCGACGAAGTATTCGTCCTCGGGTAGCTCCCCGTCCTCCGATGACTCTTCAGATGAAGAGTCCTCGTCCATGACCGCAGACGGGTGCATGATGCTGGTCACTGGCTTGGCTTGTGGTTGGGAGACCTCTTCTCTTGTATCCTCTGCTTCTTCTTCTCCCGACGATGAATCTGATGCGTCGATCTGAAGGGGTATCATAGGAGAGCTAGATTCGGTCGATCGGGTATGGGCAAGGCCTGATTTTCTTGGAGATGTGCGGACTGGGAGTGTTGCCAGACTCGAAGGCTCGGGTGACTCGCTAGGCGATTGAGACTGTACAGGCTTTGGCGCAACCGAAGCGCCACCAATACCACGCCTGAGGAGTTTCGGTTTCGGAGCAGCGGGCCTAACATCGATGGAGTCACTAGCAGAGTCCTCCGAGTCGGAGCCATGTAGACTGATCACATTGCCGCGTACAAACGCAGACAAAGGTGCAACTGCAGGTTTGTGAGTCTCCTTGGCTGGCCGTGTTGTAGGATCTGGTGATCTAGATTGTTCGTTGGAAGGAACAATGTGGTCCAGGCGCCTGCGTTTTGGCTCGCTCTCGTTCGACAAGCTTAGACTTTGCATCGACGACACTTTGAGACCACTGGTGGGGTTTTGTTGTTCTTCTGCCGGGTTGTATCGCCAGCCTAAAGGCATCAGCTCGTTTGTGATGGGATGTCTGCGACGTCGCGGACGTTTTGGCTTTTCGAAGGGCTCAAGGTCGGCTGATTGCGGGTGATCGTCGACTGTACCAGATCTTGAGAACTCGAACTTCTTCTGCTGAGTCTGAGTCGACCCAAGCGGTTCTAAAGGTAGAAGTTCACCAGTAATTGGATCATGCTTTCGGCGCCGCCGCTTGGGCAAGTTGTCGAGTGACAGAGGGTCAAGGTCCGGGTTGCTCTCGAATCGATCATCTGAGGACGACTCTTGCTGCTCCATGTCCGCTTCCATGTCATCGTCATCATCACTGAGGGGTATCAATTCGCCCGTCCTCGGGTCCCTCTTCCTGCGCTGCCTCCGCGGTGGCTTGAAGACGTTGTACAAGGGCTTGTAAGATGGCCTAGCTCTTCCGTGTTTGCCAATGTTTACTTGAGCTTCTGTCGCATCCTGATCGCCATCAGTAGCGCTTTCGAACATGACAGTGCCTTTCGTCTTTGCCCTCTCTTTGCGCCTCGCATGTTGCTCCTCTTTGAACTTCCGATCTTCCTCCTCAGCAATCTTCAGCAACTGTTCTTCCTCTTGGAACTGCGCATTCTCGTATTCTTCCAGGTGGTATGCTGAGACATAGTCTAGGACTTCATCCAGTCCTACCTCGCTGAGGATAGTCTCGCCAATTTTGAGCTCGAAAGTAACGGAACCGCCCTCAAAGACGCGGTTGATGATGGTAGCATTGCGAGGTGCGTGTTCGGAGGCTTGAATCGGTAAGGGTTTGTCGTCGTAGGTGCGAGGCTTCACTTTGGGTGGAGCCTGTAGTTTGCTCGCTGTAGAGCCCATGTTTGCGGCTTCAGAGCGGTTTATGACGACTGAAAGCATGCTTGCAAGGAGAGTGGTGAGGGTCCAATAACGGAAGGGGTTATTGAAGACCCACGTGATTGACCTACATGTGCATTACAGGTAGTTGTCTTGTGAAGAAGTCACTCTGGTGAGTGGAAAGTGCTGGTAGCGTGTCGCGTTTGTCGCGTTGATTGATTGATGAGCTGTGGGGTTGCGATTGCGGTGTTCTAGCTCACTGAGACTTTTGACAATGAAGCAATCGACTTTTGGCAACGGCAGCCCTGAAGATGACTTTAACCAGCAACCTAGATCACTCATTTGTACAACACAAACACAGAGAGCATGTTGGTCTCGAGCTCCTGTCCGTACTGTCTATTCACTTCAGGAGCCAGACCACAGAGATACTTCTTGTACCTAAACTTCAGCGCGTACAGCACTTCCCCTCTTGACATCCGATCGGCAACAATGGCTGACTTCAGCCCAATCAACATTCGGGCATTGTCTACAGTGCTCTGGGGCAATCTACAAACCACATTCGACCAAATGGAAATTTAAAACGAGCTGCTTGTTCATCTTGTCTGTACATTGTGAACTAGGACAACCAAGACATTGGTCTCAGTGGTGTCGTTCCATGAAGAGTGTCATCACATAACCGTTGGCTATCTTTCAATGTTGCCTACGCACGATTCCGTTCTTCGAGCTAACATGATCTGACCCAAAGATCCGCAGCCATCTATAAATCGCAGAGTCTCTTGATCTCGAGTGGTGTTCTTCGGCCCTTTGGCACTATCAATCCCTTTCGCCAACCCCATCCTTATCCCCATCCCTGTCTCTTTCTTCCTATCTGCCCGTTCCATCCACGAGTAGGAACCGCAGTCATGTCGTCTCTTCAGAAGATCCTAGCACTAATCTTCCTCCTCTTCGCAGCCACTACCCTTGCAAGACCCAAGTCCCATAAGAACTCTCGTCCTGGCCAGCCTTGGGCAGCCTGCGACATCAAGTCCGGACACGTCCGCGACGCCTACACCCTGCGCGGCAGCAACTGGAACATCACCGAAGCGGAGCTCAAAGACGCTCTTAACAGCCCCGCCGGCACCGTGCTGACGGCGTGGCAGTGGGAGTCGGGTGTCGAAGATCACGATCGCAGAGTCTAGACGTTCGAAGCAAAAGTGAGATTCATGTTTTTCCTCGCCTGCTTCCGTGGCATTGCTGGCTATTTGGACGCTGATGTCGTTGATGTGTAGTTCAGATTGCCGATTCACGAACAAAAGAAGACTATGAAGAAATTGTTCAAGCTTGTTGAGCCGTGGCAAATATGGATCACACCGTATCCATTGCCGGAAGAACGGTCTTGACAGTGAGAAGCCTGGTTGATTATGGCTTTAGAGAGCGTATTTCGAGGGAGTCATCAGCTCCACTATTCCAGATCGCTGTTTCTCTAGGATCGTACCATGTTAAGCGCGCTGACTGTGCTCTAATTCCCCCTGTGACATTGGTAGATACAGCTAACTTCGATCCAATCATTTTTCTGAGTAATGCCCACACCTAAACAGTCACCTACTCACGCTCGACCAATCGCAAACCCCACGGGTGATGCTTATCCAACTCAACCCAGTATGGCTAGCCAAGACACTAGTTCCAGTGGTATCCCCTTGCAGTCATATCGCGACGAGCGAGAGTGCCATCCTATGCTATCTGGCACTTATACCCACCATCCCATTCCAGCCTTCAAGCTACTGAGACTCGATCCTAACTCAAAGCCCGTGCCCGTTGACGGTGCAAAACACTCGCAACGCCCATTGACCTCTCATTTCACGTCCCCTTGCCTCCACCCGCCTACCATCCGCCCGTCCAATCTACCATTATAACGCAACCATGCTCTTTTGCCAGATCCGAGCACTGCTCTTCATCTTCTTCTTCGCCACCGCTGTCGCAGGTGACAAAAATTCTCGTCCCGGCCAGCCACAGACAACATGCGTCAAACATGAATCAGGAGAAGTCCGCGACACCTACACCATCCGCGGCCGTAATTGGAACGTCACCGAAGCCCAGGTCAAAGACGCTATCAACACCCCTGGCACCGTGTTGACGGGATGGGGCTGGCGAGAGGCTATGGATGAGGACGGTGCGCGAGTGTTTAGAGCAAAGGTTGGTTCCAGGAAGGAGTGTTCACGGGCTGTCAAATATTGACACGTCTACTAGTTCAGGTTACCGATCCACGAGGAAAACGCGACGAAGAAGAAATTGGCGAAGCTGATCGAGCCGTTTCCGTTCAAGGTCAAGTGTTGGAAACCCAGCGATGGCGGCAAAACCAACGATCTGCCGCCTAAAGACGAGCAGGATGTTCTCACTGGCAAGTGGCCCAAATATAATGGTGACTTCCGGAAGCGTGTTTGAGGGAGTTGTATCTTCGTCGCCCGGGGTGAACAGAACTGCTGGGATATGATCTGTTTGCTATTTCTAGTTTCCAGCCTTGCTAAGGACTTTTCTTTTGCTCGTACGCGACATCTGGAACTACAAATTGTATTCTCCAGGACGAATCTTACGAATGGATTGGTACTGCACTCGCCCTCTTGAGTTGATCGATATTGCTGACTTCGATCCAATGATCAGTCGGACATTGGCTGACCTAAGTAATCGACCAATCACGCTCAAGGTAACAATTGAAGATTTGACCAAAAGATCCACAGCCATTGTGTCTGAGCAATCAAAGGTAGGCAGCCCTCGCGTCAACTACTTTCATTTTTTCTCAAAATTAATTGTGTCAATCTCCATGCCACCGCCGCATCTTCCTCCCATCTCCCGTCGTTCCACCACCACCAAGCCGCAATCATGCCATCCCTCCGGAAACTCCTCACTCTCCTCTTCCTCCTCTTCGCCACCACCGCTCTCGCAGCACCGAAATCCAAGCGCCCCAAATACGGCCTTCCGACGGCCAAATGCAAAGTCAAGAACGCCGGCGTCCGCGATGAATACTCCCTCCGCGGCAACAACTGGAACATCACCGGACCGCAGCTGAAAGCCGCCATCGAGACTTCTGGTACCGTGATAACGGGCTGGGAATACAAGTCGGCGATCGATGTTGACGATATTCATACTTTCAAAGCAAAGGTGAGAGATGCTGTGGTTGCTATTACTTGTCCCGAAGGGACCGTGGGGATCAACATCGCTGTGCGCTGCAGAACGCTGATAGGTCTCGTTGCTATTAGTTCAGATTGCCGATCGGCGAGGTCAAGGACACGCAGAAGAAGTTGAAGAAGCTTGTTGGGCCGTCTCCGCTCAAGATCAAGTGTTGATGTTGACCTGGTCGCTACATTGATCAAGCCAGTGGTATACACATGAGGGTTGTTTGTGGGATTCCTGCAAGGGCTTCCGATGGTCTTTACGTTCGAGAGCTTACACCTCCAAGCAGTGGGTGCTGAAGCGGGGTATAAGACGATTATACGTACATTGTACGCGCTTTAATCATCTAGTCATTATCGAATCTAGTCTCAGTCTATTAGTCAGTTTATGGCCTTTCCGTGCCCTCCTTGCCATCCACTCCTCTCAATACCCGCAATAACTCTCTATCCCGATCACATCAACAACCTCACCACCCACCATCTCTAATGATTACCACACCTCATCCAAGTCGGATCGTTACCAATCACTTGCTCTCCGCAAGTATACTCGTCCACTCTCGCCACCCAATTCTCGCCACACTCCCACGTCCAGCTCCCATCCCTGTTCTTCTGCACAGCCTTCCACTCGAACGTCGTGCCCGCCTTGACCTTGACATCGCCGCCCGTCCAGACCATTTTGCTGGACGTGTATTTCTCGGCATTCAGCGGCACCGCGCGCGAGAGGTCCCAGTTGCCCAGCTCGGGGATGGAGCCGACGATGTAGACACTGTCGCCCCACTCGGTGCGAACCTCGATGGGGAAGGAGAGCGAGACGGTTTCGGCGAATGCGCAGGCGGGAGAAGCGTCTGTGACGGGGATGGTGAGGGGTGCGGTGGTTTCGCAGTTGCCGGAGGCGTGGATGTTGTAGGGGTTCATGAAGGGGTTGATGGTGCAGTTGTAGGGGAAGCCGGCGGTGGTGTTGGAGATGTGGTAGGGGTCTGTGGTGGTGATTGTTTGGGTGGCGGTGCCGTCGCTGGTGGAGTGTGTTAGTTTGATGCTATGGTGTGGCGGTATGAATATTGATTGGGGAACGAACATGGTCTCTGTGAAGTTTTGCTTGAGGGCGAATTTGAAGTCTCCGATTTGGAGTTTCTGGGTGAGTTTGAAGGATGTGTCGGAGTAATTCTGGCCATTTTTCTCAGTGGTGCAAGGAATCCATTTGTCGACAGGCGTTGCATCTGGGCTGTCGCCCCACCAGCTTAAAGGCATTGTCAGTTTGGGGGATGGGAGGCATGTAGTTTCAAAAAAAAGCTTACGCCCAGCACCATGAGAGAGCATCGCCATTCTCGCTGGTCACGTTGAAATCAATCCAGTAGTAGCCAAACTTGTCACCGTTAGGCTGATTGGTAGCAAGGTGAGGGACAGTGAAAGCTGGGTAGTCGGCCGCTGCGGCGAGGCCGGCAAGTGCAAGAATGGAGATGGGCTTCATGGTGATGATTCTTTAGACAGTTTGAAGATGGAGGACATTGAGAAGGAACAGCGAAATCATTGATACTTGTAGCCTCTCAACCGAACAGCAGATCCTGACGGCTGAGCAAGATTGTACTCCGATATAGCGTGAAGGATCCGAGTCCAAGGATGTGTCGGTGGGCTGCGTGACGTTCTAGCAGCGGTATGTGCCACAATGGAAGACGGGTGAAGGATATAAGGCTTCGCCTATCTGCAACATCGTCGACATTGGCACCGTAAATAGCTCGGCTAGGGTGAGCTAGCATGCTTCCGTCCCGAATAGTGTCATGCGTGGTTTATGGGCGCGCGATCATGCTTGCAATAGGTAAGGCCTGGCAAGGACTACGAGCAAGACTATTGCCAGCTGCAGTGTGTAATCCACGCAGTACGGGATGGATTAATGAAAAGTGTGTTGGAGGCGTGCCGGACCTCTGTCCGTGAGGGTGGATAGTGGAAAGGCTTGTCGTATACACAATATAGGAGACGGGTCGTGGCGTGCTGGGCGAAGGAGATCTTTGGCCTCGTCACGCTAGGCAAACACGTGAGGTGGGATGTCCCTGTCGAGTGCATGATGGCATTTTCTCGTCTCGTCTCGTCTCGTGGGCGTGAAGACACGCCGGCTCATCAACGGTGTCTAGTGGGTGCTACATTAATGTCTCTTATAGCGCGACTCGTGGGCTCGTCTGCAGCGACCCCTGAAAAGGTGGCTTAGTGGCTCCCATCCAGCCTGGCGGGCACCCGGTGGTTGGCTGAGCTGGCACGAATGCGTAGAATGCGCCTCCCCCAGCCAGCCCAAGCTGCATCTTCGCGCACCTCGACCTCGACCACTCTCCCACTGCAGCATAATCCCTGTACCACGCGTCTGCTGCCAGATTATTCTCACTTACGCTGTTAGGAGGCCTCTCCTGTGCCTACTACCACCGCACCTACATCCTCGCATCACCAAATCCCTCCTACTACGGCCATACCGAAGATTCCCAAGTCCGTCTGCGCCATCTCCAACGGCGCGTGGAGATCTCACTTCTTCCAAATCCCCCGATCCCTGTCGTCGCTCACCCTCCCGGCCCTGCCGCCAGTTACTTTGGGAATCTCCTCGGGAATTGCTTGGGTCTCCTGCTCATGCTCACCTAAACACTGCTTTCCTCTACACACCATTCACCAGACTATGCTGCCAGTGCTCAGCCATCCTTAGAGAGAAGCAGCAGTGAAACGCGCTAGAAACATTCCCGTCAAGCCATTAAAACAGCGCTGCGATCCTGCCACGACCGACGAAAAGAACATGGTACAAAGCTCGCAGGCCACATACCACGGAGAGGGATATGAAGACTGGGATTCCTATCCGTTGACGCCGCAGCGTTCCAACTCTAGTAGCGAGTACAAGCCCGCTGCTCAGCCAGCCGCTCT
>Ga0265797_10003479_pt1 | contig 25072 bp, 23 predicted proteins | sample P2T30metagenome_FD_192433 | JGI IMG/M metagenome (GOLD analysis project Ga0265797, IMG submission 192433) | Plant litter microbial communities from East Loma Ridge, Irvine, California - P2 T30 | ecosystem: Environmental > Terrestrial > Plant litter > Unclassified | place: USA: California... | reverse complement strand
AGAAGGTCAAGGTCGTGCTTGCCGGTGCCATGTGGAACAACCCCCATCTTCTCGTCTTGGACGAACCCACCAACTTCTTGGACCGCGACTCTCTCGGTGGTCTCGCTGTTGCTATCCGCGACTACAAAGGTGGTGTGATCATGATCTCGCATAACGAAGAATTCGTCGGTGCTCTCTGCCCCGAGCAGTGGCACGTCGCCGACGGTCGCGTCACCCACAAGGGTCACCTTGCCGTCAACATGGACCGTTTCGAGGACTCGCGCCCTGGATCCAGCAATGTTAGCAGCAACGTGAGCTCCGCTGCGCCGTCCACCACCGGTACTCCAGTCATGAGTGACGCCGAGGGTAACAAGGATGATATGAAGTTCAGGTCGAGGAAGAAGAAAAAGATGACCAAGAAGGAGCTCAAGGACCGTGAGGTCAGGCGTAGACTGAGGTACATTGACTGGTTGAACAGTCCCAAGGTATGTTCTTTCCCATTCCACCCACATCGATGCAGATTACTAACAATTTCACTAGGGTACTCCTCAGCCACCCAATACTGATGACGAGGCCGAGTAAATGTTGTTGCAACTGTTTCGGATTATGATCGCATTATGATATCTTAGACTATGCAGATTTGCATTGCTCGGCGTTTAATAGAGGCCTGGATGATTGACTGCATTTGCGTCACCGATAGATTTTGAACGTCTAGCTGCATCCTTATGATGAATCAAAAGCATTTCCTTTTCTTCAAGCTACAGTCTTGTTCCTGATTTGCGTGAGTCTTGCTCCTTTGTATGAGCTACCTTCGCCTATTATGACGTGTGAGCACCAACGCTACCCGGTAGGGTCCAGCAATGTGAGAAGGTACCTAGAGTCGATACATCATACTGCCGTAGTAAGGCAACTACTCGGTGAACAAGTGATGCGTCTCAATTGTGCTTCTGCGCTCAATAATGTAGGAGTATAGTGCAGAGCTGCTTGAGATGTCGTCGCGTGCATTGTCTTTGCTGTTTAGGATACCCAATGCTTCAACACCTACATACCGACCTCTCATGTTTTCATTTGGCTTCTTCAATCGTTCATCAGTGCGGTGGTTCGATCGGTGGGTGCAGAGCCCAGATTGCGTGCACTTCGCTCCTTCCACCTTCACTATCTCACCAATCTCACCAGTCCACTGCCCCACCTGGGCACCCAACGAACACTCACGCTCCGCAAGTCGGACCCCGGAAAGCACAAGGTGAGTATCGCCTCCCAACAGCTTTTGCCTAGCGGGATAGCAAACGCCTGCAGCTGCTCTCTCGCCTCGCTCCGTTGATATAAGCCCGCCTTTCTCTTCCTCTTTCCATCACCTTCCCGCACCACCCTTCTCCACTATCAACCCCTCCACACTCTCTATACCACACACAACCACGACGACAGTACCTGCAAGTACGCTTCCATGAAGCTCATCACTGTCGCCCTCCCTGGGCTGGTGGCGCTCGTTGCTGCCTCGCCGGTCGAGACTACCACCGCTGCTGCGGCTTCTGTGTACAAGAACGATGACGTTCACACGTAAGTCGCCTCGCCTTTCGTTCATGTTGTAAGAGGTTGGTATACTGACTGCCAATAGGTACAAGTGCGACAGCGACAAATATGTCCTCTCTTGCCTCCGCTCGGGCACCTGCTCTTTCGTCGAGGCGTGCTCCTTCGCGTGCGCCGACAACAGCAAAGGTGCTTGGTGTACCGGTTCAGCTACTGATACCAGTGTTGAGGATCGAGCTGTTGGCGACCCTTCAGCCATGCACCTGAGCAATGACGAAGTCAAGTAGGTAACCTCCATCGTTGATCAAGAAACATTCAGTAATCTTATCGCTACAGGTACTCCTGCACCCACGACGAGTGGATCCTCGCCTGTCCTGTCAACGCCGCTTGTGCTACCATTGAGTATTGCCTGGTCAAATGCATCGCAAATGAGCGAGGTGCTGAGTGCTCGCCCGGTGCACCCGAGAAGCGTGACGTCGATTCCGATGTTCATATCGAGGACAAGAAGACCTACGAGTGCGCCAAGGATCGCACCGGTGTCTTGGTCTGTCAGTATGGCTTCTGCCAAACCGACCACTACTGTAAGAAGGGCTGGAAGTGTCGCGACAACTGCAACTGCTGCAAGAAGCCCAGCATGTTCGACCGAGACGTCGACGACGCCGAGATCACTGAGGCATCTCCACGGTCTAAGGACCCATCTGTCTCTTCTGCCCATGTAAGCAATCTCCTGTATTCTCACTGAGCTTGAAGAGATCTGTACTCCAGACTCGGAATCGCTCGCATCTCACCTCCGATGGCTACGATTTGTGTCGCAGATCTTTCCAGGTCGAAGTATACATCGTCTTAGCAAGTGTGTACTTGTTAAGATTTAGTTGCATGCACACTGCGAACTGCGACATGCGTTCTTTCCACCCCTGACCACTACATCCTTCTCCCGCAATAGCACATTGCTAACAAAAGTTTTCAGGCCCCCACTGTCGTCGAGTCGGACACTTTGGCCAAGCGTGATCCTCCCTGTGCGCCTGGAACCTATACCTGCCTGGAGTCCGCGTCAACGGGTGCCTGGATCATGACCTGCGACTACAAGGGTGCGTGGCAGTACTCGTCGAACTGCGGTACGTTGAAGTGCCTCGAGCGATCCGATGGAGCCGCCCATTGCTGGAACCCGGGACCGGAGTGGAACACGGATCTGGCAGCCGCCAAGCGTGAGGCTCCTTGCATGCCTGGGACCTATTCCTGCGACAACGACGAATCAACGGATGACGCCTGGATCATGACCTGCGACTACCGGGGCAAGTGGGTGCAATCTGCCAACTGTGGGGATTTGAAGTGTCTCGCGCTATCCAATGGTGCCGCGCATTGCTGGAACCCAGGACCAGAGTGGAATACGGCAATTGCAGCTCGTGATGAACCATCGGAAGTTCCATTGGATGTCGCTCCATCTCAGTCCTGTGAGCCTGGAACATTTGGTTGCACCTTCAACTCTGCCACAGGAACGAGCTGGGTAATCACTTGTTCTCCGTCTGGAATCTGGTAAGTTCTGGATCTACGAAGTCTATTTGAGGCATATACTGACTTAGTACCTCTTCCTCTGCAGGCTGTGGTCATTCGACTGTGGTCAGGGACAGACCTGTGATCTAGCAGCTGACAGGAAATCTGCCCACTGCAGGCAGAATGCGAAGCCTACCATTGGAGCCCGCGACGAGCTTCTCCAAGTCCCATCAGAGCTGGCTCCATCTATGTCTTGCTCACCTGGAGCGTTCAACTGCGCCTATAGGAACGCGACTCAGACGGAATGGACTGTCACTTGCGAGCAGTCTGGATCCTACTGGCAGTGGTCTGCCGACTGCGGTAAGGGTTGGAAGTGCGTTTCGGACGGTCGTGTTGCACACTGCGTCCCAAAACAAGCTTTATTCGAAGCTTGGGAAGCTTGGGAGGCCACCCAGACCTCCACATCGACTCTCGAGGTTGAGGCTTCAGCAAAGGCTTGAGCGGAGTCTGAGATAACAGAGTAGAAGGATGTGAGAATGAGAGCGATCGGTGCGCGCGGCCTTACGGATACGCCTGGTGGGTACGCCGACTCCTCCAAAAGCATGCAAGGCGCAGATGGCAGTCGCTAGTAGGGCTCTAACCACTCTTCATGACGTCGTTTCTGAAAATAACAATGAACGAGACACTTCCAATGCCTTGTTCCTTCTCTTGTGTTGCATGTGATATCTGAACAAGCGGTGACTGATCTTTTCGAGACCCGGTGGACGAATAGTTGAGGATGATGTCGTGAGGCAGAAGGATGCGATCGATCGAATGCGACGTCGCTAATGGTTGGTGGCGCTAAGGATCTTATGCCGCGGATCTGAAGCTTAGCAGCTGCACAATAACGGTTTGGCTGCAAGCTGCATGGTGCGCTACATGTTTTTGTGGTATCTACAGGAAAGGCACGCGAAGACGCGTCTATCAAGTCTAATCAAGAAATGAAGATTAAGAGCAAAGAGCCGACAGGAGCCCGTCGCGAGCAAAAGACCCCTTGGAAAACTGGCGGGGCTCACCCAGCACCTAGTCTCAGATCGACATCGCGTCCCTGCATACACTCGTCATACGTTAAAAAACAACCCTCTTCCAGCTGACCAAGAAACATGCACAGTAGCGCCAAACGTCTACCGCGAATTGTGGCTTGTAGGATATTGAGGATCTAGACTTTCCTCCCCTCCTCAGCTTCTTCTTCCTGCTGTGCACCTTCTACGAGCCTTTACTTTCGCAGATTGACCTTCCGCGGAGCTTCGTCTTCGTATCCAGGCAACAGCCACGATGTCGTTCATTGTCGAACATGCGAAACAGGCCGTCACCGACAAACAAACCAATGTCGTCATTTTCTCGGCCACGGCCATTGCCCTCTACGGGTATGACCAGGGAATGATGTCCCTCATCAACACGAATTATGACTACCTATCCACCATGGGCCTCGAGGAGGAGTCACCAGTCGTGGGTGTGATCGTAGCGGTTTACTACCTCGGCTGCGCTGTCGGCGCTGTGCTCTTCTCCATGCTCGCGGATAAGTTGGGAAGGAAGAAGAGCATCTTTGCCAGTCTGGCAACAGCTAGTTTGGGAAATCTGATCATGTTCGTAGCTGGAATGGGCATGTTGGGAAAGAGCACGGAGATAGCATTGGGCGTTATGCTTGGTGGACGTGTAGTCATGGGACTGGGTGTTGGAGGCATCGACGCAGTCATTCCCACCTACTCCTCCGAGTTGAGCGCCGACGACTCTCGTGGTAAAGCGCTGGCCCAGGAGTTCCAGTCCAACATCTTCGGTCTGGTAATGGCCTTTGGTATCAATTTGCTCGTTACCATCCTCCTTGGAAAGCAAAATCAGTGGGCGTGGCGCGTCCCTATCATCGTCATGCAGGTCTACCCCGTTCTGTTGATGGCGTTTGTCGAACGGCTTCCGGAATCACCACGTTGGTTCATCTTCCATGACCGCCAGGAGGATGCGAAGAAGGCATTAGACGACATCTATGGAGATGAGGGCAAGGAGAAGCTTGATGAGCTACTCGAACAGCACGAGAAGGAGAAGGATATCAAGGTCGGGTACATGGATATGCTCACGCCCGGTCACGAGCAGTTCCATCCTACTATGGTCACAGTAATGTGCCAGGTTAACCAGGCGCTTACGGGTTACGGTGCGGTCAGTGTGTATGGGCCGCAGATCTTTGAGGTAAGTTGTGTCCATGATCAAAGTGGTGCGGCTTTGACTCAATACTAACATGTGAAAACAGCTCCTAGGCTTCTCAGTCCGCAACTCTGAATACCTCACCCTTGGCAACTACGTGTCCTACTTCTTCCTCATGACGCTCGCTTGGCTCTTGATCGATGCTATGGGCCGACGCAAGATTATGATTCACAGTTCCGTCATCCTTGCCACTTCTTTCGCACTTCTCGGTGTTTTCGGTGGCTTAGCAGCAAACTCTGAGCCCATGAACATTCCCATTATCGTCCCCGGAATCATTGGAACTGTAATTTTGTTCGTCGCCACCGGCGCTTTCGGAATCGGCTGGCTCTCAACCGTGTGGTTGTTCCCCACTGAGGTCTTCCCGACCACCGCTCGCGCCCAAGGCACCGCTATCTCCGTCATCATTTGGGGCTTTGCCAACTTCGCCATTACCTTCCTCACGCCCGTCCTGTTCAACAACCTCGACTACTGGATTTTTGTCGTCTTCGCTGCAACCAATGCTTTCGCTGGGCTATGGACGTACTTCTATCTCCCGGAGACTGGTGGCAGGACATTCGACGAGAACATGGACTTCTTCAAAGAGGCGAGTGAGCAAGGAACATGGAGGGTTGGCAAAGTGGGTAAGGGCGAGTGGAAGAAGATGTACTATCCCGATGCTGAGGGAGGTGATGCCGTAGAAGCGGAACGTGTACCGCTGTTGCAGCGGGTGGAGGACCAAGTTCCTAGCGTGGAACAGTCTAGACAGCCCAGCCCGCAACGGGAACAATAGAGAAAGGCAGCCCAGCCTTCTATGACGCGGGGGTTCTGAGGGACCCTCGCGGCATGGTAAAAGCGGCGCAAAAGGTAAGTCATGCTAGTCAACTCTACTCAGGGCTGCGCTGACGTCATCATCTACAGTTATCGTATCAATTAGCATCAGAATGAACATACAATCTTCCTCCAACAAAATTTCGGGCGCATCAAGATGTTGATCTACATGGAGTTTCCGGGTGATGCTCGACGTTCTGCCCCACAAACTAATATACACGATATAGCCAACCCGGTTGCGGAGAATACCCGGCATCTACGTGATCCAAGTACCGACCACGAGCCACGACTATTAGATTGAAAGCGATCAAAACCCCCGGATACTATCGTCATGGCTCTGCATGCAATGTGTTCTCCGCGAGGCCAAGCGATCTTCATACATCCTGTTCATAAGTCTTGCAGCGTCCGCGTTATGCGCGCGACATTTCGTTGCCCTCTGTATCGCCCGCCAAAATGCGCTCACTAACGTATGCAGTTGCGCTCTGCGTTTCCCTAGCTAGTACTGGAACGTTTGCGACGGCGCAAAGAACAGGCTCACCGTCCGACTCGCCCCAAGACTCGGACATCTACCAGTCCTCCTATCTCGGCGGCGAGCACAACATCGATCCCTCAGACCTCCCAAACTTTACACAGCTCTGGAACGCAACCTTCAACCCGGACGAAAAAGTAAACTGCCGTCGCTGCATGTCACCTCTGACCCGTCATTAACACAACCACAGCATTGGGCGCGCCCTCTCGTTCACACTCTCTCCTCCACCGGCCGCCAAATCGTTTTCACCGCGTCCACCGAGAATCGCATCAGAACCTTCGACGCAGAGACCGGGCAGCTACTGAACGAGCGCCAAATCGCTCCGCCATGGCCAATGGACCAAGCCTACTGCACGACGCACGTCAGCAAAACACTAGGCATAATGGGCACGCCCGTCATCTACCGCGAAGACGGCAACGAGATCGCATTTTTCTATGTCAAAAGCTACATCGAAGACTATAGACAGCCAGGTGGCGCCTACCCACCTCTGAACTCCGTTTACTATCTTCACGGCGTATACCTAGACACTTTGCAGGATCTATACAAATACCCCATGATCATCGATGGCCAGCCCTCCGATAACGACATGCGCAAGACGTTTCTCGGCGGTCTGGTCTTGCAGCGGCCTGCGCTGCTGTTGCTGGGCGATGTGCTGTATGCGGGGTTCGGCGGGCTGTGCGACGCATTCAACTACACTGGAAGCGTTGTCGCTGTTAACCTCGCGACGCAGAATACGTATACTTGGACGACGCAAGCAGGAAACGCGAGTCTGTACAATGACGACTGGACAGCGTGGCATGGCGGTGGCGCAGGTGGCATCTGGCAGGCTGGCGCGGGTCTCTCGTCAGATGGTAAGGACGTCTTCTTCACGATTGACAATGGCGGCGGGTCGACTGCTACGACGCTTGATGTCACGCCGAGGAAGGGTCAAGAGCCTTTGGGTGTTCTTTCGGAAACCGTGGCGCGTATTACGCTTGATGAGGCTGGTGGTGCAGGAATTCAACTTGTTGATTTCTTCCGTCCGTCGGACTGGCAGACGGACTCTGGACAGGATATTGGGAGTGGGGGGCTTGCTGTCCTTGATGGCGATGTTTTCAAGACTAAGAGTGGAAAGAGGATTGGTATAGCGACCTCCACAAACCCGAAGATGTACGTGACGGAAGTTGACAGCTTGGGTGGGTATCTGCAAGGCACAAACGGTACGGATGGAATCCTACAGACTATTCCTTTAGAAGGCGAGGTCTTTGGTGCGATTGGATCTTATCCGCTAGAAGGCGGTTATATCTACGTCAACCCTGGCAACACCGCTCTATCCGCGTACGCATTTACTCCGAACGCATCGTCCTCGCTCTTCAGCTTCGCTGGCAAGTCCTCCGAAACGAACGGACATTGGGGTGGTGCTGGCCTCCCGACTGTCACCAGCAACAAAGGTCAGCCTGGCACAGGTATCGTGTGGGCTACGGATGTGCAGGCTGGACTGAGAGCGTTCAAGGCGGTGCCGGTCAATGGGACGTTGGTTGAGCTGCCGCTGCCGAAGGTGCAGGGTGCGGCGAAGTTTGGAAGACCTGTGTTTGGCGATGGGAAGGTGTTTGTGATTGATGGCCAGGGACGCTTGATTGCGTTGGGCAAAAAGACGTAGACGTAGGCGTAGGCTTAGGCGTAGAAGCAGCAGTAGTGGTAGCAGTAGATGGAGTGAAAGAGAAAGGAAGAGGAGCTGGCTGCATCCACAAAGGTAGCGTGTCCATCTTCGAAGCACCTTAACGTGTCCTTCTGGTGTACGCAAATGTCTCGTCACCTCAAATTCAGAACTCTTGTACCGTCTCCAAGATTGCTGCCTTGGCTCTTCTCTAGGGCTTACTCGGTGATCTCGGACATGTCCATGGGTCTCTCGGCGTTAACAGCGCCATCCCGGGTGAAACCATCAAAGCCGCATCTCCAGCCCGCCTCATCTTCGTCTCACACTCCCAGGCAACAGCATAACAGCCAACATCGGTCTTTCGAAAGAGCGCGACCCGCGATTTCGCTGTCGGACACATGAGCGTATGCCCCGGCTATTGATGCCCACCAACGAGAGTGAACACGCACAGACCCCCGCCCGCTGCATCATGTCGGCTCCGAGGATCTCGTTCGCTGGTCCAAGTGAAACTAGTCCAGTTTGACCATTAGCGCCACCAGCTGATGTGTGCACAACATGTGCATGAGGTGTTGGTGTGAGGGGGCGGTTCTTGATATAAAGCTTCCCTAGACGTTGTCGCTTCCTTTTCTTCTCATTCAATCACCTCATCTCACAACTATTAAAATCACAGTCTTGCCACGGTTTTCGTCAACTTTGGAGACGTGCAGGTCTTCGTCCGAGCAACATCTAGAACTTTGTGTACATAAGCATATCTCTTCGGACCAATCACAGCATACGTTTTTGTGAGCAAGCAGCGAAAAGAGGCGTAACAGGACGAACGGGGATTATATAAACAAATCGCCGGACCGACTTCAACTTCGAGTATCAACATCGACGTCGAAATCACAGCTTGCAAGAAAGAGACGAAGAGCGACACCATCCCACCAACTAACGAACCTCAATATGTCGACCACACACCTCACAGTCCACGACCTCCTCCGCATAACATATACATACGAAATGCGCGCCCTCGAAGCACAGGCACACATGCAACCTCGACCGCGCTCGGACTCAGCTTGCTCGGTAGGTCTCCTCAAGTTCACGGACGAGGGACGCAGAATGGCGAAGACTAACAACATACAGATGCCAGAAACATGTGCCCATCTCTCACCACCCACTCCCTCCAGCCCAGAACACGCCATCCTCGAAACCGACTTCACAGAAAAGTACTGTCGCAAAAGCCGTCGGGCTTGAACCGCCCCCCTCCCCTACTGTGCTGTTGTCCTGATTAGAAGACAATTCGACATGTGATGACGGAGAAGACGCCACCAGCACTACCACCACGCTATCAGACCGCCAGAACGCAAGAATGTTTTCCCCGAAAACCTTAATCACCACGGTACCACATCAGCTCTCTCATTTCGACCTCAATGACGAGGAGCGCATCATCGCTTTCTGTCCGCACATGGCGCTTCGCAATGTAGTGGACTTGGTTTGCGCGTCCCGGCGCGCATGGGGCTTGCATGTGCATGATGGGTGTGTGAATCGGTCCGACTGCGGGAGTGATCATTGGCCGCGGGAGAGAGGAGCTGACGTCGCGTGGGGAAGGCGAGGAGATGAGGGATATAGGGTTTTTCGCGCATGCGCTTCAAGCGCTGGAGTCGTATGATGCGTGGTGGACGTAGCAAGGGGTGGTTCAAGACTTGGGATTTGTTGAGTAGTAGTATTTTGGTTCGTTGGACGCGCTATGCAATATACCCCTTCTTTCTTCACGCAATTAATATGGCTTGAAGCTTGGTCTAGTATGACTTTGTGGTATTGCATGTGATCTTTGTAATTGTCCAAGAATACTAAGTACGTTACTGCGCTTTTCTACAACTACTTACCTAGATATGACTTGCCTTCGGAGACGGCAGCTCATCTATGGTGCTCGCATGTATCCTGTTATCGAACAAGCCGCTATTCTAGAGGGAGGTGCATTTGTTTTACGCCGCGCATTCAACCCCCGGACTTGATATTATATCCGTAGACTACAACACCCGATGTACAGAGGTGTTGTCGAGCCATGTCAAAGCTCGTTTTAGGCCTGCAAAGCTTGCCTCTTGCACCAAAGCTTGCGAATACTATGTCGCTCTTCTTCGCCCTCTAGTGGAGGCTTTGTCGGATGTTGATGATGGCAATCGGGATAACAGGAGCTCTTGCGCGCCGCGGGAGTGCCCCATGAACTCAATGAGCGGCTTTTGCAGTCAACGCAGTATGCTGTCGCATCCCTACGCGCAGCGCATCGCAAAAATATCTTCTTTGCTTCTCGCGAGACTGCAGAAGCTGTGCCAGCATGTTGCATGATGGTGGGAGTAGCAGACTCGTTGTTAGGAGTGCGTCATACCGCAAGCTGAGCTGTAAAGCCAACCGCAACAGCGCACTCTTTTGCAGGAGCCTAGAAAGCTCGCCATGCTTAAGAGCGAAGTATAGGCAAGGAGATGTGCGTCCTGAGGTCGAGAAGGCTCTCGTAGCTGCCAGAGATAGCTGTGGGGTGGGTGTAGCAGTGCACCAAAGCGAGAGCGTTGTAGCGGAGCTCGCAAAAAAGGGCAAAAAGAGACAAACCAGCAACAGATATACCTATAATCAGCGTGAACTCTCGACCCACCATACACTTCTAAGTCAGAAGTACTGGCAAAAAGAGGTTGGAGCACATAGGACAGTATACTATGCGGAGGAACAAAAAAAATCAAATGGCAAAAAGAAATAACAAGGACGTACCTGATGCCCAACTCCAATACCCAGCCGATCCCATGGGGGATCGACCCACCGCACGTTGTCGAATTGCCGAACCTCTTATGCAAACTCAAGACGTACCTGAACCAGATCCTAGACCGCTGAGCCAGTTCGTTTTGTATACCGAGAACGGTCGCCCGGTGTGATTTGATGGAAGATAGAGGTTTTAATTGATATATATACCCCAAGAACCTCAGATTGGGTGGGTCCAATGGCATTTTGGATTCTGGGGCGGCGACGTGGGCGATTCGCTAAGGCGGGGCGACGACAGGGTTGCAGGGGACCTCTAGGCGACGGGGAGCACCAGGTCTGCATTGTAATGCTTCATCTGATGTTCGACTTTGTTGGGGTGGCTGCTCTGCCGCTTGAGACTCCTCTCCGCGACCACAAGCTTGACTCCCTCCCATCTCCTTGACTAGATCACCCCGCGCCAACGTTGAGCTGAATTGGACCTCGATTCCACGAGAGTTCTATCCCAATCGCCCTCAGTGCAGCTTGTTGTGGTGTTGCATCTCATATGGCCCGGTGGTGAGCCTTGGCGCAAGTTTGGCTTGATACTGCCTCTCCTCGACGGCAGCAACACCACCACCACGCCACCTTTGCGCACTCGAGCGACATACTATTGCTCGGGGGAAATCTAGCATCCAGCTCCTGCAAATAGAAGCGGCATTGCAGATGTTCAATCTGCATCTCTTGCGGACCTCTGGGGCGGCGGCAGCGCCGGGCAGCATCCAGCAAGACACCCACCAAGCCGGCAACCACCTCGAGCAGCCTGCATGCCGTCGAGTAGGCAAGCGGAAACGGTACTCAACACTCTCGTCGCAGCAGAGGTATCGCTCATACAGCCTGCGCCCGTCGTAGACATCCGGCGCAACGGCAAGTTTTCAACACCACTCGGTACGACACACAATGGTCAAGCGCTCAGCTCGCGAGCGCAAGCCTTCAGGGAACTATTGGATAGCCTGCGATGCTCCCTGCTCGCGACGGCGGCGGTGACCCCTCGAACGAGATCCCCGCGATCATAAGTATCTCTCATCACCTGGCGGCCTCATTCGCACCTCTCGGACACGACGACTGCAATACACATGCTCCAACCATGGGTGTGGGACAGTATTGCCAAAAGACAGAGCAAATGCACATGACCATCCGTGCGAAGAGCTCTTTTCTCAAGGCTGCCGGAAGGCCGCATTCGCCACAACGCACTCCGCGGGAGTCTCCAAGTGGACCAAGGGGCGTACAACGCCGTTCTCGCAGTGATTTGGGGCAGACAAGGACATAGACTGAGGAAGACAAGGGACATTCACACCCACTCCAGGTAAGGCAGGAGAGACTGTTACCTTTGAACCTCGGAGCGCCTTCGGAATGGCCTGCACTCAACTCGTATTCCCAGGGTTGAGGACTTTGATGAAGACGCAGGCTTACGAAGACTGACAGTGTTGTGACAGCAGATGCTCGACATGCACGGCCTGACCCCTGGCCCTTCCTCGAAGACTTGAGAAAAGTCGGGCGCTCCTTCCGCACAATGCGCGCTCCAGCCGTACGCTACCACACCTCGAATGGATTGAGAAGCCACGAAGCAGGACACCGTACGACCGATCTCGGAAACCACCTCCCGAGGCATCTGCGGCGATGCGCCAACGGCCGTTGTAGCAGATGGCTATGGGGATATCGCAGCGACACAGTAGGAGTCTGCATCGCTCACACGCTGGCTGAGGGCAAGACCGAGACGCCAAGGACCGAGCGAACATACAACCATCAACAAAGCATCATCGTATGGCCGGAGGTGTAAAGGCGCTGCGAGCGCTGGAGCTGGGAGGCTGATATACTGGCAACATTCGTAGGCCAGGAAGAGCAACGATCGAAGGACATCTCCAGGCGTTGAGGAACAAAGACGTGAAGACCAGCGCGGCAACGGTACAAATGAGTGGTAAAAGGTATGAGCGGAGGCTTCGAGTCCCCTGACCGCTTCCCATGGGTAGGGAACCTCTTGTTGCGCCTCTTACCGACTTCGCGTAGCAACCTTCTCTTACCTGAACAACGACCCTCGACACAAACGCAATCGAACCGAACCTCTTCGATAAGAAGGATGGAATGTCCTGGCGGCAAGGGCAAAGTACTGGCAACCTACACGAGGTATTATTACCTTACCTCGGCCTTTCGGATCCGCGAGGTCTGGCATAATGACTGGCTCGAGTACTGAGTGTCTTCCCTCGACGCTTGGTCAGAGCCGTCTTCGTTGTCTGATGGTATACCAACTGCACCGCAGCAACGCATCAACAGATTGAAGAAGATGTACATGTCTTTCGATACATCTGCTCAACACCCGAGAGCGTCAAGACAGGTTCATGAACCGCATGCGTAGAACCCTCACGTCCACTATGGCAGTATCTCGAACTGCTCTAGTCCATGCCGTAGGTGTCGGGCAATAGCGGACCCCAACTCTGCTAAGGGCAAAGCGTGAGACGTGGGTCACAGCACATCACCGCCGACATGTCTTTGTCAAGCCGATTGCCGCAAAGAGATCATGTGAGGTCTTAGCTAGCCTATCCTCGCAACCGGCGACTTAAGGGTAATGATGACATGCTGACGCTCGGTAACGGACTTTCCAGACAGTAGACGCCATCGTCGAGGCTCTACAATGAGGTACTCAAGTCAAAACGGTGCGCACACGAGGGTTCCGCTTCTTGACCATACTCGCTGTCGAATGAGGGTATTCAATCCTCAACTGAAAGTCTAGGTTGCGGCCAACAACGACTCCGATTCATGCTTCTTTTTGTGCCAAAGAGTTGGTCATAAAACGTTTGTGGTCCCATGTCGCATCGGAGTTAAATTCATGGTGTTGTGGTCTTGGTCTGTGTTGCAACGGTATTCCGGCATCGCAAACTCTCCTGACCACAACAAACGCTGCTCAGACCGGGACGGATATAGGGTTCGCGCGACCAAGTTGGAGTTCAACCTGAACCGACCTAATGAATCGAAACACGGGAACCATCTCTGAGACTCGCTACAATGTGGTCTATCAGCTCCAACACTCAATCCTGTCGAGTAGTGCTGTGAGGCATTGATTCTTGATTCTTTTCTTGACAACGATGCGGAGATGCATATCCAGGTCTTCAGTTGGTCTTTTCGTCGACAGCAAGCTTGATAATACCTTCGAATTATGACAAGGTCGTCCGTAGGAGACGTCGGCGAAATGAGTTGTCGATGTTTGCCACGCGGTCAGCGCTGACCATGGTACCACGATCGTCACCGTAGACTTACCACAAGAGGAAGATGGCGTTGTATATCCATATACAAAGGCGCAGAAATTTTGCCAAGTTGTGAAGGTATAGGCCGCGTGGATACATGCCAGCGGTGTGTCCGGCTGCCGAACTTCCTGTCGCTGTCGGAATGCACGAACGCCCCAAGCATGAGGGCCTTGACGTGTCCTTCCGCTTGACTGATCGAACGCATGCGCTCTCTGATAGGGTCCGCGAAAGTTGTGACCCTTCAGGCGCGCAACATGCCAGAACTCGCCTCCAGGTTTCTTTGTTCAGCCATGTTGTCCATTGTCGACATTGACTACATGGCATATGCTAGTCGCCGGCAGTCGCTTCGTTCGAGCCTCCGATCGTCGTCGTATTGCGCCGCAGCAACCGCCGAGTTCCGTCGCTTATTGTCGTCAGCCTGAAGGAGGTAGCAATCATTAGACCAGCTTGAGCGATGGCGAAACCCAGTAAAGACCGGTCGGAGAGAGCATCATCTGCTCTTTGACCACTCTGGAGCCAGAGTATGCGTAGTTCTTCGCGAAATCCTCGCGTTTCCCATTTTGCCGCTGGCGCATAGCGCACTGCTCTTGTTGGCGATTTTTTCGACTTTCCGACGGCGAACTCGCCGACGCGGGATCCACGTTTGTGAGAGGCAGAACGCTAGCCTCTACCTTTGTTGGATCAGTACGACATGGTGTTCAGGCATCGTGACGGAATGGGATCGAGCGGCGTAAGGTGGCGGCGGCGTCAGGCTCTTGCGGATGGGGGAAGCGTCCGTATCGTGTCGTAGAATCGAAGGTCTTCACAAACGTCGGTGTGAACAGAGGCGTTGCCGTTCATACAGCGACCAAAGTAAGAGAGGGGCAGTCGGCGCCGCATTTCAGTTGTGAGGTTGCTACCGGTCAGCTTATCGGCGGTCGCAATGCAGAATCAAGCCCCCGGAGCCTATCGAAGATTCTTTAGGCGTTGCGTGGTTCGTACGTCGCGATCTTATCGGTGGCTTCGGAGGTGCCCGGCGAAGTAGTGCAGGCTCTGCTTCTCCCGAATGGATGATGCATGCCGTATGAGCTTGCAGTAACTTCCAGCCGTAAGCGCGTATCCATATGAGTATCAGCATGGAAAAAGGGTGCAAAGTGGTCGCGATCTGAGGCTGCGCTTGACTGTCGCGGAGCTCAGGCGGAGCTCTCGATGCTGGAGGCTGACCCGCGAAAGTATCAGAGGCGCCCAAGTGCTGCAGATACTTCGATACGCCGGCGCACGCTTTAAAGCTGCTCGAACCGTCGGCTTGGTGTTTGTGAAGCCCATCGCATCGTCTACGGTGTGAGTCGTTCTGCATTAGAAGCTCCTCCGTGCCCCTTCGGAGAGCATTGCGGAGCTCCCTGGCAGCGACTGCGGTATATGCTGCACCATGTACGACCGGGCGTATCTATCACGAGAAGGGCGGCTCTTTCGGAGAGGCTTGCGGATTATGCGGTCGTTGTACGTTTCGTTGACGGGGGATGGTGGCGGTAAGGAGGGTGGGGATGAATTTGTGCGGTCTGCCACGACTAAGACGGCCACTTCATGGCAGCCAAGAGACCCCCAAATGCCTTCGCGACGCTGGACCTCATCGCCTTGGTCTACTCTCCGTCGCGCAGGAGTATGGAGAAGGAGCCGAAGACGAGCGGAGGCTATCAGTCGATAGGGTCATATCTGCCTGAGAGAGGGTCGTGGCAGCAAGACGCAGGCTGCGCAGTCGGAAAGCTGCGTATGCCTAAGGCGAAACTGCTAAGGAGGTAGGTATCGTCGACAGCAGGACAAATGATTTCCGCGCATCTTTGGGTGTGGTGGCAGAGGGTTCGGCGCCTCAAGCTGGGCCGCCACAAGGGGGGAGTAGCGTTGGCGAGCACCCCCGCCATCCACTTCGAACTTGGAAGCCTCCCCACGCAAGCGTGTACGACAGCCCCGAGACACACAGAACCACACGTGCAAACATGCGGAGTTCATATTATGCAAATCTGGAAAGGAAGAAGCTACTTTCAAAATAGGGCACACTACAACGAACGCAGTAGATGCGTGCTGTTAGCTTGATAAGAGAGACATGATCAGCATCAGACACATTCAGTCAACGATGCAAGCGAACAGGACTTGGGTATTGCAATCGTTATTCATGTTCATGTTATTCGTCCTAGTCAGGGTTCGGCAAACAGAGCTACCAGAATTTCTGCTCTGCCAATAGGGTTATGTGCCTGTCATGCTCTCCAATCGTCCATCCAACGCCAGGCTTGCAAGGCAATCAATGGCCAGTATCGTACAAAGGAAATGGGCAGTATCGGAAAGCCAGTCCACTATGAAGACTAGGCTAACTCGATCCACAATCGCCGGGGAACAGCCACAGGAGAACCCTCCTCTGCTATCTCAGATTGTGTCTTCCGAAGGCAACACCATGATCTTGCCTGTGCTAACCGCATAGTATACGTGGTCTTGGCTATTTCGACGCTCATGGCTTCGCATACTGCTGGGTCCATTCCTGGGCTGTCTGGATGGCTTGTGCCTGGTTCTCCTTCCATGCCTGCGCAACGTCGTTCGCGAGAGGGTCGTCAGGGTTGGGCGCGCCCAAGAGAGCCTGGATCGAGAGGAGGATGGTGCGGATCTGGAGCGCGGGCGACCAGTTGCCTAAACACGTTAGCCAGGTCGTCCCTTTGCAAGGTCGGGTTCCACCTACTCTTGAGGACGTCGAGGCAGATGCGCCCTAGACGGTCGATGTTGGGGTGGTAGATCTTGGTGAGGAAGCGAACCTTGGGCGGCGTCATGGGGTAGTCATCAGGGAGGAACAGTTCGAGCTTGAATACGCCTCCTACGAGGCTTGTTAGCCACGACTCGAAGATTGCCGCATGTGCAAACATACCCTCATAAGGAGATTGGCTGGGGCCGTCGATCGTGACATCAAAGTACCGGAGATTGTCGTCGTGAGGTGTCGCGCTGATGCCTTGCACACTGCACAGGTGACTGTATTAGTAAATCTACGGACATTCTTATAGCAGACATGCTCACGGCTCGTTGACCAGGCGCTCGGTTTCCTTGATGATTCGCTTGGGCAGCGACATGATTGAAGGCGGGGCAGGACTCGTCAGCGCCAGAGGAGGGGTGATCGCGAAAGATATGCTTCGCGAGTACGGAGTGCGACAGTCGTTGAAGCCTGGTCGGAGGAGGTAAGTTTATTCCTCCAGGTAAGAGAAGAAGATGCCGCGCCTTCGCAGTAAGAGCCACTGCGCTAAACCTCCCGGGCTGGATGTTTGACCTTGCGTAATCGGTCGGGCATGCCACCGACGTTGCCAAACGAGGCCTAGCCCAACAGCCGGCATCTCCATCGCTGGGGCGGCGCGCCAAGGGGCAAGGGCTATCACCAACATCAACACTCTCACCCTCGTCCATCGCGGCCAGGTTTGCCAACGCCCAAGATGGCGGCCACTGGGGGTGGGCCATCGTCAGCATTCAAGTCGCCAACATTCGACGACGATGTCTCCATAGATGTAGATGAGGACATCGGCGCCGCAAGCATAAGCCCAGCAGGACGCGACGTGGTACTCGCCAGCAGGAATGGCCTTCGCATCATAGATCTGGATAACTTGTGGTCTCAACCCCTCATCATCCCAAACCAGTCTTCGTGGGACGTCGCAGATGTGCAATGGTCTCCCTTCGCAGCACGCGCCGAGTGGATCGCGTCCACCCGAAACCAGCTTGCGCTTGTGTACAATCTTTCCATGCCTTACAACAACAATAAAGCGCCTATCGAGTATACCCTTCGCGCGCATGACCGAGCTATAACAGACATCAACTTCTCTGCACATCATCCAGACCTCTTGGCAACGTGTGGTGTTGACAGCTTCGTCTTCGTCCACGATCTTCGCAGCCAGAAGGCGCCATTGAAGCTTGCCGACTATACCGCAGGAGCCACCCAAGTGAAATGGAACCGCCAAAACGACAAGATTATCGCAAGTGCTCACGACAAATACCTTCACATCTGGGACACTCGTCATGGAGCCAACCCCCTTTCTACCATTACTGCGCACACGACCAAGATTTACGGCATCGACTGGAACCGCAACGACGCGAACAAGATCATGACCTGCTCCCTCGATGCGACTATCAAACTCTGGAATAACGTAGGTTTGAAAGACAACATAACCGTTCCTCGCCGCGTTATTCGCACTGATTACCCTGTGTGGCGAGCGCGACACACGCCCTTTCCACATGGTATCCTCGCCATGCCGCAACGCGGCAACTCCTCTCTCTGGCTATACAAACACGTTGATGGTAGCGATCCTTCGACCTTTACCAACACTCCTGCTACAGACTTCCCCGAGCACGGCAAGCATGCCCCTGCCCAAGTTCGCGAGTTCCTCTGGCGCACGCGTGGCTCTACCGACGATGGGTTTGACAATCGCGACTTTCAATTGGTTTCCTACGGCACTGACAGGCGACTTATACTCCATCGTCTTTCTTCAGAAAATTTGGAAAAGTGGGTCGGACACCGTAAAGGCGAGCCACTTATCGAACAGCCCAGCAGGACGCGAAAAGGTGCAACGTATGTTTCATATCGCGATGGACCTATTCCTACTACCACAAGCACAACCACTCAGGACGAATTCGGCCCACCCCGCAGACAACGCAAAGGCAACCTTTCCACTCTCCTCCAGAACTACTCACTGAAAGAAGACGCTTACGCTCCGCGCTACCATGACCGAGCGCATCCTCGGATTCAACATGAGACAGTTCCGCGAGAAACTATGACGGCTCGCCCGATTCGGCGACATGATCCACGTGTAGTCAATCACATGAAGTGGATTAATGGCATCAAATTCGGGAGTGACCGTCACGACGATGCCAATGACCTCCATGCTCCCCCCAACCATCACGACCGTAATAAGAAGCAGCCATTTCAGGAGCAGAACGACCTAGGTGCAGAGATTGCTTTGGTAGGCGACAAGTACAAGAAGCTTGCTTTTGAAGAAATCGATATTCCCCGGCGACGCATCAAGGTCTCCTTCAGCGGTCCATGGGGCGATTGGGATGCAGTCACAAACGAACCCAGATTAGTGTTCCTTCGCTTCACAATTAACTTCCCAGTTTCCTACCCGAGGGCAATCAAAAGAGAAGAATCGGGCTCCGTTCTTAGCAGGATATCGACTCCTTTGCACATTGAGTTTGAGAGAACGACAGCGGCGATTAGCAAAGAAACCCAAGAGGAATTGACGAATAACATGCACCGCATTGCGGAAACCTGCGCAGATCAACAGCGAGAGGGCCTGGAAGCAGTCCTGTCGTATGCGTTGGGTGAACGGGCTTTGGACGACAGCCTAGACCTAGCCGAAGATGATGACCCGCTCGCAGACCTTGGACCACTGCCTGGCGAGAGCTCTAGTGAGGATGAAGACCAAGAGGGCGAGTTCACCGATGACGTCATGCAGTCATCCCATACTAATGCCAACATACCGCTGCCGGTTCAGTGTACTGCACGGTTCTCGGTAGATGGATCCCTTGTAGTCGCAAGGATACCCGTAGCAAAATCTATCCCTGGCGCGGATACCTTCAGATTCCAGATTACCAGGAATCTCAGACAGGGTGTTTCGAAGAATGACATCTTCGACTCGTTTGGCCGCTTCACGAATCGTCATCCAGGAGCCTCCGATGGCGCGTCGTCGCCATCCTCCTCCGTTGGATCATGGGAAACATCCTCCACCCTATCCTCATCGTCCGACTCCCATCATGCAGGAAATTCACATATAGGCAACTTCCAGCCACCGCTTGCTTGGCAAAAGTCGGCATCCCGCTTCCAATCCCGAAACTCTATACCCTCTTCGACTGGCGGAGGAAAACAGACGACTAAACCTAAGTCGACGGTGTCAATACTATTTTCTGCCACAGAGGATCTGGTACCCAGTAAACGTGAACTCGCAGAGGAATACAGGATCTTTGGGCCTGGACCAGTGATTTGCGAGCACAACTCTGAAGTAGCTCGGAAGTACGGCTTTGATGATCTCGCGGATATCTGGATCCTCTGCAAACTGATATTGAGTAATGAGGTGCCATTGGAGATACTACCTCAAAAGTACCGGAGGGACCAGGTACTTGTACTCGCCCGAAGAGCTCTTAGGAGAATCAAACGCAAGGATAGTGGGCTGGACCTACAATTTGACGAGGTAGATACCGTGGCCAATCCTAAGCTCAAAGCTCGCGTGAAATGGGGACATCACATTGTCGTCACGTGGTTGATACCATCACTGTTCGACCACTTCGAACGCCTAGCAGATACCCAGATGCTTGCTATGCTGTCGTGTATCTTTGCAGAACCTGCTGCTCGCGAAGGTGTCACTTCAGCCATGGCCAAGATGCGACAATCCCAGCTGCCCATGTCCATGGAAGCACCAGCGTTTTCATTGGACTACTTCCCTTCAGTGGATGCTGCGTGGAGCTTGTTCCAGCCCACAATTTCTGTTCCATCTACGCCATCGCAATCGCGTTTTGCAACGCCGGCCAACGAGTTTGCTTGGCAAAGACTGGCCAAGAATTTCGATACGTACGGCAGTCATGGGAGCTCAAATGGCCCGTGGGGTAGCGACCATGTCAGCTCCGAATCTGTTACGCCATACTCTACTGGTAACACGCCTCCAGCCTTGTCCAGGGCGTCTACAATGAGGAGTGCGCAGACGGCTAATCACACACCATACGGAACATCGCCAGAGCAAAGTCACACGGCGCATAAAAAAAGCTCCACTGCAAATTTCGCAAGTGCTGTTGCCGCATTGTCGCGCCCTTTTGCAAACGCAATGTCCTCTTCACCTCCAGTGAGGTCACGCATGGACGATCTCTCAACTTCAGCACCCACCAGTGGTGTTACTTGGGGCACAACCACATTCTATGGAAGCGACTCCCATGATCAAAACAATCTCTCAACCTCACGCTCAAAGCACGGCAAGCGAGCAAGCTTCGGACAGTCAGAGCAAGTCAATGTCAACTACATTGAGGATTCGGATTCTGACTACGAGAGAGTCGAGGATGACGGTGGCGACAGACTAGCGAATTCAAAGGACAGTGGCGCGTCTGACAAACCTAAAGATGGTGTCAGTAACAGAGGAGGCATCAAGGTCACGCTCAAAAACCAAGATCAGTTCGATGATGAGGCATGTTTCAGTAGGCCACTACTAGACACAAGTAAAGACTGGTTACACCGGGCTTGGCGCGAGCAGTATGCTGAGATGCTGAGCCGCTGGGGTTTGGTTAGCATACGGGCCGAAGTACTAAAGTTCAATGGCCTTGTGTCATACTTCCCAGCTGAAGCTCCTCGTACCGGCCTCAAACATGGCTCAGTATCGCTCGCACTAAAGACATCCGCCGACGAAAGCGGCGATGAAAAGACATCAAGACATCTATCTCGAGCTTCATCAACACTGGTTCCTCCAACACCCACCACATCGCAGATGAAGCGCACACCGGGCGCATCACCTCACCACTTTTCCTTCAACCCCGAAGCAATGGAGTTCCAACCTGGAACGATATCTGGCGGTATATCAGAAGAGGGTCTACCGTCTTTCAACACACTCATTCCAACAGAGCAGTATCTCCAACTTTCAATACCCGTCCCCACCCCAACGAAAGAGCTAGACGAGAGCGTTGCTGGCCTAGACACGTCGCCTGGGCAGAATCGCCTGCAGCCTCCACCCAGCAGGGCAAGCCGACCCAGTCTCTCACGAGGCACATCTACCGTCTCAGCCAATTCATCATGGCGTGACGGACGCTCGCGCACCAACCTCACCACTGCATCCTCCAAGCCCACCAAAACAGATCCCGTGTACAGTTGCAGTATCTGCTGGATCCGTGTCTCAGGTCTTTTCCATTTGTGCGCCGCATGCGGACATGTCGCACACATGGACTGCATGGACGACGAGATCGGCATGGAAGACGGCGAATGCGTAGTCGGCTGCGGATGTGGCTGTGGTCTCGAAAACGACGACGAGCGCAGCAGGATGGAAGCTTACATCGAGGGCGTACGCGCTGCGCAAGCTGCTGGTATCGCATGGGAAGAAGGCAGCGAGTGGTTCCCTAGCGGCACCACGACGCCTGCTCTATATGCTGAAAGCGCCTATGGCGACTTCATGACGGGCGGCGCGAGTAAGATGGCGGGAATGAATGGTGGCGATGAAAAGAGGAAGGAGAGGCTGGGCGGGCGAAGTAGTGTGGTTAGTCCTACACCGGCTAAGAAGAAGAAAGGGAAGAAGAAGGTGAGGGCTTCGGGTTTGAGCTACTATTGACTGTGGGACTACGAGAGGAGATACCCTTTTCTTTTCTTCTAGGTGGTACTCGGCTTTCTAGGCATCATGGCTGTTCTGGCGTTTGTGTATTGCGCGGCTGTTCATTGATGGCCCATGTACAATCTGATAATGTAATTTTAGCTGCATTCTGCTCAAATGGCCTTGTGCGACTGTACTCTACCCCGCGCCCCTCTGCCGCTCTTCACCTTCACTTCTTCCCCGCTTACAACTTCGGTTCTCCTCCGGGACACCGCAAGCTCAAACTTTCTTCTTTGAAGGACACTACTTAGATATCTTTTTGATCACTTACCACAACATAAACACCCTCAAGCTTCTCATGGGTTTCTTCAACAACACTTGGAAGACTTTGGACAGCTGGGGACAGAACACTGGAAAGCACGTGGGCGGCGTCGCGCATGAGACCTGGAAACATCTAGACGCTTTCGGACAAGACGTAGGACCAAAGGTTGGTTCTGCGCTCGGAGACGCCTGGAAGCACATGGACGCCTTCGGTCAGGAAGCTGGTAAGCACGTTGGCGGCGCCGCTCATGGGACCTTCATACAGCTTGATGCGTTCGGACAAGATGTAGGACCAAAGATTGGACCTGCTCTCGAGGAAGCCTGGAAACAGGCGGATGCTTTCGGTCAAGAGGCTGGAAAATACGCTAGTCTCGCGGCACAGCACACCAAGCAATGGATCAAGGAGCACCCCGGAGAGACCGCTGGTATGATCGCCTGTGTCGTTGCCGCCCCTCTCGGTATCGGCGCTGCGCATAGCGTTCTACGTATGGTAGGTTTCACGGTAAAGGGAATTGCTGCTGGTACGTCACGATCCTCTTGTCTTCAACGTTACCCACGCGACTGACAAAATCATAGGATCTGCCGCTGCTGCAGCTCAATCTAGTATTGGAAACGTTGCAGCGGGAAGCGCTTTTGCGGTTCTCCAAAGCGCAGGGACAGGCGGCGGCGCTGCTATACTTGTTAATGGCGTCGCCGCGGGCACAGTTACCGCGATTGCTATCGCTGCTACGGCTCCTGGACTCATCAAAGCTATGCAGGAAGGCAAGAAAGAAATCACTGTGGACGGCATCACGTATGAGATCGAGGACAAAGGAGAGGTAAAGTCCTCGCCACCAGATCAGTAGAGTCTGACTGTGGGCTCAGATGGTGGTGGACGAGTGTGAAGACGCTGGAGCACTACATGTCGCTTGAGACTAACACAACATATCTCCGTGTGAAGGATGACATAGAGATACGAGAAAGCTTAGCCTCCTACTGTTTTGTGTCTTCTGTGCGCAGTGCAACCAGAAGAGGCCGGCTCCAAGAAGACCCGGTCTAGACCCCCTGACGTACAGTTCCCAAAGCGAGTATGTTCCTGATACATGCTCCACGGGATCTCCCACGGCTTTGCGTCGCTCCCGAAACAAGGCTGAGCCGTTCGTGGAGCGGTTCACGGCTGGCTGCAAGGGTTCCGAATGCGGATAGCGTCGATGAAGGACACCTGGGGCCTGCACCACGATCCCAGCCAACGGCTAATACCAACTGTCAGCTGTCGCACAAGATACTGGACTCGAGTAGCTACCGCCTGCACATCACTGAGCACAAGGCACTGGAGAAGAAAATTCGCGATTGCGCAGAGTGAGGAAAGATGCTGCAACCGGACCCCACGCGTGATTCGCGAGCCCGATAGGTAAGGCGCTAATGACTAGCCGTGCATCTCCCCAGCTTCTTCTCCACTTTAGATACCGCTGCCTTCCTGCTTATCTACCAAACCTCCGGTGATTCTTCTCGCTTCTGCGTAGCTAGTCAATTGTTGTTTTGCATATGATATCTCGGGCCGCCGACAAGTTCGCCCAGCGACCGAACGCTCGCACCTTCCGCGGCAGATGGCTGAGGCTATCACTGTTTCGTCATCCTCATCCGTGCTGAGATCATCCGAGACTGCTCCGATCGACGTCAAGCCCGCTAAGCAGGTGGCATCTGCATCATGTTCCGCGAAGAAGAAGACAACCAAAGCTTCCGATACCTCTGGCGTCACCAAAAGGAAGCAGTCCAAGAGCCGCAATGGTATGCTTCCCCTTGTCAACTTTTATCGCTCACACAATAAGCATGACTAGACTTGTTTTCACCTATGACTATACTGATCTCTATACAGGATGCGTTTCCTGCAAGGCAAAGCGCTTGAAATGTGACGAAAGCAAGCCTACATGCAAGCAATGCGAAAGACGTGCAATAACATGCGGCGGTTACGCCAAAGATTACAAATGGAAGCACTACGATGAGTTGAACACTGCGAGCAAAGCGCCCGTCAATCCACGTCAAGGTCAGTCTTTTTACAGCCATACTGCTACGCATCTGACAGGCTTAGGCCCGACCCTCCAAACGCCAACAGCTGTGTCTTCGCAATTCCAGGGACAGTACGGTCTCCAGGAGTACCAATGCACCTTTGGGAACCCGCCCCACCCTGGGGTATACTATTCGCCGCACCAACACTCATACCCTTTCACGCATGGTCCGCCCATACAAGCAGCCTTTCCACATCCTCCCTTGGCACCTATGGGAAACTTGTTCACTG
>Ga0265797_10003478_pt1 | contig 25080 bp, 22 predicted proteins | sample P2T30metagenome_FD_192433 | JGI IMG/M metagenome (GOLD analysis project Ga0265797, IMG submission 192433) | Plant litter microbial communities from East Loma Ridge, Irvine, California - P2 T30 | ecosystem: Environmental > Terrestrial > Plant litter > Unclassified | place: USA: California... | reverse complement strand
CAACACCCAGAACCTTCGTGTCGATGATCTCACCGAGGATGAGATTACTGCTGCGGTCGCTGGTGTCAGTGGAGCTGCTGGTAACGGCACTGCCGCAGCTGGTAATGCTGCTGCCGGTAACAACAACGCTGGTAACAACAACGCCAACGCCGGTAACAACGCCAACTCTGGCAACAACAAGGGCAACGCTGGCAACAATGCTGCTGCTGGTAACAACAACGCAAATGCTGGCAACAACAACAATGCTGGTAACAACGCCAATGCTGGTAACAACAACGCCAACTCTGGTAACAACAACGCCAACTCTGGTAACAACAACGCCAATGCCGGTAACAACAACAATGCTGCTGCTGGCAACGCTGCCTCCGGAAACGCTGCCTCAGGTAACGCTGCTGCCTCTGGTGCCGCCGCCTTCGGCAACTGCGACCCCACCATCACCTTCGGTATTCCTTCGGATGGCCGTCAGGAGGAGGCTTTCGAGCCCACCGATCTGAGCACCTTCAACCACGGGTCTGCTCAGAAGATTGACATCATCTCACAGTTCATCTGCTCGCAGATGTCAAACAAGTGCGACGTTGACGCTGCAGCTGTCAGCACCTGTGATGCTGCTGCCTCTGCCGCTTCGGGACTGACAGGCCAGGCGGCTGCAGATGCCTTTAACTCGGCTCTTGGTCTTTAGAACAGAGGCTAGATATAGGACGTGAACAGTAGGGGAGAATTGATGCAATGACATGGCTTGCACGATGGCAGAAACCTGTATGAAACAGACATTATACCATTCTTGACTTTCAAAAATTCAAAATATATGAACCTCATGGAACTTCTCCATTTGACTCAATGTTCTCTTCACAGGTTAATGCAATTTAACACAGATATGCCATTTTAACGCGCGGCGTAAACGTCGCAGAGCGTGACCTCATTAGCCGATTCGCTGATTATGCTCGATGATCGCCTCATGTCTTTCGGCAGCGTGAGTGGGCTGCGATAATGTTCGCAAGCGCATGACGCCCCCGCATTCTCGACTATTGAAGATGTTGGATGCACATAGTAAGCCCATGGTCTTCCTAGAACGGGCTGCATTTTAGGCCTCGTGCTGTGTTGAGCGGCTGGAGCCCACTTTGAGACCCTCAGGGCGCTCGGCAGTCTTTAATAAAGCAAAATCCAGCCAATGGAACATCAAATCCCAGAACTGTTGGTCGACAGTATTTCCGGATCGAGCAAGACACGTGCATATCGGGATAGCTAGATATTGGTGTGTGACGAGCTGCAGCCGATCCAGACCCTTTTCGCAGCCAAGCGCGGTATGCACATAACGTTGCGGCACACCAACTCCGGGCGGGCATAAAACGGGATCGAACTTGTCAGGGTCAATTCAACAGCGGCGCGGACAGCAAAGAACACAGTATTAGAGGGAAACAGGTTTTGATTGGGACGTGCCATGTAGTGCGATGCACCAGGGGACTCGAAGCATTGGCTATGGGCCAGCCATGTAGTAATGACTCGTGCATTTGTTGTGTTGTAAAGCAGAGGCCCACGCTCCACTGTGGAGAAGAGGGTTAGAGTCGTAGCGAATTGGGGTTCTCCAGTGTGGCATTGGCCGTGCGTAGTGTGTCGCGTAGCGCATAGGTGGCAGGTTTCTGCTGGTCGTCGCTCGTTCAAGTCGACGACGGTGCAGAAGAAGTGTATGTGGTGAAGTGGGGAGGAAAAGCAAAAGACAACGGGGAGTGGCCGTTATGCAAGCGGCGAGACCGCCCACAAGCTTGCAGCGAGTTGGCAGCGGGAGACTGGATGGAAAAGTCGTGACATGTGTTCGTGCTTGCAGAAAAACAAGGCCTCTATGCAGGGGCCGCCGTCGAAAAGAGCGCCACGGTCAAGGTATGACTGCACAGACCATGGCAGCTTGGATGCGGTTAGGCTGGGAGAGATGAGCGCGTCGAAACGCGTCAGTTTCGTTATCGAGAGTCTGCGGCAACAGCTTCACGTGGTGTGTGGAAGCACAAAGGGCAGAGTAGTGCGCAGACCAAGGCACAGAAGCGCATGCCGCCTCATGTGGGCGACTTGAAAAAAAGTGTTGGACGAGGAGTGTTTGATTTTGTATGGGGCTCGGGGCACTTGGTGGGTTTGCAGAGGTTCTATCGACGATCTTGGTCTAAGCCCGTCCGCTGTCTCGCACTAGCCGGGCAGCAACCGTCAGCCGACTTTTGCGAACCTCACCGCACATCACCTTCACCATCACGACTTTCACGACCATCCCGAGCCGACCTCGCCCGTCGCACTCCCGTGCGCGCCACGCGACTTCCTGACGACCGTTTCCTTTACGTCTTTCACGAATCTTGACTTTCGCTTGCGCATTCCATGGACGCGGAATAAGGCGCCCACTTCCCTTCCGCCCACGCACCCGGACCGTTCACCGCGATCCACGACTCCCATATTTTGCCAAAAACCCGCCATCATCCACCTTTACGATAATCCACGCGTCTTCGCACCCGCCTCTGGACCTTTGCGCGTCGTCTTCGACTTTTGCTAATCGCGTTTTCGCCAGTTGCAAGCTGTTGTCGCGACTTGGAGCTACGCGCCATCCTCACCACAAGGACCTCTTGTGCATTGTCCTCGGCTGTAGAGCTTCTGCAACACTGAAAACGCCCGTTGCCACTGCATCTAAGCGTGCGCGACGCCTTGCGATAGTACGCTCGCTTTATCAAGCCGCACTCGATCCTGATTGCACGTGTAACCTCCCTGCAGCCGCACTGTCGCGTTCGCAGAGTACCAAACAGCTGCTGGGACCCGCGCCATATCGAACCTACCGCCCTGCATAATCAAACCAACCCGACAACAATCGGACCACGCTCGAACTGGATGCATTAATCGTTTGTCGTGCCTGAACTGTCGTGCCTCCTTGCACTTTCTTTGAGATTGACCTCTTGGTGTGGTCAAAGACGACCGTATCCTGAAACACCCGACATCCCGGTCATCTCAATACGTTAGCAACATGGACGCCGAACGCCCCAACCTATCTACTACCTTACCAAGGAACTTCATGTTCCATTACCGTGACGGCCCGGCTCCACAGACACCCGAGCCAGAGCCACAACCCGAACAGCTGCAACCGCCGCCGCCTCCTCGACAAGTGCTCAAGGTCCGTCGTCGCCGTGCCACCATGGCCTTGAACCACGACAGCATGGACGCAGTCATGGACCAGCAACCTATCCCAACCATTGAGGCCCCCGAGATCATGTCCGAAACTTCGAGCGATCTGCCACCATACTCACTGCCACAAAACGACGCGTTCCTGTCTCCAGGATTCGGCTTCAGTCGTATCCTCTCTCCGCCCAAGACTCCTGTTGCGCAGATGAGAACCATCAGCCACTACGAAGGACCTCAGGACTGGTCTGACGTCCCACATGTCAGTCAGAGTGAATCATCAAGCAGACCTACCTCTTCGTCGGGCTTCTCAGACTCGTCTGTCTCGTCTTGCGATAGCATTGGATCATTCATGTCGCGAAGCGGCAGCTGCACCAGTCTAGAAGACGAATCATCAGATCCCTTCGCGTTCTGCCCACCCACGAACAAGTCTCAACGTCCGGCCTCACCTTCAATGGCTACCCCACAACCTCGCCCTGCTAAGAAGCTAAGATTGAGAGCATCCTTCAACCAAGAAATGGATCACCACTTGTGGATGACTTACATGAAGTATCTCCAAGATCCTACAGTGACGCCGTTCAAGGCTCTGCCGAGCACGACTCCCCCGAATGGAGTATGCCATCGCGTGGCGAGGATGGCCCGCAAGACCTGGAAGGGCCCAAAGCACACTCGCACTGGCCTGCACGCGACCCCACAATCCCACCCCCTGACTGGTACACCAAGTGCCCTAAGATCGATAAGGAGTGGCAACAACACACCTATCACTCTGTCAAGCAAGTCATCAACACGCTTCCCTAGCGAGAAGCAATGTCGAAAGCGATTACGAGACTTGGCCAAGCAAAAGCCGACTCTGTCTGCACACTATCAGCGTATGCTTCGTCGATCACCTTCGCCGCTACAATCCTCTCCCCCACCTGAGCCAGAGCCGCAACCGATGCAACAGACGCAACAGACGCAACCACAGCAACAAGAACAGCAACCGTTGTCCTCGCCGTTCGGCTCTGCTAGCTTTTCCACAAGGGATATGAATCTGTCGCTGGCTACAAGCACCGCAGCATCGATGCAGTTGGGTAACCCGTTGTCACAACTTACCAAGGATATAACACCGAGACCGTCGCCGCGAACATGGTCAAGTGCGCGTTCTTCTGCTCACCAGAAGTCGCAATCGCTCCATATCGGTCTGGGATTGGGCAACGTGCTAGGCTCACCATTCCATGCGAGGTCTGAGTCTACCAACAGCAAGATGAACCAGAGCAACGCGCGAACGTGGCACGCGCAGTCATCCTCTTCCCAAACACCACGTCTCGGCTCACCTTTTCAGCTGCACGCGCCTCGACCCAAGTCGAGGGTGTTCAAGCGACGCGCGCTTCACAACAGCTTCGAAGATAGAGCACGAAACCGTGGAGAGAGCTTCGTCAACGAGATATTTGGGGCACCAGCCGAGTCAAGCCATCGTCGTGTAAGGAGCCGTGGTTTCAGCTTGGGCGACATGATGGAAGGTGCTCGGCGACTACCTCTAGTCAACGACCCGTCAGGGTTCAACCCGTTCGCACATGCTGGATCTGCTATGCCTAGCCCAGCTCAGACCTCGCCTGCCATGCCAGCAGATGTTCAAAGTAAAGGTACTGTTCGACTAGGCTCACCATTCGTTGGTCGATCAAGTAATACCTTTCCTCGAGCGGCACTCTCGCATAGCTTCGAGCCTCCAGCTTCATTCGAACAGCGTTTCGCCGGCATGCCTAGCGACTCGGCACACCTATATCGATCGTAGAGCTCGATTGTCTTCTCTTCCGCTTAATCTATGCACCTAAGCATGGTTGCATCATCGGCGTTACGACCGACAGCCTCAAGCGTTGTCATTGCATACACTTGCCTTTTGGCTCACAGCCTAAACCTGCTTTCTGTTAAAAGCATTTCCTTTGTCTTGTCTATACCAACTTCGACCTTCTTCAGCGGCAGATCTCTGCATGTTGGATTGCTTCTTGGTTCATGTTCTCGACTTTTACTTCTTGGACATGATCATGTGGCTACATGTGTCTTCGATGAGCTTCAATAATTTGGGTGTGGGAGGCCGAGAGCGACGTTGGGTTCGGTATGGAAGGCCCTACAACAGACGACGTCCGACCGAACCTACGGCTTCGGCTTCCCCATCTCTTTTGCGTATCCAGGCATTCTTGCTCGGCTATAGCTTCCTCTCTTTATCAACCGACCATACAGATCGGTTTCTTATTTCCTAGTGTTCATGTCTTTCTCTTCTATCACGACGGACATGATGAACGTTACGAAGCGTGGGTGGGATATCGGCGCCAATCGGGTATGGAGTCTTCACGAATCTCAATGACTGTCTCGAAGCGTGAACGACTAATACCCAGTCTCTTGTCTTTCAGTGACATCTGCTTCGATATGGATTTGGTCCGAAGGAATGGATCGGCTGGATGGGAGATATAGCGGGGTTGACGGTTCGGAGAAGAGCCTAAACACTTTGGCAGATCAGCTGGTCCTTTCTGAAGGAATACAGATGCTTCGAGCAGATGAACTAGCAATGAATGAAATGGATGATTCAAATGAAAACCTTGGAAGAGTGTGAAGAAGAGACTGTGCGTTCCACCTAAGCCCCTCTCAGTGCACTGATCTCCGCACCGCCGTGCCGTAAAGTAGTTCCGTAACGTGAGCACAGGCGTCATCATGTCTGGTCTGTGCCTTCTGCCCATGATCCATGGTAGGCAGTTAGCCCTAAGCCACGACGCGATGGATCCCCCTGCTGCACCGCATTCATTCTCTTTGATGAAAAGCAACAGCTGTTTCAACACACGGTATAGAACAAGAAGCCAATAAGTCCTGAATCTCTATCTGTGTACAGATGAGCCTGACCGGCGAGGACCATCTAACGATCTTCCGGCAGAAAAAATAAAACATGCAGCAAGCGGATGGAACCAGCCCACAACACCAACCCCGAAGTTGAAGTTTCGCGGCCGCATGCACAATTAGCCCAGGCATTACGCCGAGGCCTAACGTTTTCCTCGCTGCCGTAGCTGTCCGGCCAGTCAGACAGTGCGAGCATAAGCCGTAGTACCCACTTGGGCTTATTGTGTGGAGAGTTGTGATGGAATTGTGTCGCACGTCGCGTGCCAAGTTTCTCAGCCCGTGCCCTTGTGCTGGTGCGACGCGTCGGAAGTAGATCATGTGCTACCGCGAACGCGTGAGACGTGTCAAAGGACGTGTTGACTGCGTAATAGTTGGTCCGGATGCGGTAAAGTCATGGTTTGGCATGAAGAGGGGCACCCTGAGAAGGATTCATCGCGTGCGTTGGTGACCTACCTAGTGCAGCGGCTGAGTTGCTTTTGGCAACTAGGGATAAGCCCTTTGGCAATGGTATTGGGTGCGGATGCTTATGCGTCTGCCGGTGAGCATGTATAGTAGACGCAGGTTTTACTAAACGCGTATATGGAGAAGCGGACCTCGCTTGCTGAGTGAGCTCGAGATCATCGGTCGCCGATGTTTATTCCCCTCATCACACAGCCCAACCCTGATAATCTCCGTTCCAGGCCCTTGTTTGCTTTAGTGTTCTCACGACACCATAACACGATACTGACGACACGCGTTGAAAAACTTCAGCCGTGGCCGGTTTCACGTTGAGGGGGCGGGGTGTGTGTGGAGACGCTGCATGCGGAAGGTTCGACGGATGATGATATTGGGCTGAACACTGGCGTCATCTTCAGTATTACCACGGCAACTGAGGTAAGCCTAAGGCGACGGATCGCCTTTGCAATATTGGAGACTGAACTAGATCTCACCGTCTTACGATCTTCTATGCGGGTAGTTATCTACCTATGCTTGGTCAGGATATTTTCTCCGTCGCTCCACGCGTTCGCGTTTATCCGAGGCCATTCGGCGCAGCCTTCGGATCCTCCATCGACATGGCAACTTCCATCTTACAAGCATGTCGACTGGTGAACTAATTGTTTGTTGCTTAGGATATCGTATCTCGGAAGCACCTAGGCCTGGCTGCTGTCTCTTGACGCACGCGGAACTCTGCCCGAGGTTTCCATGTTGGATGACCAAACGTACTGGACTCACAACCTACATTCAAAGTATCACGCAGTACCTTCGAGTGCACCACCAGGATCCGAGTAGGTACTCTTATTCTCATACGGTGTGCAAAAGAAAGCGACTATTGATGAGTACTGAAATCTGGATTTGGCAAGCCATCGTGTTGCATGCGATGCCGGCTCCTCGGGACGTTGTCACGCCGTTCGATACCACCAATATGCTCGTCGCAAAAATCTAACCGCACAGGACAAGGGATGTCCTATATGTGTGTAGTCGAGTACTCTAGCTTTTAGTAGCGAGCACACTTCTCCCGTGGAATTTGCACTAGCTCAGGCCAGTGCTTGAGGACTTTAGGCGGTGAGTCGTGCTGAACAGTCAATCCATATAGCATGCGGGGGTGTCGTAGATTCGAGATGTCCGAAGGAATCTGGAGCTGGCGTGGGAAGCTGCCCCTCAATATACGCATCGTGCTAAGGTGAGAGGTTCTGATGTTTCGATTATGCTCCCGTAGAGGATGCGTATTCTTCACTTCCATCTTCCATTTATTGCCTTCAGATCGTACCTCGGTAGACTAATTTCTTAACGATTGTCGTGCAATGTGGCTTTATATAATAAAAGACTACACAACGCATTAGATATTCGAGATGTATCTGTTATCAAGCTGGGTCTCTCTTTTGCATCACTGGGACTGTTCGCATCCAAGTATAGTAGTATGTTTTTATAGCATTGTACATTATGATAAGTCTATATTATGGTAAAAGCAACGGACCTTGTTCTAAGAAAAAGCAAATAGTACAACAACGTATCCCGAACTCCTAGCCGTGGCCAAGCCGGGGTATAGCAACTAATGACGTAGAAAAAGACACTGACATCCACAGCCCACCTCTCGTTTGTGCAATTTGTCTCCGTTCATCAACAACGCCGGTCATGCCACCTCTCTACGAGGATATATCACTACCGTTCCTCAGATGCATCTTGCTCAAATCACCGTTCTGCTGAGGCATCTGCGCTAACCAGGTAGGTGGCGCCATACCAGTCTGATCATGAATAGTGCTGAGAAGAGGTGGCAGGCTCTGGAACAGGTTGCGAATAGGTGCCGACGGATCCGCCATGCCCTCACTACCCTGGCTGCCAGTGTTCCAGACATTGATCTTTGGTTGAAGTCCCTTGATAGCGTTACCATTGGCTTGCGCAAGCTTCTCGTATGTGCCGTTGGTGAGCATGAGGTATTGCATGAGACCTTGAGGACCACCGAGAACATTTGCCATGTCGCCGTAGGCCTTGGCCATCGCGGAAAGACCTTCGGCCTCGCGCTGTTGGGTGATGAGGTGGGCTTGAGCTGCACGCTCCTGGGCGAAATATTCTGCTTCAGCCTGACGCTTGGAGACGATGAAGTTCGCCTCGGCTTCGCGCTCTTTCGCCTGGAAGTTTGCCTCAGCATCGCGGAGTCGACGGAAAGCAGCAGCTTCAGCTTCGGCTTGCTGGCCGTACTTGCTTGCATCTGCTGCCTTCTCTTGGGTGTACAGTTCTGCGTCAGCCTGCTGCTGGGAACTTTCCTTCTCAATCTTAGCCTGCACAACCTTGGTTGCTCGAAGACGTTCAAGCTCCATGAGTGCCCTCTTCTTCTCGACTTCCGTCTGCAGCTCCGCATCACGGCGTTCAGCTTCACGCTTAGCGTTGATTCGAGCAACATTGAGGTCGCGGCCAATCTCAATCTCCTTGTCGGTGAACTTTGCATCTGCCGTGGCCTTCTCGGCTTTACGTTCGGTTTCGAGGACGGCAGTCTGGGCGTGGATCTTGGCGACTTCTTGCTTTGTCTTTCCTTGCTTTTCAGCCTCTCCGACCTCACCTTGCATACGAGCATGGGCGACATCGACCTTAGCTTGGTTGAGAGCGCCCTCGTGCGCCTTGCGAGAAAGAAAAGCAAAGTACTCTGAACCTGGTGTGTCTTGTAGTTCCTTGACGTTGGCGTTGTAAATGCAAAGACCAAATTGGTCCAGCTCAGATTGCACTTGCTGAATTACTACTCGCAATTAGTGTCTGCCGTATAGGTAATCTGTAGATTTCGAGCTTACCTTTGTCCTTGAAGATCTTACGCTCACGGAAAAGTTCTTCCATAGTCATGGTGGAGACGATGCTTCGAGTCTCACCCTCAATAATACCTTTGACAATCTCTTGAACATGATTGCGACCCTCAGCAACTGAGACAACACCCTTAGCTGCTGTTTGAGTAGGACTGCCATCGCTTTCTCCAGTGAGCAATACGGCGTATTTCTCAAGAGCTTCAGGGCTATCTGCAGGGCCGATTGTGAAGACTGCTGGTAGAGCAAATTTAAGTTTCTCGATAGTCATAGCCTGGAGGGCCATGGAGAAGTCAAAGGGTGTAATCGAGATCTTCGAGACCTTTTGTAGGGGGTATACAAAAGCTTTCTTCTTAATTAAGACTTTCTCGATTCCTACACCCGTAATAACGAGGTAGGAATTCGGCTCTGCGACATGGTACCACATGCTGACGGCTGGTTTTTGAAAAACTCAGATGATGCTGATGGTAGTTTTGATGGAGTTGGTGTCCAATATCGGAGGATAGTCGATGAAGGTTGGAACAGGTGGTGTAGTAAAGAGGAGTGATGCAGCCCTTATAAAAGATAGGAACCTCTACTCAGTAATATATATGAAGGCTTTGCGTGAGTTACGCGGTGCTGATAGAACCACGGTACCTAATGTGCTCGTAAAGGACTCAAGGTTGTACCGTACCAGAATTGAGGCTCGGGATGATGATGAACAGGTGTACTGAGGTGTATCAGGCAAAACAGGGGCCATATTGACTATTTTATACATCTCGAAGTCTTTGAGATAATGTTTGCACATGCTGGCTTATCCGTGCAGCCGGCATGTAAAGGCGTTCTCGGTGACCATCTTCGTCTGGTGTTGGTGGAAACATATGCACAGACCATATGACTAATCCCAAAGAGGTTAATGCTTTCTGCCTTGCGCCACATAGCCTGCTACATGTGATCATCTCAGCCTTGGTCCTGAAGCGGCATTTTGACTTTTGAGAGGCATAATTCCAGCACGGTGAGCGAAATAGGTGCGTCTTTTTGCTGCGCAATGCATCGCTCAAAGAAAAGGGCCGGTGAGGCGATCTTCAGGCCGAAAGTCAGGAACGCGCTGTGCAAACTGGGCGTTCCCAAGCCTCCGTCCCGAACTTGCTGGTTGAAGTTACTGTCTTCTATCTTATCGCATCCAAGACATTGTCTTCACTGCGCCAAGCTTCCCGGGCCGAACGCCTCGCGACCGTGCAGATGCATGCTTGTGATTCGCTTACCATAGGCGGCGCAGCGTAACACTGCGTCCTTATTCCCATGGCTTATAATGTCACGAGACTATACAGGTACCCTTTAGGACTAGTTAAGGCATCAGTATACGGGATTGAGGCAGGGCTGACTTCTAGAAATCTGCTAACCAGAGTATAGGTTTGCCGAGATCCGTAGATATCGATGAATGACTCTTCTGACTACCGCCACTGGAGCGGAAAACAGAAGTTTGGTAAAGAGAGCAAGTAACTGACCAAGGAACTCGAATCGCCGCAGAGATTCTGATGTCACAGCATCTACACTTCCACACCTCTACACATAGCGATACCTAGATAACCTTCATCTCTCAATCTCAAATCTCGACAATGTCTCGAAACGAAAAACAAGCCTCTCCTCCACCGTACTCAGAGTACAGCTCACCAGGGTCCACACGAGGTCAGACCATCCTCGATCAGTTAAGCACAACCCGCACACACCACATTCAATCCGTGATCGAAAGGCACGTCATTCCTCTAATCGAAGAACGCGCTACCTACGGCATCGCCCAAACAACCATCGCCATGCTCCCCTCCGATATACCTTTGCCCGCAGTGGAAGAGAAGTCTGAATACAGCTTCGACACTTCCGACTCCAAACCGGTAGAAGTAGTTGGTTTCTCATCAGAAGACGAGCCGAAAGTCGTGCGGTTAGAAGGCCAAATGAATCGGACAGAGTTTTGGAGACCGCAAGTTGTGATTGTAGAGTTGGAGCGTATGCTAAGCGAAAACCTGAATGCGAGCCCGGTTCTCAGGAGTCCCAGAGGGCATGGAAGAAGTGAAGCGGATAGTGCACAAAGGCATTCGAGGAGAGGGTTTCTCAGTAGGGTTATGCCATCGTTAGGGCCAGAGCTGCGCTCACCGAGCGGAAATCCCGAGGTTGGCGTGAAACAATTGGATCAAGTAAGAATGGTCGTGGTAAAAGCTAGATTGGAGGAGATTTGTCTGAGGACTGTAAGCGAGTTTGGCTTGTACGATACAATGTCGAAGCAGTGCGTCATCATTCGGGTAGATGCACGGTGTTGATTATTTTTCAAAGCCTGTAGACGAGATATTGAGTATTTAGTAAGGGATGATATGCGATCTTCTTACCATTTACTCGTTGGAGATGCAACACATACGAGGCGAGTACGTATTTTACTTGGGCGCATCTAAGCAATACTCGTCACCTCGGACCTCATGCAATACTAAAGTAAGTGTCAATCATGCTGCATGTCAATGTATGTTTTTAGCAAATGCATTCAGCAGTTCTAAAGAGGAAAAAAATTGTAGCTTCGTACTGAATACGGATCATATGTCTACGTGCTGACTACACAACATAGGCAAAAAAACAATCCTCCTCCGGGAAGGCTCGAACTTCCAACCTCCTGATAGCCACTGGTGTAACAGTCAGACGCGCTAGCCAATTGCGCCACAGAGGATTTGTTGAGATTCAAGAAATTGTACCATTTATATAGGACGGCGATGATGGGCCCTTGACTACCCTGAAGATTGGGCCACGGTCGTCGCATGGTGAGTTGTGCGGAATGAAGTGGGGCAACCAGGTCCGGACCCCACCACCTCGAATTCCACATCCATATCATCATCGTGATTTCCCATGTATTGTGTCCTATTTGCTGTCGCTATGCCTCCTCTGCGTCATTCTTCAGTACTACTATGCCATAAGGATCTCGATCGACCTCGCTGACGCCAATCTCAAAGTCATCGTCCGCCAATGCCTCTTGTAATTCCTCGTTGTCCTTCTCCTCTTCTCTGACCTTTGTCCATTCTTCTTGCACTGCCTCTTCTAGTTGCTCCATCAACACCTCTGCCAGGAAGCCACGCTCAGAATTGCTGTGAAACAAGCTGATAACGACCCTGCCCTTCTCGATCGCCGCAAGCGCCGAGTGATGATCCATCTCGCCTGTGAACAGCAAATCCACATCGAGACCGTTCAGTAGGCCTGAGCCTGAGCCTGCACATATGCCTACGCTACGTATCTCAATATCAGAGATCGTCTTGTCCTGTGGTATGGCGATTGGGAAGCCCTTGGGGTTGTTGAGTCCCTTGCCTATGCGATCGAGTAGCGTAGGAAGCGGTTGTGGGTGGTCGAACCTTACGACGCGACCCATACCCGCTCCAGGGTGTGAGGCTAGTGCTGGCGATTGAGGTTTGATGGCTTCGCGCTTGTGAGGAGCTGTGAGTGGGACCGTGGTGGGGGCAGGTAGCTTGCCAAAGCTGAGCATTGGCTGGCTCGGATGATGTTGCAGGGTGAATGTAGGGCGCTTCTTCTTTTCGACGAAGGGGTCATCATCATCTGCGTTTGTGTTGCTTGTAGCTTCGGATTGACCGTCTGCATCTGAACCGTCACGAACCGTCTTCGTGCCTGTTACAATATCCGCTAGCCAGTCCCCAAGCCCTCCTGGAGCTGAGTCAAGCGCAGTGTGCGGGCTGTACACACTGATGCCATGGCTAGCAAGGCGTAGTAGCGATTGCTGTTGGGTATCCGCGAGAGTCAAGGACTTTAAGCCTCTGAATATGATAGGATGGTATGCGATGACAATGGAAGAGTTAAGGGCGATTGCTTCGTCGGCGACAGCTTTCGTAAGGTCGATAGTAAGGAGGACGGTGTTTGACTGGCGTCGCGACGGATCGAATGGCGCCTCAAGCAGCAGCCCAGTATTGTCCCAGGAGTTGTCTGCAAGTTCACGGGGGTACCTTTGAATCAGTCAGTACATGATGTTATTTGAATCGCGTAGGGGTCCTGGTCAATTGCTATGCATCGAAGAGGGAACGATGCATTCTATCTAATGTCACTTACAGCTTCTGCATAGCCCTCACCACCGCCTTGGAAAAGGGCGCTGAAGCAGTGGTCGCACTCATAGCGAATCGTCGTGCCGTAGATGCAAACATACAGCTCCCAGATGAACAATTGCAAAGCAAAACTACGCGTGCAGCAATCCCGCCTTAACGCGCCTGTGACCCCTGCAGCTATGCGTCATAGCCCCTCCCCTCTCCAAATCCCGGTCTTTCCCCGTTTGGAAGCCGCATCTTATCAGATCCGAAGATAGGAACACCAAGTCAATATCACATCATCGACCTATGGATCCACGACACAAACTTTACAAAACTCTTGATAATCTTGCCATCGAACCAGACGCTACGAACAATATGAGTGCAAGGACGGACGAGGAAGCGACGAACGTGCAGGCAACTTCTGGCGTGACCATGGAGGGACTGGAAAGGAAATTGAAGGAGGGTTTGGGCGCAACCTACGTTGAGATTGAAGATCTGAGTGGTACGTACTAGTTTTTGGTTTCCAATGTTCAAAAACAAGCCAGGAGGGTTTTGTCGTAAACATGGTGTTGAACTAGACAAGTACGGTTTGGCAACTGGTGTCCTCAGCACATACTAACGAACAAGAATAGGCGGATGCGGGCAAATGTATGAGGCCATCATCGTGTCTCCCCAGTTTGCCAAGAAGACCACTCTAGCACGGCATCGGCTAGTCAACTCGACGTTGAAAGAGGAAATTGCGGCGATACATGCGTGGACGCCAAAGTGCCATACGCCAGAAGAGTGGGAGAAGAAGAAACCTCAGTGAAGCGTGACCACATCGAGTTAGACATTCGAGAGAGCATGAGTACAGACTTGCGCGTCACAAATGATGGAAATGATGAATACGATGCATGAATGAGGTGGAATATCATGATCATTGTCTACTAGCTTGTACATACTTGTCACTGCAGACGTCTAGCTGAGTAGCACCCGTATCTCACCACTGGTACGAGGAAACAAGTCCCTCAACCCGGGCTCCTGCTCCTCGTCTTCCTTGTCTTCATCGTATGTCAGATCATCGGCCGCTATCATCTTGCCCTCCACAATTTCAAAGTCCTCGCAGAATTTGCTAGCCGCTTCTTCGGTGATATTCTGTATCATCTTCCTGTTACGCAGCCGCTTGATGTTTTCCGATGCGTCAATGATAGCTGACGGCAAAAACTCATCCAGCTGCTGACTGGCTGCGACAAGTGCATCTGGCTTGAAAGCTTCCAACTCAGGGATTGTCTTGAGACTTTCTGGCGAATCATCGATCTCCTCAAGAGCATTGAGAAGAGTGACAAGACCAGACTCGTGAATCAGGTGTTGATGTTGGTAGTCTGTCAACTTTGCAACGTTCTCGTCAATCGTATCATCAATCTCGCTGACTCGCTCGCTAGCGAAGGCATATGCAGAGAGCACCTCTTTTGCTGCATAGAGGCAATTAATGGCGAAAATGGCGCTGTCCGGCTCTTTCATCTCTTTCTGCAAATTTTCGCAGCCATTCAAGAAAGGATCTAGCGATTCCGCAAGTACAGTCTGGAACCCTTGACCGTTATCCTCCGTTGCGGCAACTGATGTATCGTAGCTCTTTGCGAGAGTTCGAAGCATCTGAAGCGCATCTTCTAGAAACTCGGGAGCAGACAAGTCGGCCGGTGCTACAGCAAGATCGCTTTGAACATTGGCCACGTAGTCCCTCATATTGGCACGGAATTGCCGCATCGCAGAAGCTTCCAATCCGTCAAATACATCCAAGACATCGGAATCTGGTCCAAGCAGCTTGGCAAAGGTTCCTTTGTAAAAGCCGATCAAGTTTGCGATCTTGTAAGCAAGGGTAGCATCGTCATGGCTTTGAACTACCTGCTCAGTACGCTGCCTTAGGAGACGAGCCACGCCTGTGAGATCGCGGCTGACGAGCTGGTTCAAAGCTTTTCGTCCGTCAAAGACTTCTGCATCTTCTTCACCTCTCAGCCAAGGTTCGCTTTCAAGACCTGCTTGAATGGAACGTTTGATTTCATCGCCATCTGAGATGAAGAGGTTCTCGAGTGCCTCCCTCTCCGATACAGTCGTTGAGTGAGCCCATGCAAGCATGTCTCCGACGTAGCGCAGTGGGTCGTGAGCATGGAATTCGATTGGTTTGGTGGCTATATGCTCTTCTGAAGTCGATCCAGTCAACGCAGCATGGAACGAGTCGGACAGAATGGCTTCTCGTGCCTCGGCGAAGGAGTCAAGACAACTTTGGAATAGTGTGGGACGTTCGGCTAGCACGCGCAAAGACCGGCGCACAGAAGCACTAATCTGCGGGTTTTCTAGATCCAGTGTCTTGAACTCGCGTTGGATCCACCGATATAGCTTCTGGAAGGCTGAGTTGAGTTGCTTGGAGCTCTGTTCTAGCACCTCCAAGCCCAATCGTTGGTCTTCGGTTCCGAGCAGCACTTGGCAATCGTGATGTATTTTCTTTACGCGGGTCAAGACTTGGAAGAAGTCTTCGTTGACAGGCTCAGCAGTGGATGTCAGAGTAGTGGCGTCTTCTTCAGATATCAGGAAGTGGGTGCTAAAGGCGTTCAAGATCTGCTGCTTAGATTCGACCTGCTTCCTTTGAGTGATGAGGCTTGTGGCTTCTTCCAAGACAGGTCCAGTCTCTCTGTTGGCAGCCTCAATATGACCGCGCATATCAGCGCAATAAGTGTTCAAGCTACTGATAGCACTTCCGATACGTTTGAGTTGCTAGTGGAGCTTAGTTGATGTTTTCAGCAGTTCGTGTTGCAACATACTTCGGCAACCTGACCAAAGTCCTTGATGATCTCGCCATTGCACTCGATGACCTCCTTCTGCACATCTAGACGCAACTGACGTCGTGTCTCGGCAGTGTTCTGCACTCGACGTGCATCCAGAGTTTCCAAGGCATCGCGGATCTCTAGATCTGCGTATGATGCAGAGAGCACACTGGTGATCCTGCTCGAGAGGGCATTTGTACCTCGCGACGCGGGGGCTACAGAGGGAGAAGACGGAGAGGTGCCATTCTGAGAAGCGGGAGTTGCCCGGTCCTGGAAATAGCTCACGGACATGACTGGATGGGTGTTGTGACTTTGGGCCCAGAAAGGTGGCATATCGGGCTGACAAGGGGCAAGTGCAGCCGAGCCTTATCGATATCGGTCGCGTCACCTGCGTGACTGCCATGTGCCCTAGGATAGCCGCAACCATCTCTCTTCCTAATCGCTATCACGCTGAAATGATCACTGACTAGGTTTACGTCAGTGCTCATGGAGGCTCGTCTTGACTCTTGGGGATCACGTCTTCGGTCCTCTGACCACTCTGCCATCCTCCAAACACGCTTGACCCAGCGCAGCACAGCACAGCACGGCCACGCGCCCCGCCGCTGCCTGAGCGCATCACTATACATCAGCCATGATGGCCTCCAACCTCCTGTCTAGGCTACTTCCTTCTGCTTCAGACGAAACATACGAACGCGAACCCCTCACCGCCCACGCCCGCCGCGACTCCACCTCGACCGAGGAGCGCCACGAGATGGACATTGACGAGGAGAACTTTGAGGCTCGCTTCGAGGAGCAAGACCTGGCACACCTGCTCGAGGAGGCCTCTTCAAGCCAGATGACGGCTGAGAGTCGCGCCGTCTCTCCCGAGGCCAAACGCAACGCTCCGCCGGGCATCAATACCGCGAGTCGCATGCCAGCTTGGAGACAGCCAGCTCCAGCTCGCACCGTACCGCTAGATGACGACGACGACGTACCACAGTCTTTGCTTCTCGAAGGAGGACACGAGCCTGGGCCAAGTTCGACCCAGCGCAATCAAGGCCTTCCCATGCCGGTGCCTGGCCCAGCCACGCGGCAGACACGGGCACAATGGGATGCCACCCGAACACAGCAGCGGCTGCACGATGAGGATAGGAGCGGCCCATCTTCGCGGCCGTGGGGACATACCAGTAGGCCCGGTCACTTTGTAGCCGACCGGAAGGAGAAGGCAATGTGGCTGTGGGTGAATCAGACGGACTTGGACAACTACATGACCGAGGTCTACGAATACTACGTCGGCTGCGGAATATACTCGATCCTTCTGAGACGAGCTCTAACGCTCGCGCAAACTGCTTTTGTAGTCGGATTCATGACATTCCTTGGCTGGTGTATTGACTACTCCAAGCTGTCAGAGAGCAACAAGATGAGCCAGGTCTTGGTACCCAAGTGCGCTGCGAGGTAGGTCATCCAATCCTGTGAACACGGTTCTAGACTGACATGATATAGAATCCATGGTTTTTGGATATTCGCCCTCTGGCTCTTCCTCATCTACTGGCTCTACTCATTCTACACCCTAGTCACAGACGTACCCCGACTTCGAGCCATGCACGACTTTTATCACTATCTTCTCGATATTCCCGACCGCGACATACAAACGATACAGTGGCAGCAGGTAGTGACACGCATCATGGCATTACGGGACTTGAACTTGGCGACTGCATCGAATCTGTCCCCACAGACGCGCAAGTTGCTCGATTCAAAAAGCAGGCAGCGACTAGATGCTATTGACATTGCAGGTCGTCTCATGCGTCGTGACAATTACCTGATCGCTTTATTCAACAAAGAGATATTGGATGTCACTGTTCCGCTTCCCTTTATTGGTGACCGGTACATCTTCTCGGAAACAACTAGGTGGCACGTCAACCTCGCCATCATGGACTTCGTCTTTAGTGGACCAAACGGCCAGTTCAACCCCGATTTCCTCAAGGAGCGCAACCGCCGAGAGCTGGTTAAGAGGTTAAAAACCCGCTTCTTCTGGACAGGTATCATTAGTATCCTATGCGCACCTGCCGCTGTAGTATTCGTGCTTGCATCATACATGTTCAAATACTTCACCGAGTACCACAAGGACCCTGGCCAACTCAGCAACCGCGATTTCACCACGTTTGCTCAGTGGAAGTTCCGCGAATTCAACGAGCTTCCTCATTATTTCGCCCGCCGCCGTAATATGGCCTATCCGTACGCAAATCTCTACCTCGCCCAATTCCCTAAAGACAAGACCGAACAGGTCTCCTCATTTGTAGCTTTCATCGCGGGAGCCTTTGCGTTTGTCCTCGTGGTGTTCACACTACTTGACTCAGAGTTGTTCCTCAACTTTGAGATCACACCTGGAAAGACTGCTATCTTCTGGATCGGTATCCTTAGTACAATCTACCGCGTTGCACGTGGGAGCAGCCCTCAGGATGATCAGGTCACAGATCCATCCTACTATCTCAACCATGTCATCTACCACACGCGCTACGAGCCAGAGTCGTGGCGTGATAGGTTACACACGGACGAGGTTCGCGCCGAATTCGCTCAACTATACCAGCCCAAGATTCTCATCTTTGCCGAAGAGATACTCAGCATGGTCATTACTCCTTTTCTCCTCATCTTCCGGTTGCCCAAATGTAGCGATCGTATTGTTGACTTCTTCCGTGAATTTTCGATTGTGGTCGACGGCCTGGGTGTAACATGTTCCTACTCCATGTTTCCGTCTACAAAGACCACACGCAACGCCAACAATATTCCCGCGAACGGAACTGCGGCCCCAAGAGAAGATCCGGATCTTCGAGAAGACTATTTCATGGCTAAAGACAACAAGATGATGGCATCATACTACGGCTTCTTGGACACGTACCAGAACTCTGGGCGTGGCTACAATGGTCGTCTTCAAGGACGGGGCCAGTTCAATCCTCCACCACAGTTCCCAAATAACTTTGGCTCCATGTCGCAGACCGCTCAGCCAGTAGAGATGGGCGCAAGAGGAACAAGTAGAGGTCCGACTGGACGCCAGAATCCCCAGCAGAGGACACCAAGACATAGAACAGGTACTAGGGATGAGCCCATGAATTCTGTTCTTCTCGATCCTCACCACCAACCCTCTTCTGCGTCGGTGCTGCGCGGTTCGCCACGTCAAGCGCCACATGGCAGGTACCGAACGCCTCTCCAAGCAGTTCCGGATGGACCTGGACCGTCGAATACACGTATTGAAGAGGAAAGCACACTGGGCGACTCTTGGCGAACAAGTCGCCTTGCGCAGGATGACGAGGAAGAAGAGGAGGAACCAGGCAATAACCGTGGAGGTGTACTACAGCTCTTGCAGCAGTTCTCTCGTGCACAAGCTGAAGGACGAGGTGCTGGTGTTGGTGTCTAGATTCTATTTTTGTATTGCATTTGCCTCTCGTCATGTTGAGGATGGAATGGCGTTTGGCAACGGGCGTTGTTGGGCTGGAAACTTATACCACAAGTCATACGCATATTACAAGTAGAAATCGATTGCAATTGTTCAATTACAAGAGTGACGTCACTACCAATCATAGATGGCAACTGCTGATCGCCGTTAAGACGTGCTTCCATTTGCAGGTGACGTACATGTCCATTGTTATTACTTTTCTGATGAATGTGCAAGCCCTAGGCGTAGATTACGGCCTACAGGTTTAAGATACGTTTTCCATGTCCGGATGTATCAAACATCAAAAACAGAATTCTTCGTATGTCAGGACAGTGTTAGGTTACCTGTAAAAGATTCATGAATACAAGCATATTGAACGGAGAGTTTGTTGTATCATTTGTCATTGTCCGGCTGTGTCTGGTTGTTCTCTACAGTTACACGCCGCAGATATTCATCCTCCAGCCTTCATCCACAACTGATGAAGAAAGCAAATCACGCCGTAACCGAATTCCCATTGGACCCATGATCGTCATGCACACAACTCATCTCTCAATCCTGAACCTAAGCAGAGGCCTCGAAAGCGGAAGGGAAGCGACGGATGTTGTCGGCAAGGTTACCCTTGTTGCGGAGGAACTGGACGTAGGCACCGTCAATCTTGACCTTGCCCTCCTGGCGGAGGTCAATGTACTCCTGGCGCTTGAGAGGAGTGAAACCCCAGTTCTTGGAGACGATGATCTTTTGGCGACCAGGGAACTGCCAGCTAGTTAGCCTCGTGTCATTCTGCAATCGTGAATTAAACATACCTTGTACTGGCAACGCCTGAGAGCCTCGAGAGCGACAGCGCGGTTAGAGTCCCTAGTCCGGACGGACATGAGAATCTGGCCGATGTTGACACGAGCGACAAGACCGTTGGGCTTGCCGAAAGCACCACGCATACCGGTTTGCAATCTATCGGCACCAGCGCAAGACAACATCTTGTTGATACGGACGACGTGGTAGGGGTGGACGCGGACACGGAGATGGAAAGATTCCTTTCCACCGTTCTTGACGAAGTACTTGTTGGCGCAAATACGGGCGGCCTCGAGCGCCTCGGAGGACAGCTGCTCGTACTCGTTGGAGACCAAGTGAATGCAGAGCGGGAAGTCGTCTACGTTGGCCTTCTTGCGACCAAGGTCGAAGATGCGGATCTTGGCATCGGGGACACCACGGTTGAACCTGCTCTTGGGGTACTACAGCCCAGTCAGTCTATTGTCCTCCTCTCGCGCATTTCCCAGTCGGATTCTGACGTACGGGCTTGTTCTTGCAGTAGCGGTAGCAACGGGCGGGACGGCGGGCCATTGTGACGGTATTTCCTGCTGTGAATCAATGAGCGGATGTCCGGAGTCGTCGAAAGAGAGGGCGAGCGCAAACTGGTGCAGCTGTCAGTAACACGTCTACCGGCGGTGAGCGATGCGGCGGCCGTACGTACCTTACCCTATATATGACCTTGGTGTTAGTGGGAGGTGTCTGAGGCGAAGGCGAAAGGGAAGTCGTGATGGATTGCTAAGCGGAATATTGACGTACGCACGGACCCTGTGTGGGCAAGCACCCCCAGCCGGATTTCAAAGCACAGCAACGCCACAGCCCGCCCGAGCAGCGAGCTGCGAATGTGCAATTCTGGGGCCGCGTACAGCGATCTCTATAGCCGATACGGCGCATGTTTCAACAAGGTACGTGCAACATGGAACCCAGAAATGTTCTTCGTAATCACAGTCGCAATCGCAATCCATGGATGAGTGTGACCAATACTCAACATGCTGTGCACTCGGGAGTGCAAAATGCACGCGTCGTACTTGAGACCTGCTACAGTCCCTTCGCCAGATTTGCGCTGCATCTTGATGCATCCATGGCTTCTTCACAGATGAGTCGATGCATAATGGTCTCTAAGAGCTCGGTCCGTAAGCACTACCAAGGCGGAGTGGGAACCTGTCTTGGAAGAGTCACGTCACAAAGTGCAGATTTGGACAGTCATTATGGCTCATGAATCTTGTGGCATTCATTGGATATCATCATGGGTCGAGCTTGCGCTACGCCCTAGGTATCATGTCTAACTGTTTCCTTTCCATTGCCATGGCACTCTAGTTCTCGGTGTTCTGGCTCAAGATGTCGGAGTCACCTGTCAATTTGTCAGCGGGCTGTGTTTGATGTGACCAGAAGAGGAGATACATACCGGCATCGAGGATGGACATGACGGAGCAGCGGAAGAGCTTACCGCAAGCGGTGCCCAACTCAATCTAACTGGTATTAGCTGATAGCTCTCCGAAGCCATGTTCAGACCTCTTCTCAGAGCCAGCCCTCGAAGTATACCCAGCACCAAAGAGCTCGTCGTCGTCACGTTCTGTGTACATTCTGATACATCCTGAAACCGTGGAATAACGAGCTCCATAGCGTACAAGGTATCTTGTCGTTAGGCAATGAGAGTGGACGGGGGTGTACGTACGTTGTTACCGGAGAAGTGGTGGACGGAGGTCTTGGACAACATGGCGTAGTCTGTCTGGAATTAGCGATTGCTCGTACAGAACAGATGACAGTGTTCCTTACACTCGAGCTCAGACTTCCTCAGGGGAGGGGTGTTTCCGGCGATGATGACGAGCTTGGCCTTGCCAGTTCGCAGGCTCTTGAGGGTGGACTTGTAGCCGAGGGTGACCTTACCGGACTTCATCACAAGCGCAAGGCGCGAGTTGATGGAGTCGGCGGTTCTCTTGTTCTTCTTGGGGGCCATCGTTGCTCGTAGGAAGTCGAATGTGGTATTCCTAAGGGTTGTTGAGCTCCGGTCGTTGTTGGTTGATCGTAGGAATTGGGGCAGTCGCGCGAAAATTGTGTGGGCAAATCTTGGCGCGCTAGCGATTAGCGCAACTCCAGTGGGCGAACAATGGACATAGCATCTTCACGACTTGTGATGTTACGGATCGACTTTGACTATTGATGTGGTGACTGGAAAATTACTTGTTAAGTGGGTTGGAATAAGTGGCCATAATGTGTTCTCCCTAGGTCACCGCAACAGTGTATATGAGCATTCTGTACCATAGTGAAGGCAGGATAGTCATATGTTTGATTCAGATGTTCTCTAGTTGAGAATGGCCATACAAACACCTAGCTCACAGTACTATGTAGAAAAATTCGAGCATAAAGACAACGCTATCCAACATGGTATCATTGCACTTTGACACGCCATCAATTAAGACGCATCCACCAAACTCCTTCTTTCAACACATCTACTAGGCTTCATCATAAGGAAACTCTGACAACAGGAAGCCCCGTTTATGCCGCTGCTCTTTGCGCCTGTCGTCCTCCTCGGGTCGGAGCCCCAACAGCGCCAGGTCTGTTCAAAGTGTACTTTGCGAAAGCCCTTGCCAATGCCTTCTTTGCGCTGACCTTTTGCGACCCAACGAAAGAGTCGACAGCAACAGCAATGGCGCGGTCAATATCCACCGACGCAACGTAGTCGGAGAGACGCATCTTGCAGAAGGACTCTGCAATACGTAGGATGGCTTCGAGATGACGGACCTGTAGTTGTGAGTAGGTGCTTTGTTAAAATGAGTTGTGTACTTACGGTGATAGGGTAGGCTCCAGTTGCCATAGACTCTCGGCGCATGTCTGCGAATAGACGTGCAATCTTATCTTGTTCAATCTGGTATAGCTTGGGCCTGCACTTCTCCCTCGCGTAGAGAATGTACTTCCTCAAGAGGTCTTGAGGGATTTCACCCTCTTTTATCGGAGCGTCGCCATCAACTTCCATTTGGTCGTCGCCATTCTGTGTCGCTTTCGACTTGTCAGAGTACCCGTATGCTGAGTTAACAAGAGGATGAGCACGGCCGTGGGAGTTCACAACGAACTTGGCTAGGCGTTCATCCTCCGCTGGATCAACAGTATCGCGTACAACACATAGAATGTCGAATCGAGAAAGAATAGGCTCGGTAAGCTCGACATTTTGTGAGAAGGGAATCGTAGAGTTATATCGACCACCGATGGGGTTGGCAGCTGCTACAATCGAGCAGCGAGCTTGAAGGGTTGTGACAATACCAGCTTTCGAAATGGAGATGGTCTGTTGCTCCATGGCCTCGTGGATAGATGTTCGGTCCTGGTCGTTCATCTTGTCAAACTCGTCGATGAGGCAAGTACCTTTATCAGCAAGTACAAGCGCACCACCCTCGAGAGTCCACTCGCTCGTCATAGGATCCCGACGGACGGAAGCGGTAAGACCAACAGCGGAAGCTCCCTGACCAGTTGCGAAGACAGCACGATGGGCAGTCTTCTCGACATATTTGAGAATCTGAGACTTGGCAGTACCAGGATCTCCAAGTAGCAGAACGTTGATGTCGCCACGAATCGAGTGACGACCAGGAGCTTCTTTGCTGACACCTCCGAAGAGGGAGAGTGCCACAGCAGTCTTGATGTCAGTATGTCCGTAAATACTTGGAGCGATCGAGTTGATGACCTTATCCACGATACGAGGATCCTTGGACAATCGTCGAATCTCCTTCTCATCATCTTCGGTCAACCGGAAGCCGGCTAGTTGATCATGCGATTTGACTACGTAGTTTGCCTCAAGAATCGTCGCAAAGACGGGGAAACCGTTCTTGTTGTTCAGGGCTGCATCGTAGTTGTTACGATAGATACCGGTGACTTCGATCTCCTCACCGGGCTTTGCGGAGTCTATCAGATCCCAGAGAAGGATGACCTCGCGGTGGCGAGGCAAACGTCCCGCTGGCACAGTCCCTGGAGACTCTTGCAGGGTAAGTTTCTGGTAGTTTCGGTAGACCGTACGCTCGGAATTGACCGTAAATGGACCACGTGATTGGCAGTTTTGGCAGAAGGAGATTTTCACCTCAACGTTGGAATCCTGGTGGAAGGGACCAAGGGTAACGCCACATTTGGTACAGTCAAACTTGACGTACTTCAATTGAGGGAAAACTCCGCTTCGGCGGGTGACAACACCACTGACACGAACCAGACTGTTAAGATGTGATTGGCGGAGCTGGCGCAGAGTATACTGAACAGGCACGTCCGTGATGCGAACGTGAATCTCAGAATGGATGCGCTCGTAATCCGGGTAGTGGAGGAGGGCGACTTCCATAGCCACCTGATCGAAGATCTTTAACATCTCCGTTGGAGTGTTGGCTAGCCAATATGCTAGTGTCGCCTTCTGTTCGGCAAGGTGGTCGAATGACACCTCTAGAGACTCTGCGTTGACCTCACCCAAGGTCCGAATGCGGGCTCCGTATACTGAATGACCCTGCTCGTCGGTGTATTCTGTGAGGAAAGACTTGAACTCGCGCGCAATGGTCCTGGCGACTTGAGGTTGGGCCACCCAATCCGTCAATGTGTTGGCTTTTACATCGGTAAGCGCCTCAAGTGTCAACTCCTCGTTCATGATATCGTCAGTCATGTCCATATCGTCTTCTTCGTCGTAGCGGTTTCTCCGAACGCGGCGGCGCCCCGTTCCCATCAGACCTGCCAGGCCATCCTGCTCGTCTTCGTCTGGCAGGAAAGCAGCGGGCATGCGGCGTCTTGCCTCT
>Ga0265797_10003477_pt1 | contig 25084 bp, 29 predicted proteins | sample P2T30metagenome_FD_192433 | JGI IMG/M metagenome (GOLD analysis project Ga0265797, IMG submission 192433) | Plant litter microbial communities from East Loma Ridge, Irvine, California - P2 T30 | ecosystem: Environmental > Terrestrial > Plant litter > Unclassified | place: USA: California... | reverse complement strand
TCAGCTGAGAAGAATGGATTTTCTGCCAGCTGACAAACAGGTCCAACGAACCGTACGATCCTTATATCCCTTCTGGCTCTAATGCCGGTGTTGGACCCTCTGGACAGCCCCAGGGACAGAGCAATCAGAAGGTGCGTCAAGATTATGTTTGATGTACGAGTAGCTCACCATGTCTTTCTCGATCGTCCATGTTGCCGCATCAATCGCTTCTCCATTGCACACTTCGCACGCATAATTCCAAACGATAGATCCAGAACATCCAAGCCCAAATTGACGAGACTGTTGATGTAAGTCTGCTGTAGGGGTCGCCATGACGCTCAAAGAGCTGACCAATAGGTCATGCACCAGAACATCACAAAAGTCGCCGAGAGGGGAGAAAGGTTAGATGCTCTACAGGACAAGACCGGTATGTGGACGTTATCTGCAATAGAATTACCCGTGACCAGAAGTGGGCTAACGAAAAGATAATCTCGCGGTATCAGCCCAAGGTTTCCGACGCGGGGCAAACCGTGTCCGTAAGCAGATGTGGTATGTTTCTTGTACCTACCATATTCATGATAAATGCTGAGAGTACAGGTGGAAAGATATGCGAATGCGAATCATTATTGGTATTGGAATCTGTGTTTTGCTCGTCGTCATTATCGTTCCTATCGTCAAGGCGTAAGTTCAAGAACTCATCTATGGTTCCTATAGCTGATTCGTTAGTGTAACGAAGAACGACAAGAAGTAATCGGTGGGATTTCAAGATACACGGGAATTGGGGGCAGAGGATACTACCTGGTGTTGTATATACCTTTGAACAAATATGCAGACTGAATGACCGAACTGGGTATGGGGAGAACGAGCTTTGCGTGAAAAGTATGGTGGCTGGCACCGAGGAGACGACTCTCTGGTCTATTTCTGGATTGAGAGATCGACGCTGATCTGCTTCACGCATGATCGACGATGAAAAGTAGCAGATATCATGCTATGCATTAACAAGATATGATCACAAATCCCTAAGATAGTACACTTCTACAAAACATCTCTACACCAAGCAAGCCACTAGAAACCGGAACCCTCGTAGAAATTGGTACCATGTGTGGTAGCCTTGACTTTACCAGATCTGATGGTCCAATCTCCGAATCGTTCACCTTCCTGCCTTTCTAGCGCGTATTGCTTGATCATAGGTTTTAGGATGGCAAGGATCTCGGGTTCGGTGACCTGTTCGCGGAATGGCTTGTTTAGCCTTGTACCAAGGTGGTTTCCTCCCAACATCATCTGATAGATTAGCTTTTGGAAAGTGTGTACAAAGAGAAGGGAACGTACCATATAAGATCCTGGTGCTTTACCCACAAAGGCGACCTCTGCGGCCCATGGTCGAGCACATCCGTTGGGACAACCAGTCATTCTCATGACGATGGAGTCGTTCCTTAATCCTGCCTCTTCACAGATGCCCTCAACTTTGCCAACGAGTAATGGCAAGTATCGCTCTGATTCAGCCATGGCCAATCCACAAGTAGGGAAAGCGACACAAGCTGATGAACTGAGTCGGATACCGGAATGATCGATATTGTCGAGACCCCATTTAGCGAGTAATCGCTTCATGTTGTCGAGCTCTGATGGTGGGACATCAGACAAGATGACGTGCTGATTGGCGGTCAGACGGAAGACACCCTTGTGTGCCTTTGCGACCTCTCGCATACCCTCTTTGAACTTGTGTCCGAGTGTTGGTGAATCTTCGACTCGACCGTTCTCGATGAAAATGGTGAAATGCCAATTTCCATCGTGACCCTGTTGCCAACCGTACTGATCCAAGTTCGAGTTGAAAGTGTATGGACGAGCTGGTTCGAGAGATTTACCGAATCGTCGTTCGACATCGGCCTTGAAGACAGGTAATGTCATTCGATCAACAGTGTACTTTAGTCGAGCATTCTTTCGGTCTGCTCGGTTTCCGTTATCCCTCTGAGTTAACATGATGGCCTCGGCAATCTTGTTTCCATCTTCCTTCTTGACGAAACCAAGGACATCGGCCAGACGAGGATATGTCTTTTTGTTGGAGTGAGTGACACCCATACCACCACCAGCGGTAACGTTGTATCCCTCGACGGCACCATTGGCATCGACGATAGCGATGAATCCAACATCGTTGGTCAAAATATCAACCGAGTTGTCGGGTGGAACAGCGACGGCGATCTTGAACTTTCGAGGAAGGTAGGTAGGACCGTATAGTGGCTCAAAGTCCTGGACGGCGTCACCTCCGACCTTCTTCTTGTCAAGCCAGATCTCGTGGTAGGCGGTGGTACTGGGCAGAAGGTGCTCGGATAGACCCTTTGAGAACTCGTAGACTTCCTTGTGAAGGGGCGAGACAGATGGGTTGACGGAACACTGGACGTTTCGGTCTACCAGTCAGCTGAGAACAGAACAAATGACGATGTTACGTACTGACATCACCACAAGCGGCGATGGAATCGAGACAACTCCTGTTAATGGCCTGCATAGCAGGCTTGAGGTGCTTCTTGATGATACCGTGGAACTGGAAGGTCTGGTTGTCAGCACAAGAGCTCTATCAGTGAGATGTGGGACTCACCTGACGGGTGGTCAACTTGAAGGTAGAGTTTCCGTGCTCATCAGAGATGTCGTCCATGTGTAGCCACTGCTCGGGTGTGCAGACACCTCCGGGTAGTCGGACTCGAATCATGAAAGAGTAAGCGGGTTCGAGGCCCTGCTCCTTGAGCGAATCTCGAATATCTCGGTCGTCCTGAAAACATTAGCTTACTCCTTGGCTAGGACAAAGAAGCTTACCTGCATGTAGGTACCGTGGAACTTTGTCAATTGACCATCAGAGGGACCGATAGCACCGGTGGTAGTATCGGCCAGACCGTCAAGGATGGTTCCTCGGAGGTAGTTACTAGCAGTCTTGATGTGCTCATTGGCAACAGTCTCTTCCTGAGCCTCGACGACCTCGACACTGTCGACACCCAACGATCGCCATAGACCAGCTTCGAAAGGCTTGTATCCAGTCATGTATCCATCAGGATCGGAATCGTCTCCTAGTCCCAAAGGAAGTAGTTCGGGGAAACCGGCAGAAGTAAGTCGGGCAAACATGTCCTTACCAGCCTTGTTGTAGTAGATGTAATCTTCCTTTCGGGGCCAGTACTTGGAGTCTCCCATGGCGAAGACGGTGAATTTGGTCTCGGTAGACTCGACCTTGGGGAGTTTACCGATAGCCTTGAAGAATTCTCGACCGTTCTGAGGTGCTTCTCCCTGACCGGCAGTGGAAGTGATGAGGAGGATGTTCTTTTCCTCGGCGAAAGTCTCGGTGATTGAGTGAGCAATCTCGTCCATGACCTTGATGGTAGCGGCGACACCACGCATCTTGGCCCTTCCAACAAGTCGCTTAGCGACCTTCTCGGCGTTTCCACCATCAGAAGCGTATAGAACAAGGAGACCAGGTCCATCGAGAGAGTTGAGCAAAGCGTCATAAGCGGCTCGGGCCTTTTCCTTTCGCTGGGCAACGAGATCGGTACCGACGGAAGAAACGATCGAGCTATCGATAGCGGGAGTGGCGAGAGTGAGCTGAGAGAGATGCGATTGTCGGTCTAAGAACTCAGACAAGACAGTTTTGATGTGGGCGGAATCAAGAGTGAATCGCTTGTCCTCGGCAGACAGTGGGTTCCATCGGAACATAGGCCACCAACCACCAGAGACAGCTCGTTTGGTCTCCTTGAGTCTCTCGAGGGGACCAGTCTTTTCATCTCCACCAACAACTTCTCCATCCTCCTTTTCTCCCCATGGCAAATAAGCCAAGACAAGACCAGGTCCGGGGTAAGACTCGGCTTCACGCATAGCGTTCAAGACACCAGCGTAATCGGCGTAGACGGCGACGGAAGCCACGTAGACATCTCCCATGTTGAGAGCGTATAGAGCGAGATCCTTCTTTCTGTCCTTTGGCTGTTGAGCTGGGGCATTGGGCGAGAATGGCGAAGGAGCAGTCTCGTAGACAAGCAGGTTGATGTCGAGAGCGGAGGCGAGAGCGTGATGAAGACCTGATGAAGCGAGATCGGTAGCCCACGAGTTAGAGATGACGATCCAAAGAGCTCGTTTCTCCCAGTGTCCACTCTGTCCTAGCTTGACGAGCTCAGCCTCGTCACCGGCAGCTGATGAACCGATAGAGGATTCGACCTTCTTTCCAGCCTCTTCTGATCCAGCCTCATCCCTGACGACTAGCCAGTGAGCAAGAGCCTCATGGACAGCCTGACGTGTGCCAGATACCTTGAGAACTTTCTTGGCGAGTGTGACGAGCTTCTCTCGCTCTTGTCGGATAGCAACAGCTTTACCGAAAGCGTATAATGGAGAAGTGGTCTCGTTGGCGTGCAAGTGTTTGGGGTCGTTCAAAATCTCGAGGGGACTTGGGGAAGAATCGAGTAGAGCAGTGTAGGTGGACTCGGCAGAGGGAATGACGATCGAAGAAGAAGAGATGGAGCCGGTGTTAAGGGGTTTGCCGATCTTGGAGATTGGCGAGTCGGAAGCAATGGCAGAAGAGATTTCCGAAGAAGAAACGCCCGATCCAACAAGTATAGATCGAGGAGTTGATTCCTCTAGAGCGTCCACGACAGAAGCCCATGCAGCTCCGAATTTTCCGTCACCTCCCTCGACAACAACGACATCCTTGCCCTTGGCAGCACTGGCGATCTTGTCCTTGGGTAGCGGGCTAACAAGCGAGATATCGAGAACGTTTTCGCTCTCGATTGCCGAAGTCGTAAAGTTGATGACTAGCTTGGAAGACTCGCCCGATCGGTGTTCGAATGGCTTCTGGACTCGACGTGTGACTTTCAGTAACGATAACGAAGTGATCTCGTATGAGTTTCGTAGATGTCCATCGAGCTCTCCCTCATCGCTGTGCCCATTCAGTTTAGGAGAAGCGATCTCGCCATCGAGCCATGCTCGAGCATCCGTGACCTCGCTGACGGTACCATCAAGAGCGGAAGGGGCGATAAAGTGGTATACGACTACTTTTTCATCCTTGGCCACTCTGAGAGCGATGAGTCCATGATCGTATGCTTCCTGAGCGGATCGAGAGATGATTACAAGCGATCGATTGGATCGGGGTGGGGAAACAGTCTTGGCACCTAAGATGTGGATCACACCCTGTGTTGTGCGTGGTAGAGATGCAAGGTAGGTGGTATTGGTAAGGAGCGATGCAGAAGTGGGGAGGGGTAGGTATGGGTTAAGCTTGGTAGCTGACGAAGAGGTGGTAGAGATGGGGTGAGTGTATGTTTGTGTAGGAAGCTTGGCCAATGCTTCGATGAGTGCCATGATGGGTGAAGTGGATGGGAGTGGTGGAGTGTAGTAGTGATCGAGTATTATGATATAAAAAGTACGATCTGGATCAATAGCTAACTTGTCCGAATTTATTGAAATTGCGTGCTCTCGCGCTGAATGGCCGGCCAACGAGAAGTAAAGCATTTCCGAATCAACGTGCCTGAGATCGGACCGAAGTGCGGGTTCATAGTATGGCTTGTGGGGGATGGTATGAAAATGTATGCATATACAAATTGGACAGAGCAAGTATCGCACTTGCAATGTATACCTCAATTTACAAGAGACTCTTACAACAGATAGCGACTCTCACGCAATATTGCAAGTGACCAAGAAGAGATGTCATCGCTCTGACTCTGCGGGCCTAAAATCAATAAGGACCGTCGTAGCCTCCAGACCTCTGCCCGCCATTCGATCCCCTTTTGCTTCTCTGCCGACGACGCTGGGGTCCTATTCCATAGTCTGATGAGTCGGAATTAGAGCTATAAGGCGAGCGGGGTCGAGGCGGAAGAGTGTATATCGGGCCAGTAGGAGCTGAATGTGAAAGGCTGTATCTTGGACCGATAGGAACTGAATGAGGGTCACGTGGGCCGGTAGATCTCGAGGGCAACCTGGAAGTATCCGAGCGGGGTGTAGGGGAATTAAGGAGTGACGGAGAGTTTCGATGGGAAGGGGCGCGGGACGAATGGGTCGAAGGTGTAGTGAGCTTGAACGACGGGACTTGGGGTTCGAAAGCAGATATTGTGGTCGGACGGGGTATCTTGTTTGACATCATCTCCACAAGAGTCCTTCTCTGAGGATGTAGTAATTGTTGTTCTCCATACTTCTGACCCCTCGTTCGAGCTTTGACTAAGTCGTCTAGTTTGATCCATACCTTGGGTGAAATCAGGTCATCGAGGTATTTATCCAAACGGCAGATTGTATCGAAACCAATCTTCTCGTCATGGCGGTATGGAACTCGAAGAGCACCTATATACGCTAGGAACATATCGGCAGCATGTTCAACGCCATCTCTTGGTGTCTCATGTCGAGCTCGTGGTGGGTAGGTGGACGGTTTCGGAAAGGTGTAACAACATCCAAGCAAAGCGAGGGTTTCGGTTGTCGTCATTGTTCGGATAATAGCCTTACATTAGCTCAACTCCACTCGATAACGAGTTTCACTGACATCAATAGCGTCGACATCTCTAAAAGGTCCAGGAGCCAGATCTTGTACTTTCTCCATGACTCTAGCTTTGAAATATAGATATCCTCTCTGAGCGAGCGATATCAATGTATGTTTGCTTTCATCCCAAGTCTTGACGTCTTCACCGAATCGGTCCATAGGTCTGGGTTCTGAGGTGATGATCGCAGCTAGCACGGCGTCGTATAGGAATGGAAGTTGAGGTAGATGATTGATCTTGAAGGGGCAAAGCGATTTGGCGAATTTAGGTAATGGCGAAAGAGGTTTAGCGAGTCTTGTGAAGGACTCCTGCATCAGAGGTGGGAGGACCGGTTTGGCCAGACGATGGGAGTCTGTTGGAGAAGCGTTGATAGTTGATGGGGTTGTTTGTTTTTGCCTGGATAGGTTGAAGCTCGAACGTTGTTGGCAGGTCTGTGTGTGTGTGTGTGTGTGTGTGTGTGTGTGTGTGTGTGTGTGTGTTTGTGCGTTGTCAGTAAAGTGCTTTCCTCAGACGTCGTCGAGGGTCACCTTAGAGCAGAGAGAGACTGAGCAAGGAGTATAGCCATCTGCTAGCCGATGTGTCATCGACTTCTGGCCTTGTTCAGACTATTCGACATTTTCAGTAGACAATAATAATATCAGGCTTAATGTAACGGGTAGTTCCCCTTTTGCGGGGCACCATCTGCCTCCACTTTCGACCTCCCTTTCGGTCAACGCTCAATCATCTACTTTGTCGACCTTGCGATCGTATACCTATACCTATACCTATACATACCCGCCTCTCAACTTCCTGAATCTGGATCATCATGACCAGTTCTATTTCACCTGAAGATGGCGTGGACCGAAGAGCGCATCCTTTGCCCCCGAAGATTCCAGGCTGGGAACCGCTACACTTGACGTTTCGACATGCCAAGTTGCCCGACCTACCCGTAGTACACGACCAGCATGTTTGGAACATACTCCAGTGTCAGAATTACGAGAAGTCACATAAACCATCAGGACACTCTATCAAGACCCTGGCTTGGATGGGTGATGCCGTGCTTTACCTTGCTTCTACAAAAGCTTGTTTGAGGGCTGGAGTGAATAGTGGGGATCATAAGCAACTGCAGGTGAGTCCTTATGGTTTCTATAGGTACTATGGCAACGGGTTTGACATATCAGAGCATTCGGGGCGGCTTGACGACAAATCGTACATTCTCATACCTCACTCTATCATATCGAATCCATAATCTCCTTGACAAGTCTCAATTTCCGAATCAAAAGCGGTACGCAGATTATTTTGAAGCGTACGTCGGAGCGGCATGGATCTACGCATCAGAAACGAAAGACCTGGATCATGTCCGAGAAATCGAAAACTTCCTCTCTCAACTATTCAAACCTAGAATCTGGCCGGCATTGGAGAGTCTAACCAACGGATCCACGGATCTCGTCACTGCTGTTCAATTCGATCAGAGTCTGAAATACGTAGGAGAAGATGATGATGATGACGAAGTGGCGATCTTCGAAATACCACCTGCTCGTTTGGTCACAACGAAAAAAGCAACGAAAGCTCTGAAGCGGTTGAGCAAAAAAGAGAGACGTCGAAAACAGGCCGATATTCTCGAACGGAATCGGCAGCTCGACATTGCCGACCGCATAAAAGCAAAGAGATCGGCCTGGTCAAACGGCGGGTATACTACTCCAATTAAGTATCATTCTCAAGCGGGACCGTCTCGAGCATCGATCATGAGAGATCGATCGGCAGAAAGGCGACGACAATCTGCTATAACTAATCGAGTCGCTCAGAAATTAAACGCTCGATCGCGACAGCCATATGCGACTCCCATTAAATCAAAACTAGGCCCTCAGTCTAACGATGCTGTTTCCTGCAAGATCTTTCGGCTTAAACCCGGTGATACGGTCGAGGAGGAGGTCGATATGGACCTGGATAGTGAATGGGAGGATGTGAAGATCGTTCCCAAGCCGACTACATTGACTAAGATCGATAAAGATACCGGTGGCCTTGGTGGGACTGCAGGACTACCTATCGTTGTGTAAGTAGAATGTTGACCGGTTGTGCCATGGCTGACCCGCCAGCGATTGAGGTCATCTTCCTCGATCCCCTTCCACCCCTATCAGTCGTTACGAAACACGCTTTCCCATACATATCGCATATGCCTTACGATACTTAACGATCATTACGAATCTAGTCACACCGATTCGACATGTTTACAGACACATACAGATAATATATACATAACACGATGCCGGATTACAACACGTACTGTACATACCAACACAAATACCATAATACAGTCATGCAATATCTACCCCACACCCGACTCCCACCAATTGCCTCTGTCCTGCACTACGAGATTCGGAGGCCTCGCCTGAGCCCAGCGCGGCCCAGCAGGACCAGTAGGTATTTGACCTTCGGGTGCATCCCTTTTCCAGGCCACCCCATGTGTCTTCATCGCCGGCCCGTCTCTGTTCCAGGCAAGCGCCTTGGTGGGAGCGGGAAAAGAAGGCGGTCGGTATTCTTCAGGCTTGACTACCTTTACATCCATCCTCATTGGTGGCGGTGCACTGACTTCCTGGCGGGAGATGGTGGGAGCAGCTGGATGAGCCATGTATCGATCGTAATCTTCTTCTTGCTCATCAGTTGATGCGTATCCACCCAGACTCGCAGTATATGGCTCCGGGTTAGAGATGACTGATGCTGAAGGGAGGACTTCGGAGAGCTCACCCAGATTGAAGATAGATCGATGAGGTCGAGCAGACTGAGTAACTGATGGATCTGTAGATGTGAAGTCTGCGACGGAGTTGGAGATGATGGTAGGTAAGGCAGGTCGGCCCGTTTGCTTCAACCTCCTTTCAGTCAGGGATGTAGCCCGATCTTGGGTCGATAGAAGTGATTCAGTCCGCCTTGTTTCGGCCCTAGGAGAAGGCGAATGGGGTAAAGTGGATTGGCGGGATTTCGGCATGCTCGAAGACTTGCTTGGAGCGTAGTACGATTCGCCGACCACACTGCCAGTATCCCTCTCACCCTTCCCCGGCCTTCCCAGACTTTTCGACTGATGTTTGGAAGGCACCGTTTCGTGATTCTCGGGCGAAAAGCGATCATGCGTATGTCGACGTTGCGGCATTGGTCTTTGGTTCTGCTGAGTCTGACGCATCGACTCGTGTCGCAATCGCCCGGATTGAGGCGGGGGCGGAAGTGCTTCCACTACCTTTGTCCTTTTGGGAGGAAGGCGTAGTGTCATGACCCTGGCACTGGCAGGAGGAGGGACGTGTTGGGTACTTATGACTTTGTGATATTTCTCTTGGTGGGAAGGTGATTGAGTACCAAAATAATCCGGCTCGGCTGACATTGGTTTCGTTGACCCAGATGCCCATTCCCATTCGTGTTGTTGTTGGATGGAGAGTCCATTCGCGCTTGAAGGGTGTTGTAGCTGAGCGGGATTGAAGGCAGAGGGAGCATGTGGACTGGTAGCTGATCGTGGCGTTGAGAGACCAAGGTGGACGGATCGAGGTGTGTTTTGACCAGAACGAATGGTAGGTGAATTGGGAGCGGAGGTGTATGAGCCGATGTATTGACCGTTCAGATTGGTCCATCCTAGATGTGTAATTGTAGCGACCGAAGACGCTTTTCCAGATATCATACTACCGCTGTAGCCTGTACTACTCGCTTGACTACCTAGTCCCATACCTGGAAAGTAACTTTGTTGGTAAGAAGGCGCAAAGCCTTGGGAGAGAGGGGACTGCGGATGATTTGGGAGCATGCCACCAGCCCATGGGTGGTGTTGTTGAGCAAAATGGGAGTTTGAACGATTGCCCATCCCTGTGGATGGTGCGGCGATTGAGCCTGGAGGGACGATCTGTGATGGGCGGGGGTAGATGGATCCTCCACCTTGCTGCATCGGATCGAGTGGGCTCGAATACGGATCCTGGACATTCTGCCATGAGCCACCTCGTGAGAGACCAGGGATGGCCCCGGACATGTAAGCGTCTGGGTTGATTCCCATCGTATTCTGAAATGGGTGAGTTGATGAAGATGGATGAAATGAAACACCCACGATGATGAAAGATCAATAAATCGGGGACAATCGACTCGAGATGCGTCGACGAAGGCTCCGACCGATACCAAGGGTGGAGCCCGAGGCGACCGTATCGTTTATTTTTGTGTGAAAGGGACCTCCGGATGCTTCGGCGTAATGGAAAGAAACTGGTTCCCACTCCACGTATACCGACCCTTTACAAACACGATCGTGAGGTTTCAGATTGATTTCCACGTCAATCAGAAAGATAAGCTTAGTATTGATATACACAATTGAAGAGATGGAAAGACCTAGACGCCCCTCCCAAACGGACGAAGCAGGGGCTTATCAACGTTCTTGATGAGTGATACAAAGGAGGTAGATAAGGCGTAGTCAATGTCAGATAAGACGCCATATTTGGGGTTTGTTATTGCGACATTGGTGAGGGAGTAAGGAGGTAATGATGAAAGGATGGAAGTTCAATGTCGTTTCGTCGGCTTCGGCGGAAGGGACGAACGTTCATGGGAGGTATGGAAGGATTCTTTTCATCCTTGGCGGACATGACCAGGATCTCCATGAATATGGATGGCCTTTGATATCCAAAGAGAGAACATGTCTGATTTGATGAGCCTATAATGGACCATTGTCCCCTCGACGTCTGCGCCGGACGATCGGTGAACAGGAACGTTATTGTACTGATGGACTTCCACGAGATTTGCCCCTTACCAAGGTACGCGAGAGGCACCTACGTCCATTTCTGTCACCACTGTGACCCGGAAACCATTCGACGAAAGATCGTCATGTCAGCTCGCGGATGCTCGTATAATCGCTAATTTCAGTGAATGAGAGGGTCAGGGACAGGGTACAATAAAAGACAGAGGCAAGAGAGGAATTTTCTAGGGGTCGTTATTACGCAGCTCACTGGTCATCTTTGTATCCAGTCATGCACGTTCCACCCTTTTCTTCAATATTCTAGTTGTGCCTGTGACGGTCGAGTAAGGTTTTCAGGAACGCAAGAGAAAAACACGTCAACAAAGCACAGTCAATATTTTTAGGGGCAAGCAGGTGCGCAGCATACATACTTGGCAATGTAGATAGACATGCATGCGGTTCGCCTTGGCTGGCTTGACAGCATGTGAGGTGATGATCTACCTGTACGAGTAGAATACCCCCTTTTGAATGATTCATCTTCATACAAATTCCCTTTGAATGAAAGATCGCCGCTGGAATTCCGAAAGTTACGGTTTAATCCGAGGAAATTACGTACTGCCTTTATCCGTCTCTTGGTCAGCCGCAGCGACCATATAACATCAAGTCAGCAGCGGATCATGTATGTGGAGAGCATGTACGTAGGGTGAGCGTCGTAGGGTATGACTTACTAGACTCCTGAGGCTACCAGCATATGCAGTATTTCATAAGCATAGCTAAGCAAACTAAGACATCATAGCCTTGAACGAATGATCTGCCATTTTCTGCCGCTTGCCGTTCCTCATCCTTTCGGCCCGGAGCACAAAGAATTACATTCAACCTCTTACCCCCTTCTCATACTCGTCTCTTACACATCTACTTGCCATATCATATACTTGTCATCACATCATCCACTATTCTCCATCCTCCATTATACATATCTTTCAGTCATCAAAATACGACCCCACGTCTGACGTCAAGAAATAAGGAATAAGCGCGTCTTAGCGAGTATACTCCGGATTTTTACCAAGCGTTTCATCAGCTCCTTTCTCCTACACACAGACTTTATACACAGCCCTTTTTCGCCCAGTACAACATTCGAATAGCTGGAGACATAGCTTGGACCTCGTCTTACAACTCTACCTACCACTACTGTTCCACAACACCCAACCACCGAAAATGACAGTCTCCACCCCACGCAATCCACCTCCTCAAACGCCCTACTATTCCAACTACACTCAAAATGGTGGCGTCTCTCCCACTAACGGAACATCAAAACTCCCAGATGTCCCCGAACAATCCAATGGCACAGAGACTCCTGCGCCAAAAAAGGAACAGAGGTTGATTGTCGTCAGTAATAGATTGCCAGTAACTATCAGCAAAGACGCCAATGGCGAGTACCAATTCGCCATGTCGAGTGGTGGTCTTGTCTCGGCTTTGTCGGGATGTAAGAAGAGCATGAGCTTTACTTGGATTGGTTGGCCCGGAAAACATGTAAGCTGCCTTTCACCTCGCCGGGACCTGGAGTGTAAGCTGACATGTAGATCCCTGAAGCCGACCGAGCGCATGTCGAAAAGAGGTTATTGGAAGAGTACAGTTGTTATCCGGTCTATCTTCCAGATGATATCGCTGAGCAGCACTACAATGGTGAGCGGACCATGAACGAGCGATATTTTCAAGCTGACCCATAGGTTTTTCCAACTCCATTCTGTGGCCATTGTTCCACTACCACCCCGGAGAGATGAACTTCAACGCCGCGCACTGGAAAGCCTACCGAGAGGCTAATTTGATGTTTGCAGATGTCGTCGCCAGCATGTGTTCCGCTGGTGACATGGTATGGGTGCAGGACTACCATCTCATGCTTCTTCCCATGTTGCTCCGAACAATGATTTCAGGCGCCTCATCACAAGGTTCAATGGTCCAACACGAACTCGGCCGAGTTAAGGAGGGTCTCGACACTGGCGCTCTTGGACTGACCAAAAACGAGACGGATCACGATGAAGGTGTGGAAATGTTGGAAGATGTCGGAGAAGATGAGCCACTGCAAATTGAACCCAAGTCGAAGACTCCGGTTTCAAGGATGAAGCGACCTGGAATGCAGAGGGGTCTTTCGTCATTCCAGCAACAGGAGATCAAGGCCAAGGAGAAGGGCAAAGAGGGCATCAGGATTGGTTTCTTCTTGCACACCCCTTTCCCATCTAGCGAGATCTACAGGTGAGTACCGTAGATTCGTGATTGGGAGAAAAGCTAACTTGACAGGATCCTTCCTGTCCGTCGTGAAATCCTACTTGGTGTTCTACAATGTGATCTCATCGGGTGAGTTCCCATCGTTGACTTTGAAGAAGCAAGACGGCTGACAACCAGTTTCCACACCTACGACTACGCTCGACACTTCTTGTCATCTTGCACTCGAATTCTGGGACTCGAGACTGAACCAAACGGAATCGACTTTGAAGGACGATTCGCACAAGTCGGTACATTCCCTATTGGTATCGACCCATACGCTTTCGTCGAAGCTGTCAAGAAGCCCAGTGTCCTGGAAAGGACCAGGAGTCTGGAAGCCAAATTTGAAGGCAAAAAGGTCATTATCGGAGTAGATCGACTGGATTACATCAAGGGATTGCCTCAGAAGCTGCAGAGTTTCGAGGTCTTCCTTTCGCAAAACCCAGAATGGGTCGAAAAGGTGAGCTGGTTGGCACCTGTCGTGTCGGATAAGCTGATCTCAGGTCGTACTTGTCCAATTGGCCATCCCTTCTCGACAGGATGTCGAAGAGTACCAAAATCTTCGGGCTTGCGTCAATGAGCTAGTCGGTAAAATCAATGGTCGATTCGGTACCGTCGACCATACCCCTATTCATTACCTACATCGATCGGTACCATTCGAAGAGCTCAACTCGATGTTTGCCATGTCCGACGCCTGTCTGATTACGAGTACCAGGGATGGTATGAACTTGGTATGTCGCCCATACCTTCAAGACATCAGTGCTGATGTCAGGTCGCATATGAGTACATCTCGACACAAGAGCAGAGACACGGTTCTTTGATCTTATCTGAATTCGCCGGTGCAGCTCAGAGTTTGGCTGGTTCACTCATCATCAATCCTTGTGAGTTCACCTTTGATCTGCTGGGATTAGGCTGACAACCAAGGGGACTGCCAGCAGACTGCCGACAGTATCCTCAACGCTTTGACGCTGAGTGCGGAACAGCGTGCTTCCAACTGGGACAAGCTTTGGAATGTGAGTCTGATCCCCGGCCAGAGTGAAATGGAGACATCAGCTGACCGTCAGTACGTCAGCAAATACACGTCAGAAGCATGGGGTACATCCTTCGTCAATGAATGTACGTCAGTTGAATGTGCAAGTCTGACTTTCAGTGACAAACCTCTCTGGCCACCGACCTGCCGGTCCCAGTATTCCTGGCCGAAAGAAATCTGGTAGTCTCAGCCGAGCTTCTAGTCGAGCATCAATGGCAAGGAGGTCAAGCCACGGGCATAGCTTGAACAACACCAGGGACGCTAGGGATGTCATGACATAGTCTGACCAGTAGAGACTAATGGGCGAATTAGATTTGGGTAATATGTATACACGGAATAACGAGGACGAGTTGAGTAGATCTGACACGAAGAGTTTAGGGTTTTATAGCAGTATCATGATGCATACATGAGGTCTTTTTCTTTATTTTAGGCTCTACTCTTACTCTAGAGCAGCTAAGAAATTGATCAATTGCTCCAAGATCATCTTTTGTAATGGAACCTGTACTTCTCCTTCTTCATCCTCGTCATCTTCGATATTATCTCTGAACTCTGTCTGGTCAGCATGTCCCCCAAGTTGAACCCCGAATCAAGCCACATACCTTCAAGGACTTTGACGACATTGGCAAAAGATTGTGATTTCCTCTTGAGCATTGTATGAGCATGAGCTCGAGCCTTTATTGTCAGCTGGGAGATCAATTTAAGAGAGAGATAGCTTACCCCATCTTCCTCCATACAGACCCATGCTAGGACGTAATCGGCATTTTGTAAAGATGATAGTCCAGCATCCAGTCTTCTAGAATACCATTCCGCTTCATCCTCATCTGTAACTTCCTCCTCGTTCGCAGCCATGACCTGTCATCAGTACCCCTTCAACCACAGCGAGAAGAGGGAGACGTACCTGTCTTTCGGAAGCGATATCCCGATCCACAGACCTCAATTTCCCTACTGCAGCTTCCCTCATTTCCAATAACCTTTCGACTTTCTCGTAGTCGTTTTCAACGAATTTCGCTAATAGTCGTATACGAGGGGGAGTATCTGATTCGAGATTCGTGAATAGTGAAACGAGAATACCGAGTAGGTGTTCTTCATCTTCAAAAGAGGAGGTTGCACCTAGTTTCTTCTTTTTGCCCTCGCCCTGGATGTTAGTTGTGTGTTCAGGGTGGGAGGCAATAGCTTACTTTGCCCATGAATGCTGGGAAGAAAGTCTTGAGACCCAGAACTTCGACAAACTTTTCACAATTCGCTGCTCCTGCTTCTGATTGCATGGCGTAAGAGAGTACTTTGATAGCTCTCGTCTTTGCTAGTAATTTCTCCCTGTTTATCAGCGCCTATTTTGACGGATGACATCTGAGGGAATGGAGTTGTCACCCACTTCATCAATATAACCATGAGCTCGACTCCTTCCGCTTCTAGGAATGCCGTCTTCATTTCAGGCTCGGCGAGCAGAGAGCATAAGCAGTTGAAGATGTTCTCCATGAATTCCACCTCTTCCCCATTCGCAGGATCCTTCTTTCTATACCGCTGCTACATCAGCTGGATTCTCAAGTCGGGAGGAGACATACCGCAACGATCTGCAAGAAAGTATCAACACCCTCCAATTCCCCAACTTTGAGCGCTATCGTCCTTCCTTCCTGTAGTACGATAGAGAGGATCTCACTGGCATACTGTTTGTTGCTGTCGTACGCTTTCTGAGCCACTCGCTTGAGCAGCCATGGAAGCAGAGATGTGTTTTCGACAATCTGTTCGGCGAGAGGCGGCATGAATGATAGAAGGTTTTCGAGTACTCCGAGGATATGGAATACTCCTTGCGAATCCGTATCTTCCTTCTCGTCCAGTCTGCTGAGATTCGCAACAAGTAGGTCGAGTAAAGAATTGTTGAGCTACAGGTCAGTATTGCAGCGCCAGCCCCCAAAGTCTCGACTCACTAGCTCGTCAATAAGCTCGCCCATGGCCATCCTTGTCTTGGTAGCCATTCCAGAACTACCCTCCGCCTCCTCTGCCAAATCATCAACCTCAGCTCCTACATCTTCATCCGTTAATTCCTGGATTATCTCAATAACATCAATCGCTATATCCGTATTCTCATGACTGAGCAGATTTGCTAGTAGAGCTAAAGCGCCGGATTTGACTAGTTCGGGATAGAAAAGCGGTGGGTTTTGGGTGAGCGGTAGGAATTGTTTCAGAGCTGCGTCAAGGTCTGCCTCTGATTCGATAAATCTGATCATCAGCCGAGTCAGGGCCATAATAGAAGAGAGAACCTACTTCGAAGGGTCGTCTGGATATTTACCACGCTGTTCTGCGTTCTTGCCGACTGAACGTTCAAATTTACCAATCTGCCGACGAAGGGCGGGTAATGTCATAGCTGCAATCTGATTCTCAGTTTGGTCCATACGATGAAGTTCTGGCAGCTCACCTCTCCGTCCTCGTCCCCGGCTCTATCGAATATATTCAAGATTTGCTGTATCCTGTCAATTATGCTCGTGAGCAAGTGTTCCAGCGTACCTGCTGCTCATTGTTCAGACCACCTCCGAAGAACCTTCCATCCTCATCCTCGTCTCCATCATCAATATCAGGCGCATCTGTACGGTCAGCTCTAGTGAATTGTTATGTTTGTAGCAGAGCTGACCAGGGGCATATTCCATCTCCTCATCCTCTTCCTCGCCCACCGTCGCAGCTTTGCCTTTTCCTTTCCCGTTCGCTTCGGCTGCCTGCGCATCTGAGGATGGACCATCTTCAGCTGCTCGATATCGCTTCAGTAGTTCTGCAGGTCAGCTTGTCATCAAACGGTAGGACTGAAGCTGGACTTACCGGGAGCAGGGGCGTCTGGAAATTTACGTTTGTTGCCAGCACCCGAAGGTAGCGCTGGCAGCTTGAACATTTTGTCGACATTCATCGTAGTCTGTCTCACTTCTCAGCTTAGCAGGACTGGAGGTCTATGACTAGGGTGAAGAGTAGTTGTAGGTTGTGTGTGGGAGGTGGTAAAACAAGAAGTCAGTTGATTTCCGCCCTCCACCTTCCACCTCTTTCACCTCCATCCAGTCAGTCCTCATTCATCGTCATCATATGACACCGGCAACGACATAAGATCAATGTTCCCAGTCCCTTCTCATCTACCTCGCACGGGTGGGGAGGCAACATCATCTCAAAATATGGAAGACGGCTCGACTGGGGTAGAGCTGAAAGTCGATACCGTCTTGGAACTATTTGAGCCGTTATTTCAGAATGGGGCATTGGATAGTAAGACCGTCAAGGGAGTTCGGGAGAGTGTACAGGCTGCTATCACCCAAAATAAGGTGAGCTAATTGATCTTGTCCAGAGGTAGCCGGAGCTGAAGTCTTAGTCGACGTCACATGCTATTCTCAAAGCCAATTATCCATCAATATCAAGCCATATAAGGGATGGTTCCCAAATCACCTCAGACTTCAAGTCTATCCAGACGAGTTTAGCCAAGCTGGAAACGAAGCTTGACCCAAATAATAACGAGGTCAGTCTCTCGGTCGGCGTCTATGCTGAACGTCAAGCTGACTCAAAGACCTCATTTATCCCACCCCTGATAGCACTCCTGCGACGTCATTACTCCGCGGTTCAGCGTCAATCGCAAGCTTCATCCCGCGCTACTGCCTTGAAAGAGCTTAAAGAGAATACAGAGCGGCTGAAACGTCTGGAAGAAGCGGTTTACGGAGCTAGAGGGGCTGATGAGGCGGTCGTGGAGGAAATGCAGGCTGGGAATGGTCTAGATACGACTTTGGAAAGGTCGGAAGTCTTGAAGACTATCAAGGTAAGTCACTCTTTCCCAGACTATACTGATGGGTAGACAAGAATGGATCAGCTGAGAGGATTACTCGTCGAACAGATAATAGGGGGTTACAGGCAGGCTATCTCGATCGAAGGCGAGGGAGATCCTAAGCTGGTGGTACAGAATGAGGTCCAGCTGCAGCGACCACGTAGTAAGATGTCTCCAATGTAATGCGACCAAATCTGACGACCAGATATCCCACATGAATATACGGCCGACAAAGGGGAATTACCGACGTACAGCCTGGAACAGCTGTACATTACTCTTTCCCGCCTGAACGCATTGTCGGACCCCGTAAGGAGTCTGCAAGTTCGTATCTTGAAGGACATTGTTGGTCCAGTACTGGAGACTCACTCGGTCACGAAGGACTCGATCGACAAGACTTCGACAATACGGCTCTCATCTACATCTCAGCGGTCTCCAAAAGATATCCTATCGGACCTGTCGACGTTGTTCACCTTTATCGAAACTACTGTCTTCCCTCCAGACTCAGCAGCTGCTGAAGCTCGTACGCAGCTCCTTACGGGTCTGCGTTCATCGACATCGGAACTTCTTCTGTCCACCTTGATTATACCATCGATACCGGCCTCCCTGGAAGAGCTTCCGACATGGCTGAATACCATCCAGGCAGCAGTAGACTTCGAGTCGACCGGTCGTCCAAGTGAAAAATCGACAGATCCCGTCAAGATATTCTACGAGAATCAGGCCGGTGCATCTTGGGCGAACCTACGCCGGAACCAAGCCGGTGAACAAGTTCGACGCCTGATCGTCGATGGTTGGGCCGGGTGGGAGGCAATCTCGATCAGTCGAGACAAAGAGATTTCGGTCGTCGTTGAGGTCGAAGTTGATGATGAAGAGGAAGACGTTGATATGGACGCAAAGACCAAGGCGGATGTGTCTGTCTCGTCAACTCAGGCTGAGGTGAAATCGGTCCAACCCCCTTCAACGGGTCTCGAGAAGGCAGACGCTACGGAAGCAGAAGAAGGCGGATGGGAATTTGAAGAACCATCACCAACAGCAGAACCCGAAGCGGGTCCATCTAGCCCTCGCCGTATATCGACAGAAGACGCCGATGACGGGTGGGCATTCGACGATGATCTATCTACCCCCGCGCCAGCTCCAGCACCTATCAAAGCTCCAAAACCTACTCGAGAAGCGAAGAAACTCGGCAAGAAAGTCGCAAAAGCAAAGCAAGAACAGGACGACCAGGATTCAGGTATGGAGTCGAATGAACTATCCAGGAGTAGCAGTGTATCTGTGCCGACACCTCCCCGCGTTCCTTCACCAAAGGCGAAGGCTGGTGGGATGGTTTGGGAAGCTTGGGACGATGAGCCAAAAAAAGATTCGGTTAAACCGAAAGCCAAACGTAAAGTTTTGAAGGATGAGAAGAGGGTCATCAAGGAGACGTTCTTGGTTTCGAAGGCTTGTGATACATTACTTGAACTAGCCCAGGAGGTTTTACGCGATGCGCACTTTATCGCCAATTCGTAAGTCCGCGAGTCAATACAATCAGACGAAACTCACTACCAGTCCGCCGGCTCCTGCTTTCTCTGTAGCTCCGGGTCTGCTGCAGACGACAACCACCGAGATCTTTGACCTTTATCGATCACTCATCCGATCACATTTCGATGCCCAGCTTCAATCAGTCCCGACACTATCAATGCAAGTGTATAACGATAGTATACATCTCTCTGATCGGCTGGAGGACTTGTCGCTACAATACGACACTTGGCAATCGAGCGATGTCAGTCGCAGATTACGCGAATTTGGGGAAGGATGCTTTGAGCGCGAGCTTGAAAGGCAGAGAGAGAGCCTGATCAATACGCTCGACAGTCTAGAATGGCACAGGGGTGTTGAGGGATTCAAGCGAGGTGCTAGTATACCTGGGCGAGTCAGGGGAGATCTCGAAGACTTATCGCGCATGTTCCAGGTGAGTTGTCATTGTTGTATGCTTTAATGACCGGACGCTGATATTTAGACGGTCCTGCCCACTACCACATACCTGTCCGTCATGGGTTACCTTGTCAATGTCGCCATTTCGACCGTGACGGATGCGATCCTCGCTCAGCAGGATATCACGGAAGAAGAGTCGAATCACCTGAATGAGTTGTTGAGAACGCTTCATCCTCTTGAAGAGCTCTTTGTTCTCGAGGCAGGTCAGGTGAGTGTATCGATACTGTACCCTTTAATCGAGCTGACGACAATAGCCATCTAGTGTTGTCGAGCACGTACATGGCTGGCTAAAGTTCTGCTACTTATCTGAGTTACTGGTAGGTCTCGTCCACAAGTAACCCGTACACAGCTGACAGATAGTCCGCAAACCTTGTCGACATCACCTACCTGTTCGAGAACGGGGCATTGATCGACTTCACTCCAGACGAGCTAATCAGCCTGGTCAAAGCTCTATTTGCCGATTCAGAAAAACGAGAGAAGGCAATCGAGCGGATCGAGAGGGGTCCCTAGTATACAAAATGTTGCATGCATTTCCAAAATGCTCTGCTCTTGTGTCATCAATGGTGTAGCATGGCTACAAAGATCTGTATATTCTACAAGCTATTAACAACAAGAAAGGAATCTATTGACAAGTATACTCGAGTCAAGATGTGTTGGTGTGTGATATGCTACAAATAAAGCAAGAATGGTGTCGTGGACAATCAAGCAAAAATGGTGGTTTACAAGAAGTTGACTTCAGAAGATAATCGCGCTTTGCCCTTGCCTTTATCCGCTGGCCTGGTTCGTCCGGGCGTGAGTTCTTCCTCCGCCTCATCCGATCCAGCGTGTTTGACCACTTCGTTCAGTTTACTCCTTTCCCTCATCCTATTTCTGCCGGAACCAGTAAGATGTACGAGACTGGCATCGTCTAAGAATCGAGCACTAGATCCAGAGCCCGAGATGGACGACTTGGACAAGGGAGATCGAGTGTTTGAAGCCGAGCTGGTGCGCGATGATCTGGAAGGGGTTTCTTGTAGTGGAGGGATGTTTTCCTGATCATTCGAGTCGGTCATCACAGATGCGGGGGATGATGGAATATGTAGAGCGGCATCAGAACCAGGGGCGAGCGAGGCTTTGCGCTGTGGTCGAGAGTCAGTTGTGCTGTGATGGGTAGATTGCATGGCATCGGCGTGAATGTCGAAACCAATCTCGTGGATGTTGACTGTAGCGCCATTCTCGTGCGCCGTGGGTGCTGGTGTAGAAGAGATAGGAGGCGATGGAGCGAGTCGTGATGGACCCGGAGAATTGGTGGGTGTCGTGGCAAAATCGAGGCGTCTACTTGGACCAGGACTTGAAGGTGCGGTAAGGGTTGCTCCGCTAATTCCGAAACTACAAGTCAGCTTGTACATGTGGAGTCTGAAGAAGTTGAGCTTACCTGGTCTTGGTGTCGACAAACAGTCTCCTGGCTGGGCTTTTCCCAGTCCCGAACTCGTCCCTTGACAACGCCGCTTTGGCCTCTGAAGTCAAATCACTCTTCTTCCTCCTTATAGTCTCGATACCTCCTTCATCCGCGGATACTTTCCTTGCCTTTGATGTCGACGATTCCGCATGTCGACTTGGGCTGGCAGTAAGTGATCGTTTACTTGGGATCGAGATTGGTGAGGGCGGTAACCCTAAACCGTCCATGGTGTATTTTGCCAGTGGCAAGCTTTCCAGAGGTCTTCTTGGTCTGAGCGTTATGGTCGACATTGTATCTGTGGTGTTTGTCGATAGCAGCTATGTGTGGATAGCTATATGTAGTATAAGGGGTGTGAGATATGGAATGTATGATGAACGATGTGTTGATGGCAAGAGACAAAGAGATCAAGAGATGAATCACTGTTCAGGGTAAAATGAATCCAAAGATCAAAGCAAAAGAGGGCGCGATGATTATGTAAACACTCCCTCCACTTTAGTAACCTGGTTTCAAGGCCGATCTTTGATTTTGAATGACATCGTCATCTAAATTCACTTATCTGATAGTATACACGGATCTTGGCAACATCATGAGAGAAGCTCCTGATCTATCACTGCCATCTGTACCAGATATACAGAGGGACAGTGTATCAACTAGACAACGGAAAATGTCAGTCGAGCAAGGTGGAACGAATCTCAGAGAGACAGATTTCGAGTGGCCAGAATCTGGTCCGAGCGGATTACCAATAGAAGAGAAGGAACAGGCAAAGGCCCTTGGACCGTTTGGGGCGAAAGTGTTGGCATCGATGACTGGCGCTGTTGTCGTTAGCTTGCTCAGTAAGCTTCTGCCGTTCCGAACTAGACCACAGCTAACGAACAGTGACCCCCTTCGATGTGGTCAAGACTCGATTACAAACAGTCCAGCCTCGCTTATCCAATTTTCCAGTACCTACGCCTTCCGACGACTGCTGCCAGACTTCACTTCTCTCCCAGCCCAAACCATCGCAAGGTAATCCCTTGACATGCATGACATCAGCAGCGGCCGACTCGAAGAATACATTGAAGCAAAGTGGAAAGATGTCATTTTCAAGTCTACGGGCAGCGACGACACCTGCGGAACCGCCGAGCGGATGCCTACATCCTTCGAAGTGGGCTGGGATATGGGGGGAGGCTGTCACCCTCGAAGAAGCTATGGCTAGAGGTATGGGCAGGATGAGTGGAGGAGCAGCCACACTAGTGGTACCGCAAGGGGCTGGCGGTGGTTTGGACAAAGTCATGGGTGGATTTTGGGGAGAGATCGCTACAGTACACCGGGAGACTGGAGTCAAAGGTCTTTGGAAAGGGGTCGGAACGACGATGTAGGCTACTCGGGATCTGTGATAAGCGATAAGCTCATGTTTAGTACAATGTCGATACCGTCTGCCGCTATCTATATGCTCGGATACGAATACCTACTTGCTCGAATTTCGCCAACATTCACCGGATCTACAGATCCAGCAGCCAACACCTCTTCTCTATCTCGAAATCGCACGCCTGGCGTTACAGCATCTCTCACACCCGCTCCCCTGGTAGCCGGAGCCCTGGCACGGACTATCAGTGCAACCGTCATCAGTCCAATCGAGATGTTCAGGACCAGACTGCAAGCTTTGCCGGGATGTAAGCTAGTCTTCGCTCCATCCCGAAACGAAAAGAGGCTGATGTCTAGCCGACCGTATATCCCCGACGTACGCTACAACTACCGCAGAAATGAGCAAGCTAGTCAAGACGAAAGGCCTCGCTATCTTGTGGCGGGGTCTCGGACCCACCCTCTGGCGAGACGTCCCATTTTCAGGTAAGCTGCATGTCCCATGTAGTCACTGTAACTGACAAGCAGGTTTATACTGGGCAGGATTTGAGATTCTCAAGACCCGATTTGCGACAACACACCCAGATCTTTCACCTCTCACGACCTCCTTCATCTCCGGTGCTCTTTCAGGCACATTCTCCGCACTTCTCACTCAGCCATTCGATGTCCTCAAGACCCGTCGCCAAGTGTTTACACCATCACCTCATTGCTCTCCTGCCGCTTTGAACTCGCACGCATCGACTATTCCACTTGCTATGCATGTGATCAAGACGGAGGGCTTTGGAGCGTTGATGGCTGGTTTGACAGCGAGGTGTGGGAAGGTGGCACCTGCATGCGGACTGATGATTGCGTCTTACGAGGGCGTGGGTAGGTGGTTGAGCGGAGGTTCTCAGGGCTTGTAGACGGACCTCGATTCGGACCTATTACATACATATAGCATAAAAACAATAATCTCATTTACTTGCATCGCTCATGACACATGTCTTTGAAAATGACATCTAATTATCGGCTTATAGGAGCAGACATATGTGTGACACAATGAAGTGATTAATTTTGGAGCTGTCAAGCTGCCTCATATCACTGGCCATACGTAAATAATGTACTGGGATTCAGTTCTCTATTTTGATTACTATCCTTTACTATTCTTTACTATTCTTTACTATTCTTCGAAGAAAGGTCCATGATCAGTCAGAAACTACATTGCTATCTGCTCTACTATCTAATCCCATTTTGAGATAGCCACATACTGCATTTGATATGCTACAGATTACAGATCACGAGACGGTGTCAGTTGCTGACTCATCTAAAGAAGAAACCCCTGGACCTGGTCCTCGACACGGTCATCTACCTGACCCTTCTCCCGGATCTGCTACATCGCTAGCCGGAGATCCCGACCTTTCGCGTTGTCTCCTCAAACCCGCCATACGCAACATCCTCCCCATGTAAGCAGCCGGAGCACCCATCCACCTCGCTCGATCCCAATCAGCTTCATCCCCGAGAGCTGGATCCGTGAGGAGAGCACGGAGTTCCGCGTCACGCTGGATGAGTCTTGCCGAATCATGATTTGCGGTATCCCCTGAACGTTGTTGAGGGGTATAGCGGGGTTCGACTGGACGGCTTAGATTCTGAGCGACTGCTCGACCCTGCCTTTGGCCTTGCGATCCAGACGCAAGAGGGTCTGGCAGCCAGTCTCGGAAAAGCGCTGATGTTGCGAGATTCGCCGGGGCATTATCTGGCATGCTCCGGGTAGGGGGCTCGGTCCGGGATGCAGATGCTTGTTGTCGATCAAGATCTCGTGTCTGTCGTCTTCTGGATGTACCCGTTGCGTGACTCGCAGCTGGAGCGAGGAAGTTTGGGCCATTGCTAGCGAAAGCTGAACCCATGGCAGTCGAGATCGAGGGGTCTAAAAGCGAAGGTAAACGACCTCGTGCAGCGGAGGTCGGATTTCGTGAAGGCCCAGCAGCCGACTCGCTAGAAGAAGCCGAATCACGTCTGGTCGAGCCTTCGTCCGAGGTATTGGATGTGAAGTTCAGGAAGCGTCGAAGATCCGAAATTCCATTGCCTGAGAATACACAGAAAGCCCGTGCTTGGTGCTCATTGAATTCTCTAGGAGCCGGACGGCAGAAGGCTTGTAATTCCG
>Ga0265797_10003476_pt1 | contig 25087 bp, 15 predicted proteins | sample P2T30metagenome_FD_192433 | JGI IMG/M metagenome (GOLD analysis project Ga0265797, IMG submission 192433) | Plant litter microbial communities from East Loma Ridge, Irvine, California - P2 T30 | ecosystem: Environmental > Terrestrial > Plant litter > Unclassified | place: USA: California... | reverse complement strand
ATGGCGCGCCATCCGGGCGTGGTCGTGCTGCACGACTTCTTCCTGGGCGGCGCGCTGGTGCACGCGCAGATGAGCGGCGCCGCGCCGCAGGCTTGGGCCGAATCGCTGTTTTATTCGCATGGCTATGCGGCCGTGCGTGCCAGCGAGTCGACCGGCGGCGACGCGCAGGTGCACAAGGACTGGCCGAGCAGCCTGCCGGTGCTTGAAGGCGCCGTCCGCACCATCGTCCATTCGCACCATGCGCGCCAGTTGGCGGCCGATTGGTATGGCGAAGCGGCCACGCGCGGCATCGACGTGATTCCACATCCGCGCACGCCGCCCGCAATCCTGGACCGCGCCGGCGCGCGCGCCGCACTCGGTATCGCCGATGACTGCTTCCTGGTGTGCAGCTTCGGCTTCATCGCGCCGCATAAGCTGACCCACGAATTATTGAATGCCTGGACCTCGTCAAACCTGCACGCCGAGCGCGATTGCGCGCTGGTGCTGGTGGGCGCGAACCACGACAGCCCGTATGGCGTCGAAGTCGAAGCGCTGATCCGCCGCGCCGGCGCCGGTGCGAATATCCGCATCGCCGGTTGGACCGACGACGAGCGCTATCGCCAGTATTTGCAGGCGGCCGACGTCGGCGTGCAGCTGCGCACCAATGCCCAGGGCGAAAGCTCGGGCGCGGTGCTCGACTGCATGAACTACGGCCTGGCCACGATCGTCAATGCGAATGGCTCGATGGCCGAGTTTCCGCCGGATGCCGTGTGGCGTCTTCCGGACGTGTTCGGGGTGGCTGAACTGGGCGCGGCGCTGGAAGCGTTGCGGCGCGATCCGGGCCGCCGCGCCGCGCTGGGCCAACGCGCGGTGGCGCTGCTCGACGCCTCGTTCCGCCCGGCCAAGTGCGCGCGCCAGTATCTGGACACGCTGGCGCTGGCGCGCGCTGAAACCGCGACGCGCGATGCGGCGTGGCGCGCCGCGCTGGCGCAGCTGGCAATGGATGATGAAGCGGGGTTGCAGCGCCTTGCCGCCAGCCTGGCGGGTAGTGAAACCCCGACGCGGCGCCAGTTACTGGTTGACGTCAGCGACTGGGCCGGTTCAGGCGCCGTGTTCGACGCGCTGGCGGCCAGCCAGTTGCGCGAACTGCTGGCGCAGGAGTGCCCTGGCTTGCGCGTGCAACCGGTCTACCTCGACAGCACCGGCGCAACGCCACGCTACCGCCAGGCGCGGCATGCCATCAAGCGTTTGCTGAGATTGGGTTGGCCGGTGCAGGACGAACCGGTGGTCGACGTGCATGCCGGCGACATCTATTACGCGCCGGATGCCGCATCAAACGCGGTAGCGGCCGCGCGCGACGCCGGCCTGCTGGCCGCGTGGCGCGCGCGTGGCGTGACGATCAATGTGCTGGTGCGAGCGCCGCAAGACATCGCAGCCGCGCGCGCAACAGGCGCCGATCGTCTGCTGTGCCACTCGCAAGCGCTGGCACAGCAGCTACGCTAAGGCTTAGAAAGCCGGCAGCGGTTCCGCTTCGATCTGCACGCCGACCAGACCCACTTCGGCAACGCCGGTCTGATGCGGCGGCGCGATGCGCTCGATCCAGCCATCGACCACGTCGGTGTCGAGCGCTTCGAGTGCGCTGGCCGCATCCGTGATCGTGGCCAGGTATTCGATTGCGATCTCTTTCGCTTCAACGCCGGCATACGCCGCCACTTCATGCGGCTCGTCCAGGCGGTTGGTGAACAGCAGCGCCGCCGCCACCTTGCCGTTGAAGGCGACGTTGTCGTTGCCCTTGGCGCCTTCGGCGATGTCGACCACGACGTTATCGATCGTTACCAGCTTGCGGTCCAGCAGGTCGGACCAGTAATTCAGGCCACCTTCTTCGGCATCGCGGCCGAACAGGTTCTGGTACACCTCGTTGACAATGGCGCGGTTGTCCATGCCGGCGAAGGAGTCGTTGTATTCAGTCGATGCGGCGAAAGAACGCGACACCTCGGCCAACGCGTCGGGATTGGCGTCGAGCACATCGGTCCAGTAATCCATGCCGCCGGTGTCGGCTGGACGGCTGAAGTAAGAGACATACAACTTTTGCACTTCGATCCTGCTATCTGCCACGGTAACCTCCGCTAAAGAATTAGTAATTGAACATTACTTTAATCTAAAACGCAGATGTGATTTCTGGAAACGTGCGTAGGAAGGCGTTAACAACTTTAGGCGTCACATCGCCGCCGTTTGCGCGCAGTAGATAAACAACGAGCCCGGACCGGCCGGGCTCGATGCATGGTGCTGCGAGTGCGATTACTGGAAGAAGGCGCCGATTTCGCGCACCGATTCCTGTCCCACGGTGCCGGAGGCAGCGCGCAGCCGCATCAGGCCAACCAGATAGGAATAACGCGCCTGCGCCAGGTCGCGCTGGGTGGTCACCAGTTGCGACTGGGCGTTGAGCAGATCGAGGTTGATGCGCACGCCGCCCTTGATGCTTTGCTCGGTGGCCTTGACCAGTTCCTTGCCCGAGTCGACTGCCTTGGCCAGGGCGTCGATCTTGCGGCCGCTGCTCTGGACCAGGTCATACGCCTTTCGCAGCTCGACCATGATTTCGTTGGTGCGAGCGTCGAGTTCGGCTTGCACGCGACCATAGTTGGCTGCGGCCTGGCGCGTCTGGGCATTGATCGCACCGCCCGAATAGATCGGCAGGTTGACCTGGATGCCGAGCGAGCGGTTGGTGGTCTGCTGGCCCAGCACGTTGATGGTCTCGCTGTCGTTCTTGCTGTAAGAGGCAACGAAGTCGACGCGCGGCAGGTGGCCTGCTTTATTGCGGCCGATTTCGAGGCGCGAGCTTTCGACCGACAGGCGCAGGGCCTCCAGAGTGTTGTTTTGCCGCAGCGCCAACTGTTGCCAGTCTTCGTAGGTGGCGACGTTGAGCGTCACCGGACGGAAGTTCACGCCAAGCTGGTCGAGCGTACCCGGTTCCATGCCGATCACGCCGGCCAGGGTATTGCGGGCAGCGGTCACGTGGTCCTGGGCTTCGACCAGGGTCGCTTCGGCCACGTCGAGTCGGGCCTGGGTTTCCAGCATGTCGGTGCGGGTGCCCTCACCTTTCTGGAACAGGAACTGATTGACCTTTTGCTGCTCGAAGTGCATGTCGCGCTGCGCGCGCGCCAGGGCGAGCTGGTCTTCCGCATACAGCGCGTCCATGTAGGTGGTCACCACGCGCACCGACACTTCGTCGAGGCCTGCCTCGTAGGCCTGCTCGGCCTGGGCGGTTTGCACCTTGCCTTGGCGGTAGCGCTGGACCGCGTCCATATTGAATAGCGACTGGCGCAACTGCACCACCGACGACTTACTCGAATACTTTGGATGATCCATTCCGGGCTGGCCCTGGCTAGTGACAAATTCGCGGTCCACCACGTTGCGGTTGATTGTATGACTCGCAGACACATTCGGCAGCAGCTGCGAGCGGCCGAGGATGGCGTTTTCTTTGCCGTTCTCGTTCTCGAAATAGCGCATGCGGAACACCGGATCATGCTTGATCGCGGCCTGATACGCTTCTTCCAGCGTGATCGCGGCGACGCTGCTGCTGCTGCCCAGGCCGATGGCCAGCAGTGCGCCCACCGCCAGAGCGCTCAGGCGGAATTTGCTCATCGAGGCCATCGCTTATTCCTCGCTCAGCGCCGAATGGGCGCGGTCGGTGATCGGCTTGAGCAGATAGCTCATCATCGTGCGCTCGCCGGTCTTCACGAACAGTTCCACCGGCATGCCCGAGCGGATGTCCATCTTGTGCTGGGCAATCTTCTTGGCGCCTTCGGGCGTCACTTTGACATGCACTTTGTAGTACGGCATGCCGGTGCGCTCGTCGACAGCGCGGTCGGCCGAGATGTGGGTCAACTCGCCTTCAATGTGCGGCGTCTTGTTGGCGTTGAACGCCGAGAAGATCAGCTCCACAGGCAGGCCTGGATGCACTTTGTCCACCAGGTTGGTTGCCAGCTGGCCATCGACAATCAGCGGCGCATGGCTTGGCACGATGTCCATCATCTTGAAACCGGCCGGCACCACGCCGCCATTCGTGAACACCGCCAGGCCAACCACTGTACCGTCCGCAGGCGAACGGACCTCGACGTTCGACAGTTCGAAGCGCTGCGCATGCAGACGGGCGCCATGCGCGTCGACTTCTTTCTGGAACTCGGCGAGCTGGGTACTCACTTCTTTCTGGTAATCCTGCAGGCGCTGGGCACGGCGCATGGTCAGCTCGACCACCTGGCGCTGCGCACGGCCGATATTGCCGATGTCTTCGGAAATATCGCCGCTGAGCTGGGCATAGGTTCGCTCCATATCCATCAAGCGGTTGCGGGCGATATAACCTTCTTTTGCCAAGTCACGCATATTGCCCAGCTGCTCTTTCAGGATCGCGACCTGTTCCTTCTTGCTGTCGCGCGCTTCTTGTAGGCCCGAAATCTGCATCTTGAGGCCGGCGATGCTGGCATCGGCGCCCGCAAGTTCGTTTTGCAGCGAGCCCTGACGCGACATCAGCAACTGGTTCTGCAGACTCATCAGTTCGCTGACACGCGGCTCGTTACGGCGCTTTTCCAAGTCTGCCGGGAAATTGACCGTCTTCAGATTGTCGCGCTCGGCGATCAGGCGTGCAACAGCGGCCTGGGCCGACAGGAACTGGGCGTCGGTCACATCGACCGCAGACCTTGCCACGATCGGATTCATACGCACCAGCACTTGGCCCTTTTTGACGACGTCGCCGTCGCGCACGAGCAGTTCCTGCACCGTGCCGCCGGTCTGGTGCTGCACCGACTGGCGGTTCGATTCGGTCGCCACGGTACCCGACAACGGCACGCCCTTGTCGAGCGGCGCCAGCAGCGCCCACAGCAGGAAGCCGCCAAACCCCAGGACCACGATCAACCAGCCGATCCGGCTATACGAACGCGAGTCTGTATTTACCTCCAGCGGCGTGGCGTCATGGGTAATAACTTGCGCCGCATCACTCTTCAACAGTTTCATTATTTGCCTTCTTCGGTCGTAACCGACGGATTCTGTGCCACTTGCGCCGCTGGGGCTGCCGGTGGCGGTGCGACTGGCGCGGCCCCGCCCATGATGCCGGCCTGAGCGCGCGGGGCTTGCTGCTGAGCCTGCTGCTGAGCCAGTGCTTTTTGATTGGCTTCGTTGATGGCAGCCATGACTTCCTTGGTCGGGCCGAACATCTGCACCGCACCCTCGCGCATCACCAGCAGCTTGGTAGTCGCCCCCAGCGCGCTTGGCCGGTGGGTAACCAGCACAATGGTCTTGCCGCGCTTGCGCAAGTCCATGATCGCGCCGACCAGGGCCTGCTCGCCAAATTCATCCAGGTTCGAGTTCGGCTCATCGAGCACGATCAGCGCCGGGTCGCCATACATCGCACGTGCCAGGCCGAGGCGCTGTTTCTGCCCACCCGACAAGCCTGCGCCGCCATCGCCCAGCTTGGTGTCGTAGCCTTCCGGCAGGTGCAGGATCATGTCGTGCACATTGGCGCGCTTGGCGGCAAGCACGACCTTCTCGGAATCGATGTCGCCGAAGCGGGCGATATTTTCCGCGATCGTACCGCTGAACAGTTCGATATCCTGGGGCAGATAACCCATGTGCGGCCCAAGCTCAGCCTTGTTCCACGAATAAATGTCGGCGCCATCCAGGCGCACCTTTCCCATCATGGTCGGCCATACGCCAACCAGCAGGCGTGCCAGCGTCGACTTGCCCGAGCCGCTCGGGCCGATCACGCCCAGCACATCGCCAGGCATGATGCCAAACGACACATTCTTGACGATCGGGTTGCGCACGCCCGGCGGTGCGGCGGTCACGCCTTCCACTGTCAGGCGACCCTGTGGCGCCGGCAGCGGCATGCCGGCCGGACGCGACGGATTATTTTCCAGCAGCTGGGTCAGGCGCTCGAAGGCGGTACGGGTGCTGCTCCAGTTCTTCCACACGCCGATCAGCTGCTGCACCGGCGCCAGGGTACGTCCCACCAGGATCGATGCGGCGATCATCATGCCGGGCGTGATCTTGTTATCCAGCACCAGCAATGCACCCAGGCCCAGCACCAGCGACTGCAGCGAGGTCTGGAAGAACTTGGTCGCGGCGCCGATCGAACCGGCCTTCTGGCTGGCGTCCGCCTGCAGACCCAGGAATTTGCCGTGCATCTTGTACCAGCGTCCCATCAGGTTCGGCAGCATGCCCATCGATTCGATGACTTCGGCATTGCGCAGGTTGTTGGTCGCGGCGGTGCTGGCCGAGATCGCCATATTGTTCGCTTCCTTGAGCGGCGCGTGGGTAATGCGCTCGTTCACGACCGCCAGCACGATCAGGATGATCACGCCGCCCAGGGCGAACAGACCGAGCCACGGCTGGAACATGAAGATTACGGCCAGGTAGATCGGGAACCATGGCGCGTCGAAGAACGCGAACAGGGCATTGCCGGTCAAGAACTGACGCAGCGTAGTCAGGTCATTCAGCGCTTGCCCCGCGTTGCCGCCGCTCTGCTTCAGATTTTGCTCGAAGGCTGCGGTGTACATGCGCTTATTGAGCTGCATATCGAACTTGGCGCCGACGCGCACCAGTACGAACGAGCGGATCATTTCAAGCCCGGCCGAGAACAGGTAGGCGCCCAGCATCAGTAGCGTGAGCATGAGCAGGGTGATTTCGTTGCGGCTTGCCAGCACGCGGTCGTAGACCTGCAGCATGTACAGCGATGGCACCAGGGCCATCAGGTTGATGATCGCACTGAAGGCGCCAATCGTGTAGAACGTACCTTTGAATCCGAGCAGGATGCGCCCGATTTCGGTCTTAGAATCTAGGAATTTTTTCATGTGCTCTCTGCGTCACGTTAGGTGCGGCGCCACCCTGATCGAATCAGTGGACAATTACCACCGCGCACATTATCCATGAAAACAGTTGAAATATGTGACGCACATCACATTTTTTACGAGTCTTGGTTAGTAAGTTGCCGCCAAGCGACAAGTGAAGTACAAACGAAAAAAACCCTGCCTCCGTAAGGAGACAGGGTTTTCGAGTATCAGCCTCCGATGGAGGCAGTTACTTAGGCAGTGATGATGCCGTTTGCGTCCAGAGCGATGTCGGTTGCGGTCACGCCAACCAGGACGATCTTCACGACTTCTGGCGAAGCAGCGCTCGAGCCGAAGGCCGAGGTTTCGATCTGCAGGGTGGTGTTCGCGCCGGTCTGGCTCACGAAGATTTCCTTAGCAGTATCAACACCAGTCGACAGGGCGCCACGGTTCAGGGTGAAGCCGGTGCCGACGAACAGCGAGTCTTCGCCTTGCAGGCCGAACAGGTTGATGATCGAACCCGATTTGCCAACAACGTACACGTCCGAATCAACGGTAGCGACCAGGCTGGTGTCAGCGGCGCCGACGTTCACCAGGTTGTAGTCGTTGTCTGCGAACAGGTCGGTCGAAGCGGTGATGGTGGCTTCGAAGCCAGCCAGTGCGTCAGCTTGTGCTTCAGCGCTGTTCTGAGCAGCCAGAACTTCGGTGAACGACTTGATGTTGGCTTCAGCAGCGGTCACGCGGTCGGTTGCAGCTTCGTAGCTAGCAGCCAGGCCACCCTTGTCCAGGGTAGCGACGTTAGCTTGGGCGCTGGCGACAACGATACCCGAGTTGGTCACGGCGACTTCGGTGATCTGCTCGGTCACGGTGGCGTTCAGCAGAGCGGTGATGCCTGGGTAGGCTTTTTCGGTCACAGCCAGGGTCAGGACGCCGTCTTTCAGTTCGATCAGCGGGGTGGTTTTAGCTGGAACTGCGGCGACTGGCGGCACTGCCGGGATTTCTTCGCTACCGGTGCCTGGGATTGGATTGCCGTCTGCATCTTCATCTGGTGGCACAGCTGGAATCAGCGGGCTGCCTGGGGTGCCAGCAACAGCTGGGGTGAACAGATCAACGGTACCGTTGTCGTTGTAGACGACGTCTTGGGTAGCGGTGAACTTGCTAGCCGAGGTCACTTCGAACGATGCTGCCTTGACGCGCAGGTCCAGTTCAGCGCTGGTGTGCGCTTTCACAGCGTTTTCCTGGGTGGTTTCTGCAGCAGCCAGTTTGTTCATGGCGTTTTGCAGGCCAGGCACTTTAGCAACTTCAGCGGTCACGGTCGACAGGTTGCGCTGTGCGCCAACCAGTGCATCGGCGTTGACAGCGACTTGGTCAGCGATCAGAGCTGCCTTGACGGTGTCGGTGGTGGTGGTAGCCGAGTAGACGGTGAATGCAGCTGGGTTCTGTGCAGCGAAGACGGTGTTGAACTCGCCTTGTGCATCCGACAGGGCTTCAGCAACCGACTCTTCGGTCGCGGTTGCGGTTGCGTCTTCTTCGGTGATCGACTTCAGGTATGCATCTTTAGCAGCGATTGCTGCTTCCAGACCTTGCAGGCCGCCAACCAGGGTGAACTCGGTACCAGCAGCAACGACTGCCGAGATGGTCGCGTTCAGAGCAGCTGGATTGGTTTCAGCAGCCAGGCTTGCGTTGGTGGTCACGCGGCCGATGAAATCCTTGGCCAAGTTGATCGAGTCCAGGGTGTAGCCAGCTTTTTCAGCGTCGGTGTCCAGAGCGTTGGTGAACGCAACGGCAGCGGCAGCCTTGTTGTTGAAGGCGGTCATGTCGGTGCCGATGGCGCCAGCAGCGACTTCAGCGACGAAGGTGTCGATGGTGATGACTTTACGGTCCAGCAGATCCGACCAGTAAGCCTTGCCGCCTGCGTCAGCGGTGCGGCTGAACAGGTTTTGGTAGACCTTGTCGACGATTTGCGAGTTGGTCATGTTGGCGTATGCAGCCTTGTATTCGGCCGAAGCTGCGAAAGCAGCCGACACTGCGGCGGTGTTGCCGTTCGATGCTTCAACGATGCCTTCCCAGTATGCCAGACCAGCAGGATCCGCTGGGCGGGTGAAGTATGCGACATACAGTTTCTGAAGGTCGGTGTGGTAAGTCGTTGCCATTATTGTTGCTCCAGTAGAGATCATCGATCAAAGATTTGAATCAAACAGCAGCCGCACATTGCGTCCTGCCACTCAACGTTCCGCATCATGACAGACCCATCCACGTCATGATGTGATGGTCGTCACAAAAAACAGAAGATTGTGTTCATAAAATATATTTTGAACAACAATCGGGACAGTATTTTATCAAAAATAATCAATATGTCTGCAACCAGTTGTATTGAACGCAATGCGCACCTTCCAATACTCTCTCCATTTGTCACGAAAACCGATGCTCTTCAATTTCCTATTAATTGAATCCTTGCAATTTGCATCGATAAATAAAAACCCGGCATTGAGCCGGGTCTTCTTAGAATCAGATTACTTGGCGCGATTACTTTTTCCAGTAAGTTACGCCATTCACCGTTCGTCGCTCATCCAGACGGCTATCGAAAATATACGCCGCCGAACCGCCATCCTGATTGCTCAATAAGCCCTGCACATTCATCACACCAATCCGACCACTGGCACCATCACCATACAGGCGGCCATCCTTACCAACCTGACCGCCCGCAGTCAGTCTGGCATTACCGGTGCTGCTGACCATATCAACCCCCGTGGAAAACGACTTGCTGCCAAAATCGACCGTTAACTCGCCATTCTTCAAGCTCGCCGTAGTCGCTACGCGATACGTCGGGGTGTAGTCGGTGTATACGAACGCTTCGCTCTCGCGCAGCTTGAATCCAATACTGCCGTTATTAGGTGCAATATATTCACCCTGTCCTGGCGTGCGTAACAACACGTAGTTGCCATTGATTGCCAGAAGCTCGCTGTTATTTTGCGCCATGCTCAAGATGAGCTTGGGAGGGAGGCCGGAAACGACTTGCCAGCGCCCCCACACAATTTTCGCGTCCGGTAACTGTGGACTTACGACGACTGGCTCCGACTCTGGCACGGGGTTCGGGTTCGCCACCACGGGTGGGGTAATTGAAGGCAAATCCGGCGCTACCACGACAGGTGGATTGACCGGCAAGGCATTTTCAAGCGCGGTGCTTAGCTGAGCAATTTTTTGCGCCTCAAGGCTAGGGCGGCCGGAGTCGCCCTCGCTTTCGCCATTGCGTACCAGAGGTTCATCCTGGCGTGGCGGTGATGCCTGCTCCGGGCCTGCGGCGCCCGCCTCCATGACTTGCGGCGCAGCCTGGCCACGCGTCACCTGCACTAATTGTCCGCGCTGTGCTGCGCTCAGCTCGCGACTGGTCACACCTTCGCACGGACCGCCGCCATCAGGACGGCAACCACCGACGAAGCCGCTGACGATCACACCGCCGGAAAACACCGACACACGCGAGGTATCGTCATCGGTCACCACCGTGAAATCAGTGCCGCGCACGCCGATCGCCGCAACCGGCGTATTGAAGCGGAAGTTCTGGCGCGCCTGCTTGACGGCGTCACCCGACTTGCTGCGCGCGGTGCCGCTGATCAGTTCGAACTTGACCTTGGTATTGGCCGGGTTTTGGGCATCGATGCGGTAGTCGACGATGCGTGCCTTGGTGTTGGGACGCAGGATAAACAGGCCGTTGTCAGCGGTCTTCACATAGATATAGCCGTCGGCGCCGGTGCTGAGCATCTGCCCTTCCTGCACCTGGGCGCCTTCGGTGGCCGCGCGGGCGCCAACCTGGGCCGCGCCGGCGACAAAGATGATCTTGCCCGCCTCGGCGGCATGGGCGAACTGCGCCGCACATGCGAGCGTTACGGTAATCAGTAATTTTTGCAAGATGGATCCCCTTTTGTTCGGCACTGTACCCCAGCACCCCAATGCGGCTCTGTGACAACTATCACATTTTATCCCAAAGGAAGAGGCCGTCTGCTAACCTTACACCCGGTTGCAAATCGAAAAATATGATGTAGAAAAGCAACTGCAGCGCTATACTTTGTATTTATCTATTTAACTAGCAGTCGATCTAAAGAGCGCAGCACGTGGCGGAACCGAGAACACAAGCACGACCCCGAGCCCGCTGGGTCATCGCTACGCTGGCCTTTCTGGTGACCTTCTGGTCGCAATACGGCGCACAACTGCCGTTGTCGTTTAACCACAGTGGCTGGCTGCGCTCTACGCTGACCCAAGTGTCGTTTCTGCCCAACGAATGGCTGCGCGACGCCTTCCTGCGCCTGCAAGTGAGCGACGCGCCTGAGTCACGCATCTTGGTCGTCGACATCGACGAAGCTTCGCTTGCCGAATTCGGCCCCTGGCCATGGCCGCGCGAACGACTGGCCCACCTGGCCGAGATACTTCTGGCGGAATACGACGCGCGTGGCGTCGCGCTCGACATCCTGCTCCCCGCCGCCACCGGCACGCCGGGCGACACGCGCCTGGCGCTGCTCGCCGCGCACGGCCCGCTGGTGCCTGCCCAGGCCTTCGATTTCGACTTTGCCGGCAACCGGCCGCAGCCAGTCCTGGACGGCACCCTCGGCGGCGCGGTGGACGGGTATCGTGGCGGCGTGCCGGCCACCGGCTATATCGGCAACTATCCGGCGCTGGCCGCCGCGCCGCACATCGGCGCCATCGGCTTCATACCCGACCCGGACGGCGCCCTGCGCCGGGTGCCGCTGGTGACCCGATTCGGCGGCAAGCACTACCCGGCACTGGGACTGGCCCTGGTCAATTGCTGTAGCGGCGGCGCGCCCTTGCAATTGGCCGATACCGGCATGATGCGCATCCCCTATCAACGCGACTGGCGCGCCTACACCGTCGTCAGCGCCGCCGACATCTTGCAGCAGCGTATCGCCCACGCCAGCGCCAGCGGACGCCTGGTGCTGGTGGGGTCGTCTTCGCTGGGCATGGGCGACCGCGTCTCGACCCCGCTTGCCGCCAACCGGCCGGGCCTGGGCGTGCAAGCCACCATCCTGTCGACGCTGCTCGATCGCCAGGAAGGCACACTGCCCTCACCGTGGCCGGGGCGCCTCATTGCCTGCCTGTTTGCACTGGCCTCGTGCCTGCTGTGCACGCTCGCCTTTCCGCGCCTGTCGGCGGTGGCCGGTGTCGCCCTATTGGGGCTGAGCTCGGCGTTGTGGCTGGGCCTGGCTTATTTGCTGAGCACGCATGATCCCGATTTTTCGCCAGTCGGGCCGCTTGGCACCAACCTGTTCTTGCTGGCGATCGCGGTTCCTTATCAGTGGCAGCAGGCCCAGCGCCGCTCGCGCCACCTGCTGCAGACGCTACGCCAGTATGTGGCGCCGGCCGTGGTCGAGCAATTGCTGCGCAGCGAAGAAGAAGACCCGCTGCGCCCGCGCCGGCGCGACGTCACCACCCTGGTGGCCGACATGGAAGGCTATACCAGCCAGGTCGAAACGCTGCCGGTGGAAGACGCAGCGCGCCTGACGCGCGACTTTCTCGACTGCCTCACCGGCCCGGTCATCGCACAGCGCGGCACGCTGGACAAATACACGGGCGACGGCATGATGGCGTTCTGGGGCGCGCCGCTGCCGCTCGAAGAGCACGCCGACCTGGCGCTGGACGCCGCGCGCGACATCACGCGCCGCGTAGCGATACTCAGCGCCGAGCGGGTGCGCCAGGGACACATGCCGCTGCGAGTGCGCATCGGCGTCGAAAGCGGTGAAGCGATGGCGGGCGATTTTGGTACTTCCTTCCGCAGCATTTATACTGCCGTCGGCGACAGCGTCAACACCGCAGCCCGCCTGGAACAGGTGGCGCGCGACTTTCCGCACAACGTCATTATCGGTCCGGGCACGGTGGAACGTTCCCGGCGCCATCATTTTCTCGCCCTCGGCGAGCGCTTGTTGCGTGGCAAAGAAAGAGCTACTCCCCTGTTTACCTTCGAACCGAGCATGACCGACCCGGAAAGCGCCCCGAACGCCGCGGCACGCGCGCGTGCATCGAACCGTCCCGCCGTCACGGAAAGCGCCGCATGAACCGACGCTTGATGGCGGCATTGCTGCTGGCCTGGGCGCCGTGCTGGGCGCTGGCGCAATCGGCGCTCGCGCAGGCCGACACTGACGTGGAGAACAACGTCGCCGCCCCGGCCGTAACGCCCGAGGAACTGCTGTACCAGGAAGCCCTGCAGTCGCTGGCCGAAGGCCGCAAGAGCGACGCCTCGGCGCAGATGTCGCGCCTGATCGACATGGTGCCGCAGCACGCCGGCGCCTGGCTCGACCTGGCCCTGATCCAGTGCAGCCTGGGCCACAGCGACGAGGCCGAGCGCCTGTTCGCCAATGTCGAAACCCGTTTCAGCCCGGCGCGCGAAATCATGGAGCTGATCGCCGAAGCGCGCGACACCGGCTGCATGGCCTGGACGCCGGCCAGCTCCGCCGCCGTGAGCATCACGCGCGGCGTGGACGACAACGTCAACCAGGGCGCCAGCAATTCGTCCTTCATCGTGCAGGGGCCAAGCGGCGCGGTTGAACTGCCGCTGCTGGACGACTTCCTGCCCAAGCGCGACCAGTACACGCAATTTGGCGCCGACTATGTGCGCGACATCAACGCCAACGGCAGCCTCGGCTTTTTGCAATTCCAGGGCCGGCGCTACGACCGCCTGAACGATTACGACACCGCCTCGCTGTACGCAGGCGTCGAATCGCCCTGGCGCCTTGGACGCTGGCTGGTGCGCGGCACCGGTTCGCTCGGCCTGTCGACCATGGGCTCGCACCTGTACCAGCGCCAGGCCCAGGCGCAACTGCGCGTAACCCCGCCGCTGCCGCTGCCGCCGCGCATCCAGCTGCACCTGATCGGCGCTGCCACCCATACCGACTACGCCACGCTGGACGCGTTCAATTCGGATTTGTACGAAGCACGGATGCTGGTCAGTCACCACACCGGTTCGTTCAGCGCCAACGCCACGGCCGGCCTCTTGAGCGACCGCGCGCGCGCCGATCGTCCCGGCGGCAATCGCCACGGCAGCTACCTGAGCCTGAACCTGCGCCAGCCGCTGGGCTGGAACACCACCGCCGAACTGGCCTATACGCGCCAGACCTGGGACAGCGCCACGCCCTACTCGCCCGAACTGCTGATCGACCAGGTGCGCGCCCAACGCACCCAGGTGCTGCGCGCCTCGCTGACCTACCAGGTCGGCAAGCAACATAGTGTTGTGCTCGAGGCACGTGGCGTACGCAACCGCGAGAATATTTCCATCTTTCAGTACAATAACCGTCAGCTGCAGCTGAGCTGGCAGTGGCATACGCCTTGAGGCAGGCGGTACAATCGCGCCTGTTCTGGATTTGAGGATGTTGCTGGGAATGGGGTTGGAAGCAATTTTGTTTGTCTGCGCGGCTGTCGGCCTGTGCATTGGATGCCTAGTGCCGAATCGCTGGCTACCACCCCTGCCCAACGATAAACTCCTGCATTTCGCGGCGTATGCCCTGCTGACCGTGCTCGCGCTGCGCATCGCTGCGGACGCTGTCGAAGCGGCCTGGTGGATGGTGGGGCTGGCGCTTGGCGGCTGGCTGATCGAGTGCCTGCAATCCCTGGTGCCAGACCGCCGCTTCTGCTGGCGCGACATCGCCGCCAACTCGGCCGGCATTGGCTGCGCCGCGCTGGCCGTGTTCGTGGCCGGGCACTTTTGACGAAACCGATGAACCGATGAGTTACGCCACCAAATTTTCGCAGGCCACCGACGCCGCGCCCGGCGTTGCGCCCCAATTGCAGGAACGCCAGATTCAGGTTCATCTGCGCAAGATTCCGCTGCTAGCCGATCTGAGCGAAGAAGAAATCATCAAGGTCAAAGGTGAGCTGCGCTATCGCCACTTCCCAAAACGCTCGGTGGTGCTGCACAAGGGCGGCAGCGCCGATGCGCTGCTGTTCCTGCTCTCGGGGCAACTGCAAGTCATCGACGTCACCGAAGACGGGCGCGCGGTCGGCCTGCGCATGCTGACGGCAGGCGACTTCTTCGGCGAAATCGCCCTCATCAACGGCTCGACCCGCTCGGCTTCGGTGGTGGCCACGACCGAAGTGCTGGTCGCTTTCTTGCCGGCCTCGACCGCACTGCATCTGTTCTCGCATTCGCCGTCGGTGGCGCGCAAGATGCTGGGCCACCTGGCGCAGAAGATCCAGCGCGATTCCGAATTCCGCGCCCTGCTCAGCATTAACAACACGACGCGCCGTATCTATACCTATATCTCGCTGATGCAGCAGACCGAAGACAAGGCCGGCCGGCGCGTGGTGGAAAACCTACCGACCCACCAGGACATCGCCAACATGATCAACACCAGCCGCGAAACCGTCACCCGCGCGCTCGCCGCGTTGATGCAGCAGGGCGTGGTGCAGAAGGAAGCACATTGCCTGGTGATCCTCGATCCGGTGGCATTGCAACGCCTGGCGCAAGGCGCTTGAGCTTGAGCTTGCTCTCGTACGCGAGCGGCGCGGCGCTCCGATGAAGAACCGGAGCGCCGACGGCCTGCGCGGACTGGCCGCACTGAGCGTCACCGTCACCCATTTCGTGGCGGCGTTTTTCCCATGGCTGCTGTTCCATAACTACGGCGAGCTGTTTCCGCGCTACACGGGCGAGAATTTGGCGGCGCAGGTGTTCGGCTCGCCGCCCTTGACGCTGCTGTACAACGGCCACTTCGCGGTCCTGATCTTCTTCGTGCTGTCAGGCTATGTCTTGACGCTTCCTTATTTCTCCCGGGCCGATGCCGGCGACGCCTTGCAGCGCCGCCTGTGGGCGCGCTACCTGCGGCTGAACCTGCCGATCGCGGCGGCGCTGGGATTGACATATGGCGCCTACCGCCTCGGCTGGATGCACAACGGCGCCGCGGCGTCCCTGTCCGGTTCGCTCAACTGGCTGGGCAGTTTCTATCCGGCCGGCCTGGGTGGGATAGGGGCGCTTGAGGAAGCCGCGTTCGGCGCCATCGTGCTGGGCAACGCCAGTTTTCTGCCGCCTTTGTGGACGCTGAAGGTTGAATTCATCGGCTCGCTCTACATCCTGCTGTTCTACCTGGCCAAGCCGGCGCGGCGCCTGTGGCTGCCGCTCCTGCTGGCCGGCTTGCTGCTGTACCTGGTGCACCGCGAACAATCGGTCTATTACTACGCCATCTTCGCTGGCTCGGCACTGCATTGCCTGTCGCTGAGTCGCAAGGCGGCCTGGGCCTTGCTGGCGCTGGGCCTGTACTTCGGGGCGTACCAGCATTTCCGCACGATGTATGGCTTTTTGCCCGACCCGCGCGTCTGGGACATCAAGACCAGCTACAACATGATCGGCGCGGTCTGCCTGTGCGCGTCCGTGCTGTCGGGCATCGGCCGCGACCTGTTGGCCAGCCGCCCGGTGCAGTTTTTGGGGCGTATCTCGTTTTCGATCTACCTGTTGCATTTCATCGTGCTGTGCAGCCTATCGTCGGCACTGTATGTGCTGCTGCCGCGCGCACCGTTTTATCTGGCACTGCAGTTCCTTGTCTATGTGAGTATCTGCGTGCTCGCCGCGTGGGTATTTGAACGTTGGGTCGACCGGCCGGCGATTGCCGTGTCGCGCCGCTTTACCGTATTACTGTTCGGTCATACCACGCCGCAGACGTCCATGGCAGGCAGGCAAGCGCTGCCCGAGCAGGCAGGCGACCTGGCCGCAAAGCCGCGGCGCAGCCCCGGCCTGAGTTAGCGCGCGCACACTCCGCGCGCTCATCGGGCCGGTTGCCGGTCGGTTAAAGCTTCCCGCAAGCACCGCCATGCGGCACCTGGCAAGCCATCCGATAGCAGGTGTCACGCTGACACGTCGTTACAATTGAACAATATGTGGCATGGACCGTAGAGTATAATTCCGCTCTTAACAGTCCAGCATTGCATCGACGACAACCCCGTGACAACCATCCTGCCGCCCTCCTTGACGGCGCTTCCCGCTCCCGCCGCACCATGATTTCGCCCCTGATGCTACGTGGCTTGTGGGCCTACCGCGGCTTCGTGCTGGGCAGCGTCAAGCGCGAATTCCAGTCCAAGTACGCCAACGCGATGCTGGGCGCCGCCTGGTCCCTGCTCAGCCCGCTCGCGATGATCCTGGTGTACACCGTGATCTTCGCCGAAGTCATGCGCACCAAGCTGCCTGGCTCGGATTCCACCTTCGCCTATTCGATCTACCTGTGCGCCGGCATCCTTACCTGGGGCTTGTTCGCCGAGATCCTGGCGCGCGGACAGAACATGTTTTTGGAGCAGGCCAGCCTGCTCAAGAAGGTCAGCTTCCCGCGCATCTGCCTGCCGATCATCGTAGTGCTCAATGCACTGGTCAATTTCGGCATTATCTTTGCTCTGTTCACCGTATTTTTGATCGGTACCGGCAACTTCCCCGGCCTGGTGTTCTTCACCCTGGTGCCGGTGCTGGCGCTGCAGGTGCTGCTGGCGCTGGGCATCGGCATGGTGGCGGGCATCCTGAATGTGTTCTTCCGCGACGTCGGCCAGTTCATGACGATCGCAATCCAGTTCTGGTTCTGGCTCACGCCGATCGTGTATCCGGCCAGCATCCTGCCCGAGCATATCCGCGCGATGCTGGCCTGGAACCCGATGGCCTCGATCATCGCCTCATGGCAGTCGGTGCTGGTCAAGGGCGTGGCGCCGGATTGGGGTAGCCTGCTGTTTCCGCTGATCCTGGCTCTGCTGCTGTGCACGCTGGGCCTGCGCATGTTCCGCAAGCGCGCCGGCGAAATCGTGGACGAACTGTAATGGGCGCCGTGTAATGGGTTCGATCGTCGCAAGCGGCCTGGGCAAGGCCTACAAACAATATTCCAACCGCTGGGCCCGCCTGGCGGACTGGACGCTGCCGGGCCAACGCCACGCGCTCAAGTGGGTGCTGGAAGACATCGCCTTTTCGATCGCCCCGGGCGAAGCGGTGGGTCTGATCGGCGTGAATGGCGCCGGCAAGAGCACGCTCCTGAAACTGATCACCGGCACCACCCAGCCGACCACGGGCGCGGTCACCATGCACGGGCGCGTGGCCGCCCTGCTCGAGTTGGGGTTGGGCTTCCACCCCGACTTCACCGGGCGCCAGAATGCGCTCATGGCCGGCCAATTGATCGGTCTCGACGCGGCCCAGGTCGACGCCCTGATGCCCGAGATCCTGGCCTTTGCCGACATCGGCGACTACATCGACCAGCCGGTGCGCGTGTACTCGAGCGGCATGCAGGTGCGCCTCGCCTTTGCGGTGGCCACCTGCGTGCGGCCCGACATCCTGATCGTCGACGAAGCGCTGGCGGTGGGCGACGTGTTCTTCCAGCAGAAATGCTACGCCCGCATCGACAGCTTCATCAAGGCCGGGACCACCTTGCTGTTCGTCTCGCACAGCGCCGGCACCATTTTGAACATCTGCGACCGCTGCATCTTCCTGCGAGGCGGGCGCGTGGCGTTCGACGGTGCGCCGGCCGACGCGCTCGACCTGTACCAGGCCGATTTGCTGGGCCGGCTGGACCAGGCGCCGGATGCCATCAATATCCATGGTGCGGTACAGGATGTGGTCCAGAACAAACCGGCGCCGGTCGCGCGCGAGCACCTGACGGCGCTGGGCGGCAAGACCGGCAGCATCACCACGCCCGGCGCCGATTGCGTCGGCGTGCGCCTGCTCGACCGTCACGGCGAAGAACGCCAGACCCTGGTGGCCGACGAGATGGCCACGCTGCAGGTCGACTACCTGCTGCACGAAGACGTGGCCGATCCGCACATCGGCTTCAAGATCCGCAACCGCTTCGGCGCCGTGCTGTTCGAAACCAACAGCTACTGCATGCGCCGCGCGCCCGGCCCGGCCAGGGCCGGCGCCATCCTCAGCGCGCGCTTTGCCGTCAACCTGTCGCTGTTTCCGGACGAGTACACCATCACCGTGGGCCTCGGCGCCGGCGGCCATGGCGAAGGCGCGTTCGAGAAAGTCCTGAATTACCTGCACGAGGTGCACAGCTTCGTGGTCGCGCCCAATCCGACGGCGATCGTCTGGAGCGGCCTGGTCAACCTGCACCCGCAACTGCAGTTCAGCGTCCGCTGAACCCACCGAGCCAGAATCATGCACGATACAACCCCTACTTCGCCCAGCCACGCGCAAGACCCGAGCGCCATCGTCCGCGGCCTGTACCGCGGCTTCCTGGGCCGCGAACCCGATCCGGCCGGCCTGGCCTACTGGAGCGAGCGCGTGGCGCAAGGTGCCGGCGCCGACGAACTGCTGGCCGGCCTGATGGCGTCCGATGAATTCCGCCTCGGCCACGGCGCCCAGATCAACCTCGACGAACTCAAGGCGCGTGTGCTGGCGGCCAGCGCGCCGCTGCTGGCGCGCCCGCTGACCGTGGTCGACATCGGCGCCCAGGAACTCGAGAACGAAGACCATATCTACGCGCCGCTGACGCGCCACGGCCTGCCGTACCGCATCATCGGCTTCGAGCCGCAGCAGGACAAGATCGAGGCCAGCCGCCGCAATAATCCGGACAGCCGCGTAACGCTGTACCCGACCTTCATCGGCGACGGCCAGCAGCACACCTTCCACATTAACAACGACGACGCCACCTCGTCGCTGCTGCCGTTCAACCGCGCCCTCACCGCGCAGCTGCGCGACCTCGATCACCTGCACACGGTGCACACCGAAGAAGTCAGTACCAGCCGCCTCGACGACGTATTGGCTGGCGAAGGCGCGATCGATTTTTTGAAACTCGACATCCAGGGTTTCGAATTGCCGACGCTGCAGCACGCGGCGCAGGTGCTGGCGCGGACCAATGTGGTGCACTGCGAAGTGTCGTTCGCGCCGATCTACGACGGCCAGGCGCTATTCTCCGAGATCGAAACGCTGCTGCGCGCGGCCGGCTTCTGGCTGCTCGACTTTTCGTCGCTGTGCCGCTACCCGAGCGTGGATGCTGCGCGTTCGCGCGACCGCCTGGGTTGGGGCGACGCCGTATTCGTGCGCCAGACCCAGGACACCGGCGACCTGCTGGCGCAGGCGCTGGTGCTGCTGCTGGTGTACGACAAACCGTCGGCCGCCTGCGCATTGGCGCGCCAGGCCGGGCTGCCTGATGTGGCGGCACTGTTCGGGACTGCAGCAGCATGAGTGAACACCTGAACCCACCCGCAAACGCGCAGGCAACGGGCGCGACGCCGTTCGTGTCGTACTCGCAGAACAGCGAAGACGTGCTGCTGTGGCGCGCGCTCGGCCACATCAAGAACGGCTACTACATCGATGTCGGCGCCAACGACCCGGTCGAGCATTCGGTCACCAAGGCTTTCTATGATGCCGGCTGGAGCGGTATCAGCATTGAGCCGCTGCCGGTGTACCACCAGGCTTTTTTGGACCAGCGCCCGCGCGACACCAACCTGGCCAGTGCCGCCGGCGCCGTCGACGGCGAACTGACGTTATATGACGTGCCGGCCGTGCGCGGCTGGGCCTCGCCCGAAGAATCGGTGGCTGAACTGCACCGCACCGAAGGCCATGAAGTGGCTGCGATCACGGTGCCGGTGCGCACCCTGACCTCGGTCTGCGCCGAATACGTCAAGGGCGAGATCCACTTCCTGAAAATCGACGTCGAAGGCTTCGAGGGCGAAGTGCTGCGCGGGATGGACTTCGCGCGCTGGCGCCCGTGGGTGCTGGTGATCGAAGCGACGCTGCCCAACAGCCGCTCGACCAACCACGACGCCTGGGAACACCTGGTCCTTGGCCAACGCTATCGCTACGCCTGGTTCGATGGCCTGAACCGCTACTACGTGGCCGAGGAACACGCCGAACTGCTGGCGCACCTGGATATCCAGCCGAACGTATTCGACGATTTTATCTCGCACCACCTGGACGGCGCTTGGCGCCAGATCGAAATCCTGCGCGCGGAAGCGGCGCGCGGCTGGGACAGTGCAGCAGCAATGGAACGCAACGCGCTCCAGCACCAGCAAGAGCACGAGCGCGCCGCCCAGCATGCCCAGGCCCTGGGCTTGCAGAACGCGCAGCTCGAGCAGCGCATGGTGCAGCAGCGCGAACAGCTGCGGCGCCAGCTCGCCGAACTGCGCCAGGAACTGCGCGCCAGCCAAGCACACACAACCCGGACCGAGCAGCAGGTCGAGGCGTTGGGCGCCCAGCTGCACCAAACTGCAGAGTGGGGCAAGGCGATGGAAGCGCGCGTGCTGGCAATGCAGGCCAGCAGCTCATGGCGCATCACGGCGCCGCTGCGCCTCGTCATGCGGCGCGGTCCGGACAGCCTTGCCAACATTGCCAAACGCAAGGCCAAGGGCACCGCGGGACGCCTTCTGCGCTGGCTGAGCACGCGCGAAGCGCTGCGCCGCGTGGTGGTGCCGCTGGTGCTGCGCTCGCCGAAGCTGCGAGTATTGGTGCCGCGCCTGCTTTCCGCCGCCAAACACGCTACCGCCATCGACGCCGCGCCAATGAGCGACGTGCCGCACGCCCAGCGCGAACTGCCGCAATCGGCGCGCGACGCGCTTGCGCAGCTGCGCCGCGCCTATGAATCGCACCAGAAATAACCATGCGCCTGATTATCGACTTCTTCTCTCCACAGACGGCGCCTGCGCCGGACACGGCCATGCTGTTGAACGTGACGCGCGCCCTGCTGGAAACGCGCGGCGTGCACCAGGTGCATGTCGCCGTCAGTGGCAGCCATCCGCCTGACATCGACATGCTGCGCCACGCCCTGGACGGCGTGCTGGCGCTGGAATGCTTCCACGTTTATGCGCAGCCGCCGGCGACCGACGCCTGGCGCCGCCACGGCGCGGCTTCGCTGCGTGCAAATTTCCTGGCGTCGCTGGCGCCCGACGCGATGCTGGACATGTGGCAATCCGATGCTGCCGCGCTACCCGTGCACGGCGTGCCGCGCGCGCTTGGTGTCGGCGCGCCGGCTAAGCTGCTCGCGGCCGCGCGCGCGCAGCAACTGGTGCTGCAGGACAGCACCCTGGTCCTGGCCGCGAACCTGGCCGACGCCGGCCAGTTGGCCGGCATCGCCGCGCCGGCGCCGGTGCTGGCAGCCGATGCCGGCAATGGCACCGCCATCTGGCGTGCGCTGGAACAAGCGGCAGACGCAGCAGCAGACACGGCATCCGCAGCCGCCACGCGCGGCGCGGTTGGCGCCGCAGGGCGCCATCCGCGCCTGGCCCTGGTCTCGCCGCTGCCGCCAGAACATTCCGGCATCGCCGACTACAGCGCCGAACTGGTGCTAGAACTGGAACGCTACTACCAGGTCGAACTGGTGCTCACGCCGGGCGCCACGCCGGATCCTTCCCTGAACCGCTTCATCCGGCGCGACGCCGCTTGGTTCATGGAACACGGCGACAGCTACGACCGGGTGCTGTACCACTTCGGCAATTCGAACGTGCACAAGCACATGTTCGCCATGCTGGCGCGCCACCCGGGCACGGTGGTGCTGCACGACTTCTTCCTCAGCGGCGTACTGGACAATATGGAGCGCGACGGCGACCGCCAACACGCCTTCCTGCAGGCGCTGTACATCTCGCACGGCTACACCGGACTGCGCGAGCACGCCGAACAGGGCCGCAACCCGACCATCTGGCAATACCCGTGCAACAAGGCGGTGCTGGACGGCGCCGCCGGCATCATCGTCCACGGCGATTTCTCGCGCCGCCTGGCCGAGACCTGGTACGGCGCGGGCGCGGCCGATGGCTGGCGCACCATTCCCCTGCTGCGCGGCCAGGTCGCGCACGACGCCGACCGGCAAGCGGCGCGCCAGGCCGCGCGCACCGCCCTCGGCGTCGGGGACGGCGACTACATCGTCAGCAGCTTCGGCATGCTGGGCCCGACCAAGCTGAATCACCGCCTGCTCGATGCCTTCCTGGCGTCACCGCTGGCGCTTGACCCGCGCTGCCACCTGGTGTTCGCCGGCGCCAACGATCCCGGCGCCTATGGCAGCGAGCTGTTACGCCGCATCCAGGAAAGCCCGGCGGCCGAGCGCATCCGCATCACCGGCTTGGTCAGCGCCGCCGACTATCAAGCCTGGCTGGCCGCCAGCGACTGCGCAGTGCAGCTGCGCGCACAGACGCGCGGCGAGACCTCGGCCTCGGTGCTCGATTGCCTGATGCACGGCCTGCCGTCAATCGTCAACGCCCACGGCGGCGCGGCAGACCTGCCGTCCGATGCCCTGGTGATGCTGCCCGACCTGTTCGAGGACGCGCAGCTGAGCGACGCACTGGCCGCACTGCAGGTCGATGCCCGCCGCCGTGCCGCGCTGGCGCGCGCCGGGCGCGAACACATCGCACGCGAGCACGCCCCCGGCCCGGTCGGCGCGCTGTACCGCGACGCGATCGAAGCCTTCGCCAGGGACAGCCGTCCGGCGCTGCGCTGCAGCCTGCTGGACATGCTGGCCGCGCCTGGCGCTGCACGGCCATCGGGCGAGGCAGACATGATCGAACTGGCGCAGCTGATCGCCGCCAACGAACTGCCCGGCGCCCAGCGCCAGCTGCTGGTCGACATCTCGGCGCTGGTGCAGGCCGACTACAAGACCGGCATCCAGCGCGTGGTGCGCAGTATTGTGCTGGCCCTGGTCAAGGCGCCGCCGCCCGGCTACCGCATCGAGCCGGTATATAGCGACGGCGGCAACCGCCCCTACCGCTACGCGCGCCACTTCACCTGCGCCATGCTGGGCTCACCAAACCCGGCGCTGGAAGACGCGCCGATCGAAACCCGCGCGGGCGACCTGTTCCTGGGCCTGGACCTGGCCACCAACATGACCACCCAGAACCAGCCGCGCCTGATGAACCTGCGCCGCAAGGGCGTCAAGGTGTGGTTCGTGGTGTACGACCTGCTGCCGCTACTGCGTCCGGACTGCTTCCCGTTCGGCGCCGAAAAATACTACGGCGACTTCATCGACACCATCGCCCAGGTCTCGGACGGCGTGGTCAGCATCTCGCGCGCGGTGTCGGACGAACTGGCCGCCTGGCTGGGGCAGCGCCCGAATCGCCGCCTGGGTCCATTGAAACTGGCGCACTTCCACCTCGGCGCCGACATCGACGCCAGCGCCCCGAGCCGCGGCCTGCCGGACAACGCCGCGCGTGCCATGGCTGCGCTGGAACAGCGCCCGACATTGCTGATGGTCGGCACCCTCGAGCCGCGCAAGGGCCAGGCCCAGGCGCTGGCTGCCTGCGAACTGCTGTGGGCCAAAGGGGTTGAAGTCAACCTCGTCATCGTCGGCAAGAACGGCTGGCTGGTGGACGAACTGGCCGCGCACCTGAAGGACCATCCGGAACGCGAACAGCGCCTGTTCTGGTTCAACGGCGTCTCGGACGAAATGCTGGTGCAGCTGTACGAACACAGTTCGGCGCTGCTGGCTGCCTCCGAAGGCGAAGGTTTTGGACTGCCGCTGATCGAGGCGGCGCAAAAAGGCTTGCCGATCATCGCGCGCGGGATTCCCGTGTTCCGCGAAGTGGCGGGCGAACACGCCTTCTATTTCGAAGGCAAGGCGCCGCACGACCTGGCCACCGCGATTCAAGCCTGGCTCGACCTGCACGCGGCCGGCAACGCGCCGCCATCGACCGGCATGCCGTGGCTGACCTGGGAAGGCAGCGCGCGCCAGTTGATGGACGCGGTGCTGTACGACGGCCATCACGGCAGCGTTGGCGCCGATGCGCTGGCGCCGCAACTGCTGGTCGACGTCTCGGCCATGGTGCGCGAAGATTTGAAGACCGGCATCCAGCGCGTGGTGCGCGCCCAGTTGCTCGAACTGCTGCGCGCCCAGGGCAAGAATCATCAGGTGCTGCCGATCTACCTGAGCGATGCCGGCGGCTACTGGCATTACCGCTATGCGCGGCGCTACCTGCACGACCTGGTCGGCACCGTCGGCGACGGCGTGCAGGACGATGAAGTCGTGCTGCACAAGGGCGACGTGTTCTATAGCCCCGACGTGTTCCCGGGCCCGGTGATCGAAGCCGCGCGCAACGGTTTGTATGCGCGCTGGCGCGAAGCCGGCGTGCGGGTGCACTTCATGGTGCACGACGTGTTGCCGGTCTTGCGCCCCGACTTCTTCCCGCCCGGGGCCGACCGTGAATTCGCCGACTGGCTGCGCACCGTCGGGCGCGAAGCCGATGGCCTGGTGTGCATCAGCGCCGCCGTGGCCGAGGAAACCCGTGCCTGGCTGCTGACCGATGCGCCGGGCCGCGCACTGCCGCAATTCTCGGTGCTGCACCACGGCGCCGACATCAGCGCCTCGCAGCCAAGCAAAGGCTTGCCAGCGGACGCCGAAGCCATCCTGGCCGACCTG
>Ga0265797_10003475_pt1 | contig 25088 bp, 19 predicted proteins | sample P2T30metagenome_FD_192433 | JGI IMG/M metagenome (GOLD analysis project Ga0265797, IMG submission 192433) | Plant litter microbial communities from East Loma Ridge, Irvine, California - P2 T30 | ecosystem: Environmental > Terrestrial > Plant litter > Unclassified | place: USA: California... | reverse complement strand
AGATGTGCCAGGAGGCCGGTCCTCGCATCCTCGAAGAGTGCAAGCCTCACCTCATGATCGCCATCGGCGGTGGTGGCTACGTTCCCGCTCGCATCCTCCGATCTTTCCTCAAGAAGCCCGGCAACCCCAACATTCCCATCCAGGCTATTGGCCTTTCGCTCTACGAGTCTCTCGGTACCGACACTGAGGTCGAGATCCCTGGCACCAAGGTCACAAGGACGCAATGGCTGGACCTTAGCAGCCTTGAGATGGCCAACTTGATCGGAAAGAACGTTCTCATCGTTGATGAGGTCGATGACACCAGGACAACTCTCGAGTACGCCGTGAAGGAGCTGGAGAAGGATGTCGCCGAGGCGGCCAAGGCTGCTGGCAGAGATGCTGAGACCACAAAGTTCTCTATCTTCGTGCTGCACAACAAGGACAAGCCGAAGAAGGGCAAGCTTCCTCAGGAGATGCTGGACAGCGGTCGTTACATCGCCGCTGTCACTCTTGGCGATGCCTGGATCAACTACCCTTGGGAGGCCATGTAAGTCACTTGTGATACTGGATTAATCCGTACATGATCTAACGTTATTGCAGGGACATCGACGAGCACGACCGTCACGCCGAGGAGGCCAGGAAATAGGTTCTCACACTTACGAAGCATGGATTGGATGGTCTTGGTTAGCGATAAAAAAGCACGCGCGCACACGGTGGAGTGCTGATACTCGAGGGTGGCAAAACTCTCTTTCTCGATATACCCTACATGAAAGAATAACTCCTCCGTTTCTGATAGTCAGGTGGCTCGCCTTTTCACAAAATTACGCCTCGATAGGTCTTCTTAGGGTCAACTGGGTTTCCTCCGAGTTGCTGGACTGCCAGGCAAAGCCGGACCTTTGCTGGTCCACACGATCGACCCTCGAGATCCCTTGACGCTCTTTTCGGGAGCCACTTCATCCTTCTGATCGTCCTTCAACATCTCCATCATATCTCCATATGTGTGCAACTCGTTCTTTGTTGACCACGCCTTGCACGACTTGCAAGTCACTGGTGCCTAATCAAAGGTCAGCTCCGTCGATCCTTCATGCCTAGCATACGTACATCAAGCGCCTCAAAAATTGACCAGCCGAGCGAAGGAGTGCATGTCATTCTTGGCAATAGTTCCTCGCCGGACGCAATAGCCGCTTCGTTCGTGTCTTCCGGGAAGTCATGTCCTGTGCGCTGGCAGTAGTCGATGGTGGCCAGCTCGTGCTGGCACTTTTTGATCACGGAAAGCGAAACGATGCACATGGCGGGACAATTGAGTTTGAAGTTGAGGGAGGTGTGTTGGATGGCAATTATATGAGCGCTCGCGATTGCTACTGATATGTTTGTGGATACTCGCTAGGCGTCATTGTATGTTCGAACCCATGCGTAGCAAGCATTGTTACTTTGAATCATTCAATGGCCAGTGAGCTGGCGTTGAGTGGCTGCTGAAAGGCTGGCTTTCTTCGTGAAGATCAGCTTGGAACCTGGAAGCCGTAAATCATGAGCGACCTGTTCTCCTTTAGCATCGATCAAAATAATAAGCTCCTTTGATCGGGCAAAAGAAGAATCATCTCGACGTTGGCAGGACTCGAACCTACGCCCCCGAAGGGAATTGATTTCTAGTCAATCGCATTAACCACTTTGCTACAACGCCATCTGATGACGTCAATAGCAAATTCGTAATACTTGTTGCTGCTTGCACAGTTGTACGAGAGCCGGCTCTGGCTGCTGTATAGAACAAAGTACCATGGCGATCGGTGTTTGCTACAAAGACGACGATCACTTCCCACCTTTTTGCCTACTACGTTGCAGTATTGGTGGAGCGAACGCAGTCTGAATCTCCATGCAATGTCGCAATTAGATGTAGCATTGCGTCTAATGCTATCTGGTGAATCTGTGTTGTTTAGAAGGGGCGGTTCAAGGTGCCCCACTTGCCGAGACAGGACAACACGAGCTCGGTTCAGGAACAAGAAGGCGTAGCCGAGCACCCGATATCTCTAGTACATGCCAACATCGTCTCGTTACACACCCTCACAAAATTCGCAACGGAACAGACCCAGCAATCGCGATGATAAAACGTCTGTTGACGCGCAGCGCGAGCCGTGTGCCATGCACTCCAGCAATCGCACGTACAGGTTACTCCAGGTCTTACGCTCGTCATGTCCATGAATCAACACCAGACGAGCCTGTAAAACATTCCGTCAAGCAATCTATGGTACACCTGGGCGTTTCAATCTGTCGCGACTATTTTCTGACATCATTTAGCAACCCAAACGAGCACCCAAGAAACCTTGGAGGTGCTATCCCAAAGTGGAAAATGGAGTTTTGACTGTTTCCACTAGAATCGAGACTAGAAACGAGCGCATTGCAATGTCAGTATCACCATTAGGCTTCCTAAGGATATGATTTGCTAACACTCTAGTAGCCCTGGCCGCTGGCTGAGGTAAATTCTCGAGCTCTCTCGTGGTTGTAAACACAGACTGACAGTCAACAGAGACAATTGTGCTTGCTCCGAGTGCCGGAACCCTGAAACTGCACAGCGACGAATCAATGTTCTCAAGGTGGTTCACTTGTCCGAATGAATTCTAGGCAATGGCTGATACTGTCGAAAGAACTCAGAAGCTGGCAAGGTTATCAAAGCTGCACGTGTCGAGCAAGATGCAGCGGATGATTCCAATGGCACGAAATTCGACTTGACATGTAAGAGCAATTGAGACACCATGCAAGCGAATGTTCCGCTGACAGTGATAGTTGCCGATGGCCATCGTAGCACAATCTCTGCTGAGTTCATCCGGAGACGCCGTGGTGACAGCATTTCGTCCCTACGCTACGGCCACGTCAAGTAGGACACAGCAGTTTCGTTACTGCGGTTCTATACTGACAACAAAACAGACCACGATACTGGAGAGCCGACATCAGCTCCGACCCACCTACTGTGGAGCATGAGGCGATACAGCAAAAGACCGGCATGGCCGATTTGCTGGCCAAGATTGTACTCACGCATGCATATCCCTTGATAGAGTTGAGCTGACAACAATGACAACAGAGGAAGTTTGGTTTCTGCTTTGTCGACAACATGCCTGCAACTCCGGAAGCAACTCGCGAACTTCTCGAACAAATTGGCCCGATTCGAAACACTCATTACGGTACGTTTCCTCAGATATTGTCTCGCAACCAATGAACCCATACTGACAAAGCGTGCAGGCGGATTCTATGACTTCACGTCTGACTTGTCGTCGAAGGACACCGCTTATACTAGCGAAAGTCTCGAGCCGCACACCGACACAACCTATTTCACAGAGCCTATTGTGAGTGCCCATGATTGAGTTCCACTGACCTTACCTTGAAGTCGTTCCCCCTAACATCATTTCACCAAGGGTCTTCAAGCACTACATCTGCTTTCTCACACCGACGGCGAAGGTGGGCTGTCATCTCTCGTCGACGGCTTCGGCGCTGCTGACGCGCTGTGGTCAAGTGATTCGCAGGCATACATGGACCTCAGTAGCATCAAGGTCTATGCTCATGCGAGCGGCAACGAAGGCGTCAGCATACAGCCTGCGCAAGCGTTTCCGGTCCTGAGCCATGCACCCGAAACTAGCGGTCTGACCCAGGTGCGCTGGAACACGGCCGACCGTGCAGGCCTTAATGTTCCTTTTGGACCGATGATGGAAAGCTGGTACGATGCCGCTGCGTAAGTCTGAGCCGGAACTGGTGAATGAAGATGATACACCAGGCTAATCTGAACTGACCAGCAAATTCGACTCCATGCTAAGCCACCCCGACAACGTATACTGGTTTCAGCTCAAGCCTGGCAAAGTGCTGAGTATGTATTGATCATTGCCAACAGCTCTGCTGCTGAACAGCTACTGATCAAACTTTCATCACAGTCTTCGACAACTGGCGTGTACTGCACGGCAGATCCGCTTTCACTGGCAAGCGACGCATGTGCGGCGGCTACAGTACGTCTCTCCGATTTTACCCTTTATATTGCTTCGGAAGCTGACAGCATTGTTTTCTCAGTCAACCGCGACGACTTCATCTCCAAGTACCGCATGACCAACCTGACGAAAGAGCAGATCGCTGCGTCTACCGTAACTGGTTGAAGCGGCGATCACGTCATTCCAGAACACCACGCACGCACAGATCGGGCGAAAGAGCACAAGCATCAGCATACTACCATAGTTGTTTCCACAAACAGCATTTGTATTCCAGACCAGACCAATCCAAAAAACCGCAGCCTGAAGGACTAGTCATTATCAAGCTAATCACCCATCTTTCTCCTCATCATCAAAACCTCATGCTTCGTAACGAACACTCCATTCCCCATCGGACCACCACCATATCCAGGCCCATCTACCTCGCCGTCTAAAGCATCAATGAATGTAGCCACTTTGCCTCCCTCCCACTCCCCATCGTAGTTGGTCCAGAACACCCGCTTTATGCCTACAGCGTGCATGTATGAAACGCATCTGTAGCAAGGACGAGAGGCATGTATCGCTTTTCGCGGGATGGTGGGCGCTTTTTCAGGAACTGGTGGAGTAGTCTTCGGTGCGGAACTTCGGAGCTCATCGTACAAGGAGCCAGTGTTGCCGAGCGTGTAGGTGCTTGAAGCAGATGACGGCAAAGAGGGGGCTTCCAGTTCGGACTCGGAGCTGCTCGGTGGCGCTGCATCTCCAGCTGAGGGCTTGACGAATTTCTTCTTCGGGTTGGGTTGGGCAACGTTGTTGTTATTCCAGCCGAGTCGAGTCACGTACAGATCCGCACCGGCGAGACGAGGGTGTTTCTTACGATCATTGACTTCGGCGCGAGATTTGCCGTTTTCGCCCTGAGGGAGCAGTAAATGCTGTACTTGTGGCTGCTCAAGGCTCTTCGCTCTCTTGGACTGGATATTGTTAGTATGATGAAGACAAGTTGAATCCAAGGTTAGTCCACTCACTCCCTTATGATCTTTCCCAGATTTACCACGCTCGGGAGAGCTCTGCGTGGTGGTAAGGCCATTGCCCAATACATCATCAATCATTCGACGGTCATAACCTCGTATCGTACGTTCCTCTATGTTTTGCGGCTTAGACGCAGATCCCTGCTGTCCATGTTGTTGTTGGTGTCGCTGTGAAGAACCTCGCTGTTTCTGACTCCCAGAATGGCCTTTGTGATACTCGTACTGATTGTACTCGTGATGTTTCCGATTCTTCCTCCCGCTCTGAACGTGATGTTTCTCCATACTCTTCACTGCCTGAAACGCCCTGTCCTCCTCTGCCCGCCGCTGCGCTTCCAGATCCACGTGGTGGACGTTGTTGCTGTTGTGGAGAGCCGGTGCCGCGACGGCGTTGAGATGAGGCACGTACAAAACCGCACTCTTGAACCTGCAGCTTGCCGGCTTGGCCAGAGGTGCTGGATGTGGAGGTCTCGCAGATGCGCTCGACGTAGTTCTGGAGCACGTCACGTCGTAGACGCTCTTTTTTCTTGTCACCACGCGGTAGTTTGAAGGATGGCTTGTCGTGGGAGAAGCTGCCGCAGGCCAGGTTCGAGGAGGTGGAGAGGGCAGAGTGGATGGCCATCATCTCGGAGTGCATGGAGAGAGGAGTGTTTGCGTGGACGCCGCCTCCAGTACCGACCTTCTCGAAAGCAGCGAGTTGTCTCGGCGGCTGCGGCGGCTGATTGTCCTTCGCTTTGGCCTTGTTCTCTTTGCGCTCCTTCAGCTTGGCCTTCATCTCGGCGAGGGCAGCGCCATTGAGGGCACTGCCTGCGACACGGCCATGCTTGAGTGCGCCGCCATCGAAACCCGGGCGGTAGTCGTTGTGGCCTTGACCGATGACCTTACCACCGCGCACGATGATACAGCCGTGACGATAGTGCAACGGCGACTTGGCGGCCTGCTCGAGGCAAAGCGTGAGATAGTTGTCCGTCTTCATGTTGCCGTTAGTTTTGGGTTGTTTGGTGGATTTGTTGGTGAAGGTGATTTGGGCGTACGAGTTGGGTTAGTTGATTGGTGGGTAGGGCTTTGTCGTTGGCAGTCCAAGAGCGCTGTGGCTGAATGCGAGTCGTTTGTCTGTTTGGTATGCGAGTTGTCTGTCGTGTTGTTTGCTTCTAAACATCTGACTCGAGCCATGCGCTCCAATGGCATGTGAAGTGGGGAAAAGTTGCGACCGAGGATTGGCCGAGCACTATCTATTGTTCACGAGCACTTCACTGCTACTCATTCCTCAAATACTTACGCTCGATGTGTACGTTACCAAAAGAATCACCATTGAACGATATATATTACTTCACCTGCTGCAGCAAATCAGAGGGCTGTAGAAATCACTGCTCTCGCCTTACGGTGATCAAAAGTCTACAGTTCCCATGCACGAGTCTCGGTACAGATTAAACATTAGGTTTGGATGTCCGACGGCGTATTGTACATCATATCGAGACACCGCTTAAAAGATTCGACGCACGTGCAGAGTCTACGTCGATAGTCGCAGCTATCCGGGCATAATCATGTCACTATTGGACCCAACACAGGCAACGGACACGTGATGGTACGCAAACTATAAACCCGAGTCATAGCCAGCTGAAGTCGATACGGCAATACGGGGACGGCGGCTGAGATACGTGCATGACTGCAGCTTGATTCGCGGTAATCCTCGCAGCGTCTGCTGATCTGAAACATTCTTTCGTACTTCCTTAGCATGGGTCTTCGGATCACTGGCATCGGGTCGGCAGAATATGCTGGCAAGTGGATGCTATTCGTTCTTACCGACGTCATCCCAAACAACGGCCGGGGTGCCAGCTGACCTTCAAATGCTGTGCACATGGCAAGTACAGTATCGAAACATGAGTCAAAGGCGGTGTATCGAGACTCTTTGATGAGATTCATAATGCTCAAGATGATCAAGAGATGACATCAACCCATCTCACTGTCATAGCAAAGTAATAGATACGACTTGCACTCGTATAAAAGCAACGACCGTGCGGCTCTGCGGCTGCGGATCACCTCACATCACCGTTCCTGAACCTTTCAGGTACCCTTGCGCTTGCTCAAACAAGTAATTGTACAGACGATCACCGACTTGACACCAGGACATGACAGCCACGTTCAGTCACTGGCCATTGATCTCGTGGCAGGAAGACTACGGACATTTATCCATGAACCCGATCATGTGCCTTCGCCCTATTGTGCTCAGCCAATACTGGTGCTGCCAGCGGTTTGCCAAGTGTAGTGAAGAGCACTCAGACAGCAGCATGACACGCTCTTTCTTGGGAGATCGGCAGGGCTGAGACTCCTGACGACGGCTTGCATATGCCTATGGTACTGGCAAGACCTGTTGACTTATAAGTAGTCAAATCCCTCCTCCAGTGTTCGCAAAACAACTAACGTTGCATGCATTGGCACAACAAGTAACACCACAACCATTTGGACTACAACACAACAATCACAATGGCTCTTGGACATCTCCTCCAAGGCCTACTCCTGACTTCCCTTACAACAGCAACACCAATCCTCAAACGTTCATTCCCAGAACCAGAACCCATGACCGGCGACATCTATGGTTTCGTCCACGACCCCACTGTCATCAAGCGCGACGATGGCACCTACTTCCTCTTCACCACCAACAACAAAACCAACATCGCCTCCGCCCCCTCCATGTCCGGCCCATGGACCCACCTAGGCTCCGCCCTCCCAAACGCCTCCATGATCGATCTCCCAGGTAAAGACGACCTCTGGGCTCCCGATATCGCCAAGCTAGGCGACACCTATTATTTATACTACAGCGTGTCAGATTGGGGTGCTCAGAATGCCTCAGATATCGGCGTCGCAACCTCCAAAACCCTCGAGCCCGGCTCCTGGACAGACCACGGCTCCATCGGCATCCCCGCCGACCAGCGCTACAACCGCATCGACCCAAACCTCTTCCGCGAAAGCGACTCTTCCACACCCTTGCTAGCTTTCGGCTCCTTCCACGACAACATCTTTCAGTACCCCATGGCCGACCCGCCCCTGCGCATCATCGAAGGCTCCTCCTACAATCACCTCGAGCAAAACACGACCCGCGAAAACGTCGAAGGCCCCTACCAATTCCGCTGGGCCGTCAATGGCGCTGACTACTACTACCTGTTCTTCAGCGGCGGCGCCTGCTGCAACGCCCCCGGCGAGCTTGAACCCCCGGGCGAAGAGTATCGCATTAGTGTCTGTCGCTCTGAGTCCCCGACTGGAGGTTTCAGAGATAAGGACGGTAAGGACTGTGTTACTGAGAACGGGGGTTCGTTGGTGTATGCTTCGCATGGGGATGTGTATGCTCCTGGTGGGCAGGGCGTTTTCTACGATCCAGGGCAGGAGGCGGTGGTGTTGTATTATCATTATGTGAAGCCGAGTGTTGGGTATGAGTATGAGAAGTTCTTCTTTGGGTGGAATAAGTTGGATTTCGGGACGGGGTGGCCGGTTGTGGTGAGTTGAGTTTGGGAGAGATCATGGTTTGAGAGCTTACGATTTGGGTATTTACGATAGCTTATGATAGCATTTTCTTTGATGGATACAGGGGTAGCATGACGACTGCGATGAAAAGCGTTGAACGCTCATATTTCTTTCCATTGCTTTAGGTCCTTCGCCCAAATCAAGTATCGCGAGCTGTACAAACGTCAGTGTCAGACTACTGAAAAAGTCAAGTGCACGACAAGTGGGGGTATCAAAAATATCTATTCATACTAATTCGTAATTATCGTCTATCCATACATCCTATGTCGTCATAACTCATGTGCAAGTGGAGTGTTCGCAGTGAGCCCGTCAAATTCCTAGCGCGGCACGCCCTCAATGCCCAAGCCAATGCCTTCGAGCATCCTAGGCCTCTTCGCGGGAGGCTCGTCCTCACCAGCACGAACGACATTCGCCTTCCTGACTGAGCCAAACAGCTTGACCTGGCGCATACTGTTGGCTGTGCGCTTTGCGGGCTGGGCTTGGGGCGAGTTGAGTGGGCTGTGGTCAGCTCTGAGAAGCCGCGCTGCAGAGAACGAGGCCTGTGACTCGTTGATCTGGTTGGGCTCGAGGATTTCGGTTTCAGCCTCGCTGTGGTTGTCGTCATCGTCGTGATCAGAAGCTGAGACTGTTCCGTCCGAGCCAGGAGCATGAGCACGCTTCATGGGTAGCCTTTGCTGAGAGTAGACGTCTGGTGTGCGAAGATTACTCATGCGTGGCACGGGTGCAGTAGACGGCATCATGAGGGATTGTGCGTCTCCTTGTGGAGTGGCGAAAAGTGGCGGTTGCTTGCGGCTGCGGTTGGGCGTGACTGGTAGACTTGTCAAGCTGTGGACATTGCGAGTGTGACCTTTCTTGCTTCTGCTAATGTCTGTGACGGCCTTGCGCTTGTGCTCGTGGATACTCGCCATCTTAGATGCTTGTAGAAGAGCATCGAAGGGCTGAGGTTGGCCAAGATTTGAAATGCGTTCGCCACGTGGTGTGGTATAGGCGGACATGAGCTTTGGTGAGTCTGGGTGGAATATCCCTAGGCTTGCGCTGCGAACACGACTATGATGATCGCGGTGCTCGCGAATACGGTCCCGCAACAGCAGTACCTTATCAGATAGTCCGGCGATTTCGTTGTCTTGGCGGAAGATGAGCTTCTCCTGCTGACGATGCTCAGTCTCGAGGGCAACGTTCGCTTCGGAAAGTTGCTGGATATCGCGGCACATTTGTTGGTAGAGATCTTTCTGCACAGGGATGAAACCTTCTTGGAGTTGTGGTGAGCGTGTTGGTACAGCAGTAGCTTTAGCTTGCTCTGCGAAGTGGATAACTTCGTTCTCGCATTGCACCATGCGGGCTTCCACTGCCATTCGCTCAATCGCAGCGGCACTTTCCTGTGCCAACATCCGATATTGCAGTCTGTGGTGGGCGGCGGTCATCTTGGCTTCCTGGTGTGCGGCCTGCAGCTCTGCGACCTTGATGCGTAGCTCATCGGCGGTTGCGTTTGCGATCTGATCGCTCGTCAAGGCACGCGCAAAGCCGCCGACGGGGCGACCAGTAGATTCCTGGCTGAGTATATCGATAGTGGGTGGGGGTGTCGACATATGCGAGCCCGACGAGATCGGAGTGTGTGACTTTGCGCGAACATTGCTGGGTACCTGGGCGGAAGGCGGCGGGGTCAGGCTGCTTGTCGCATTCTCTACGCGGTGGGCTTGTTCCTTTGCGACGCCGTCCGCGGTCTCTTTCGGTATGCTTGCGTGTGAGGGTTGGGGTGTGACGGGTGCGCCGGCCTGGGTCTGCGGGACCAGAGCGGCCAGAGGGTCGTTTGCGATGGACTCCATAACTAGATCGCGCGTGGTCGCGTCGGAGCGGTGACGTTGGAGGGATGGTTGGCGACGAAGCGCGACAATTGTGGGTGGTTGTAATAGCAATAGCAATGCGACGGTGAGCGTGGTGAGGATGAACAGCGGGCGCAAACGGGCTCGGGTCTTAACGTGAAGATGCGACCTGAGGTGTCTATCAAGGTGGCCGGGTGTTGGGCCAGTGCGCAAGGGAGGCTGGGGCTGGAGAGTTGGAGCGTCTCATCACTGGTGTGACGTGCTGCTTGTTGTGATGCAGCTGCAAGCACTTCGGAAGGAGCCGCTAGCGTCAACCTTGCGCTGGCCGGGAGACGACAAGGCCACCTGTGTGTGGTGTGGAGGCGCGACGGCCTACGGGGCGACAAGGGGCCAGCGAGCAACAGCCAACGGGGCCAGCCGAGTGAGGGATAATGTGCCCAAATGCTCTCTGTCTCTGCCTGCACTGCGATGGATCAGGGAAGGCATTGGATGGCCCAGATAACCGACCGCTGCCCGTGCTAGACGCCAAAGGAGTCCTCCCCGTGTCTGTGCTCGCACTCTATACCACAAACTATGGATCACTCTCAAACGACAGCCAAGCCAACCGGCATACCGCGTGGCATACCACGCTTGTCTAAGCTGCCTGTGGGAAACAAGAAGCCTTCAGGTCTTCCTACCCCAGCACCCGCTCCGGCACCAGTTCCGAGAGCTATTCCGCCACCGTCAACAACAACAACGACATCGACCAGACCCAGCAATGTGAGACCTCCTCTGCAAACGAGATCGGCCACCGCACCGTCGGCTAGGTCAAGTAGTACAACCCGGACGCCCACCATACCAACGCCGCGGAGGGCAATTCCCAATCCAACCAAACCTGCCGCCACCTCGACCATCCCTCCCAAGCCTCGTGTAGCTCCGCCTAGACCGGCTTCGAGGCTAAGGAGACCGCCTCCACCATCTGTGCCACGCAAACATGCCACCGAGGATGAGGAAAATCACGACCAACTAGGCTCCCTAGATGGCTTCCGGTCCGCCTCACGGCAAGGCTTTAACGATGATGCTTCTCCCGAAGAGCAATACGAACCTGTCTTTGAACCAGAAGTTGAGACGCCAAAGGCCAAAAGGAGCTCGCGCCCATCACTGTCTGATCGAACGATCGAGAGCCTCCATGGCGTGCCCTCAACGCCGAAAGAACGTCGACGGTCGAGCTTTTTTTCAGTCGAAAGTCCCATGGGCCCGCCGCCTCGACCATCGTCAAGCATGAGCCGTGCTAGTAGCATCAACAGCAGGCCTGGAACGAGTGACGGAAGTTTTGCAAAGCCTCCTCTTCCGTCTGCGAAGAAGGCACCCATGACTGCCAGACCAGCATCACGAACATCTCTTGGAGGGTTTGGCTTTACACCTGGTGGTAGTCGAAGCGTCAGTTCATCATCATTCACATCGAAGCTCCACAGCTCGAGATCGATAGTGCCACCATCGCCAGGAGCGACCTCTCCGTCCAAGCCTTCAGCCAGCAAGACACTTGCTGCAAGACCTACAAAATCGCGTCCGGCTCTGGGTGATGCATTTGCTGCTCCGCAGAAGAAAGAGAAACCAGTCGCTGCATCAAGCACCAAAGCTCAAGCGCCGGCTGCAGCAAAGTCCTCGTCGTCGGCTCTGCGGGAACAAATCGCTGCAGCGAAGGCGGCGGCACGCAAGGAGCGCGAGATGAGCGAATCGGGAAAGCCGGCACGTAATATGCCTCCTCAACCCGACGGTGCGTTCGACAACGACTCTTTCTCAGATCCGTTCAACCAAGGTCCCAAAGACGACAAGCACGTATTACGCAATCGCGTCAACAACGCTCGCATGGACGGAAAGTTGAACATAGCAGCAATGGGACTGAAGGCTTTTCCGCCTGAAGTACTCAAAATGTACGACGCAGCTGCAATGGAGGAGAGCAAGGTGAACTGGGCCGAGGTCGTCGATCTCACTAAACTGATTGCTGCGGACAACGAGTTCGAGGCTATCGAAGCTAGCGTGTTCCCCGACAAATCTTTCGAAGACTTCAACGACGAAGAAGACAGCCAAGGAAACCAATTTGGCGGTCTCGAACTGCTTGATCTTCACGGCAACGCATTGACAACCATACCCATCGGCTTACGCAGGCTGGAGAGACTCACATCGTTGAATCTGTCACACAACAAGCTCGATAACAGCGCGCTTGATATTGTTGCACAGATCAAGCTCCTCAAGGAGCTCAAGCTCAGCCACAATGCCATTGCAGGTCATCTGCCGCTCTCAATCACAGAATTGCCCTACCTCGAGGTCCTTGAACTTCAAGACAACCGTCTATTGGGATTGCCAGAGGCAGTACGAGAGCTTGTGAACTTGCGTGTCTTGAATGTTGGCCACAATCAACTCACAGATCTTCCCATGGAAGCACTCCAGCATGTCCCACTGCAAGAACTAGACGCCAGCAATAATGCCCTAATTACCAGCCTCTTCCCACTTGGAGCCATCGCTGAGCATCGAACGTTGCGATCACTGAACATAGCCAACAATTCTTTGGCCGCAATCACGTTCCTCGAACACTTTGACCTGCCACTCCTGCAGACACTCAATATCACCAACAATCACCTGACTGCTCTACAATCTCTGAGTGGCTGCCCCGGGCTCGTCACTCTCAACGCTGGCGAGAACAAGATTTCAGAGCTACCACATGGATTCAAAGACTTGGCTCGTCTGCGTCATGTCAACTTCAGTAGTAATGACCTGCGATTGGTACCAACGGAGATCGCCAACATGGAAAGTTTGGAGTCACTCGTCCTGGCAGCCAACCCACTGCAGGTGAAGAAATACCTGACTATGAACGCTTCTGACATCAAACGAGACTTGCGTGCCAAGCTTGAGCCTGAACCGACGAACGGCGAAACAGAGTCAGCGATCGATGGCGATCAGTCGGAGCCAGCGTCAGGCTCACAGGCGCCTGGCGCAAAGTGGACGCTGAAGCCCAATGGCTTACTCGACCTTGCGGGCCAGGGTCTCACTAATGATAATATAATGGATCTTGCATCGTTCCTTGAAGTAAACGACGTTCGACAGCTGCGACTGCAGGATAACAAGTTTACCGACATCTCACCAGCTCTTGTGCTGGCGCCCAATGTCCGCGTCTTGGACCTCTCGAACAACCCTCTGGCTCCAGAATACCTATTGGACCGTCTTGAACTGCCATCACTCCAAGAGCTATACCTACGAAACTGCCATCTAGCATCTCTTGATTTGTTGCTGACCCACCTCGACGCCCCCAAACTTCATACGCTCGACATCACCGCGAATCGCCTCTCAGGCCCTGTTCCAGCGCTCCGCGAAACCTTCCCGAATCTCATCACTTTGCTGGCGGGCGACAACCGCTTTTCCGAGATCACTCCAGAAGCTCTTCAGGGACTGACAACGGTGAATCTGGCTTCAAACAACCTGCAGTCGCTACCCGCCGAGATTGGTCTTCTATGGCACGAAGGCTTGAAGAGTTTCGAAGTAGGCAGCAATGCCTTCCGCGTGCCTGGGTATAGAGTGTTGGATAAGGGTACAGAGGCTACGCTGAGGTGGCTGAGAGATCGAATCCCGGCGGAACCGGCTACTGAAGGAGGCAATGCTGATGATGAGACGTTTTGAGCTCCAGAAGTTGGCATAGAGCATTGACAACATGTCTAAGCCACGCATGATATTTCGTATCCAGTGTATACACTACGTTAGTTCATGAAGCACCGTGAAATGCTGATCTCAGTGCCTAGTGCTCCGCAGAAAGTTTGCTTGCTACACAGTCGTCGTTCACCAAGTGGCATTGTGTCTCCGAGGTGTAGTCAATTCAATGCCACCACACTTTGCACCTACACATACGCCTCGGTCTCGCAACATGTCCTACAAGAATATGAAGGGATTGTATCATCGCATCTGTTGACTCGCACAGCATTCGTACCACCCACATCATATACCCATACATCCACCAACATCACATGTCCGGTCAATACACACTTCCAACTCCCTAATGCCCTATAAAAACGACTCAACCGCCGCATCCAACCCTCCCCTCAACCACAAACAACTCTAACCAACCACATCCCCCTGTTCAACTCAGCTCAACTCAGCTCAACTCAAGTATCCAACTCAACTTCAATCAAAGAAAACAAATTATCCACAATGTGCATCCGCCACATCTCCCACTGGCAACCCTGCCATCATCAACGCTGCACCGGCATCGACGTTTGCTCGTACGCCGAAGCGCACCCGGGTCTCGACCCTTCTGATTGTCCGAAGGGCGAGAACGTCTTCCGCGAGGAGGCGGAGGGAAGAGCGTGTGGGATTTGTGGGGAGAAGGAGAGCGGGAGGAGGGTAAGGGGCGGAGAAAGGCGCGACGAGGAGAGGCGTGGGCACAGCAGGGAGAGGTACGATTCGAGGAGAGAGAGTGTGGAGAGGCATGGACACAGTAAAGAAAGGCACGATGAGAGAGATGAGAGTCTGGACAGTGTTAGCACTGTTGACAGTGATAGTACCGTGAGGGGTGAGCATCATCGGGAGAGAGACCGTGGTGACGGACATGACAAGTCGAAGGAAGATGTCGGCCAGGGAAAGAAGGATAAGAAAAAGGATGATGGAAGTGGCAGCTGGGACAGCACTGTCTCATTCGCGCTTCATGCTCTGGCGCATGCCGCTTCGTGATCTTTGAAGCCGCGGATGTGTTGCGTTTTGATCTGACATTTGTGTCTTTGGCCACGATGAGGAGTTTGGGGCAATTCGTTGATAGGATCGTTTGATCAATGATCGATTGTACTTGCGTTTCGTTTACCCGTGCTCTCCGTATGTCAATCCTCGCCTACTCAAGTCCGTGATCATCGACTCTCGGTTCCAGAACTTTGTCTTGCTTTGTCCCAATATGCTTGAAGTTCGGTGATGTTGCAGACACGTATTACGATGCCCAGAACACGAGATCTTCGTTACTTGACCTCCGGAACATTGTCTCTATCCTTGACAGTGGCATACGAAATCTGGGCATTGCTCGTCGTCGCCCTCTGAGCGATTTTATTCACAAAGAAAAAAAATTTGAGGGCATAACATCGCATCTGGAAGAATTAACGATTAGGACGGGACTCGAACCCGCAGTCTTCGCCATGCTCCGTTAACCGGAAAGCGACGCCTTGCCATTAGGCCACCCAACCGTGATTTTATGGACGTTAATAGGCCGGAGCATACTTTTTGTCAATATATTCACTCATTGGTTGGAATTGAGGCCGCCGACGACGAGCACCAGAGCCCCTTAGTCACAAAATGACCAGCAATCGCCAACGATCATAATGGATCGTTCAGAGAGTCGATAAACTCCATAAGTTCTGTACAATGGCCATTTGAAATACGTGGGCGGATTTCGACGACTGACTCTGACAAAGGCGTGTTTTGAGAACACAGCTTGCGTGTGGCTCCCCAGCCTTCGGTACTTAGCAAGCGAATTAAGAACACAAATGATCTTGTTATACATGCATAGCCTCGTACGCCTTCTAGTCTCAAAGATCGATGATCGTGAGCACATCGTGTTGAATTATGAAAAAGTCCTCTGTCTAGCTACATTTTACAGCTAAATACATGTACGTGTGCGCTACAGAACAACACCAACCCTAAACAAAGAACGTACATGAAAGTGGATTGATACACAAGAACTACCAACACTTCTGGTTCGCCAAAGGATACAGGAATGACACAAAACCAATAGGGACACTGTGAACTGAGATACGATATTTGCCTAATTGCTGCTAACTCTACGGCAATAGCGTGATGTTCAAGTGAACGAACACGGCCCCCAACGCTGTCGATGTTTGTCACTACACAACGATTGGCGGTACTAAACATGGGTGAGACCTGATGGCTGAGCTGTTACCTGCCGCAACCCGGTCGTTACCGGATCATGTGCAACAGCTGCAGCAGGCTCAAGGGAATGGACTCCATGATCACGAAAGCCACCCGCGGGGACTCCAGGCCAACACGAGGTCGAGAGAAGCATGAACGAGCTCACATCAACAAGGCGGTTGCGACAAAAACAACTCTCAGCCTATCGTTGAATTTATCAGAAGAGACGACGCGACGCTGAAGTACTTGCAAGGTATCAATGATTGACAGGTGCAGTTGTTTGAGGCAGAGACATCGATCACCGTGTCTTCCCCTGGCGAAGATCACACATGCTCGCAGCGGAAGCAGTCCCATGACTTATTTTGGCCATGATAACGGCCGAGGGTTCGTCTCGTCCCCCGGAGAGCTCCTTCCGAAGGCTAAACCAGTAGAAAGTGTTTGCGCGAATTGAATCTTCCCAGCGGAAAGGTTCAACTCTGCAGCCGATATGCAGAGTGAGAGTCAGACCATGTTGCCTTTCCTTTGTTTGGACAGTTGCCATGACTCTCAAACTCGCGAACGTACTGCACGTGAGATGGGCACACTTGCACAGGAGAAGGCTGCTATCGCTTGTCTTGCTCGTGCGGTGGCACTGCTGGGTTAGCAGGTCGGCTATGCCAGTTCCAGCAGTGACGTCGTAGCTTAACCTCTGCTACATGGCTCGTGCCTGGCCATACTTCTGCCGGTGGAGGTTTTGAGTTCCCTGAGCGTTTTGCAGGGATTTATGGCCGGCCGGTCGAGAGAGCGGCAGTGGTGCTCGCTGTGCAACGACGAGGCTGTCAGCCTGTTACAAGCGTGTGTCAAGTGAGAATCCTTTCAAGCTTGTCAAACAGAGGTGCATTGTCCGCGGTTTAGTGGTAGCTATACTATAGCAGAGTTGTAGTAGCCGTAGTTTGCATGTGAGTGAGCAAGGCCGCACTACCAGGGCTCTGCGGGCGTTTTCCCAGGGCTTTTGGCATAGCGTAGCAGCTTAGCGCTGAGACGGTGCGGCGCTGCCAGCCAGGCGCTCCTGCTTGCCGCTTGTTGCTGCTGTGAGGTGAGAGCCAGCAGCGAGCGAGCGAGCAAGCCTGACGGACTGGACGGCACGGTCGCGCGCTCAGCAGCCCTTCGCTCGTCGACCCTTTGCAGCACCATCACACACACCACACCACCCGCCCATACCACGCCCTCACTCTCGCTACCACCCCATACAACTACATTCGCGCACTCGCTTGTCTTCCAAGACACCAATTGGCGACCACTGGACACCGCTGCGAAGGGGGACCTGTTCACGGGAGGAGTCTACACGGGGCTGTGCAGGCCGCGGCGGCCGCACACACGCATCCACGGCCACCGCCAACATCGCCAATACCGCCAACATGTACAGCAGACGCAGCCAGGACGGCAGCAGGACGCCGACGCAGGAGAATAGGGATGTGTTCGATGATGAGTTCGCGGTGGATGACTTCGACATGGTGGCGGACGGCTTCCGACCGGGGATGGGGGACGACGAGCGTCACAGCCAGGATCCGCCTATACGTACGGTCTCAGCACACTACGCAGACACTCCGGACTTGATCACAGCGCCGCCCGCTCCCAACAGGAATTCAATCTCGAAGACACGGGGTGACGAGAACCCTTTTGCTAGCCCGGACGATGAACCTCGAATGGAGTTTGAACGGACGCCAAGCATGCATTCGCAGTCGACAGTGAGCTATGCACCCGGCCTGGCTCGCCGCTCGACTTCTTCGGCCTCCTCTCACATGTTCGCTGGCACGCAGAGCCCTCGATTCGGTACTGGAGGGCCCAGCCACCCGTATGCGATGTACCCGCAGTCGACCGTGGCCAGGTCGCCAAGCATTGCAACTACATCGACAATACTACCAAACCGCACTTCCACCATCCAACAAGCACCTCAACACCCCTATGGAATGTACCCGCAAGGAGTCAATGAGGATGACGATGATGTAGAAGATGAAGCCACTACGCCTACGGCTACTCAAGCTGTGGGCTTCCCTGGCCTTGGCCAACAATATCAGAGAGTACGAGGGCCTGATGGAGAGGAACAAGACATTGTGGGTATGGATGGCCATGCAGAGCAATTGCCACCATACACACGATACCCCGAAGATGGCCCTAAGATGCCCATTCTGGCTGTCCCTGGAGAACTACACAGTCGCGGACCAGTGGCTGGCACAGACCCTGGTATGCCTTTGATGCACCAACACCTACCGCCACCTGTACCTACACCTATGCCTCGACAATCCATGACGGACCAGTCGTCTCTGAATAGGCACTCTCTCATAGACCGCGGTGTTGACAGCCATGCTTCCATGCCTCTCATGGAGCGTGCTGCAAGCGTATCTACAGAAGCCACAGAGAAAAGCTGGAAGGAGAAGTCGTGGAAAGAGAAGCGAAAGACTAAAGTCTGCGGCGTTCCAGTCCTATGGCTTATCATGGCTGCGTGTGTAGCTGGTTTCATTGGTGCGGTCGTAGGTGGTATCATGGGTGGCTATGCCAGTGGGTCAAAGCATGGACGAGAGTAAGTTTTGATACCTAACTTCTTTCGATATATTTGCTAACAACATTACAGCAAAGCCGATGCCGAAAGCAGCAGCAGCTCATCGCTCGCGGAAGCTAGCATGATTGCCGCGCCAACCGTTTCGCCACCATCTGGAACATATGCCTTGAGTTTATCAGAACCGACTAACGTGCAATCCGGATGTCTCACGAACGGAGCTCTCAGCCAAGCATGGGATTGTGATCTTGTTGGCAGCCCGGCTCTTGCCATTAGTGTTGGTGTGCCGGCCGCGCCACGACCCACCGAAGGAGCATTCTTCTTCTATGCCTCGAGTGATCCCGGCTTCCAATACGGAGCGCAGTACAAATTCATGGACACCGACTTCAGCACCTACCAGGCTGTTCAGGAATCTGGAGAAGAAGACAAAGGTCCTGCTTTCTACTTCGGCCAAACATATGACAAGATTGTGCTCTTGCCCGAAAGTGCGTTCCCTGTGCCCAGTGGCGCCCCAAAAAAGCGCGACTTCCAGATGCCGCCAGGATGGAACAGAAACAGGCAAGTTGTCAATCACGGAGACAAGCCTTGGATGTGTGTATGGAACGACACACTGATCGAGGGCTGGATCTACGTTGAACAAAACATCACGTCGAGTTTCCCAATCACGACCAGCTCTTCACTCACGACAACACCTACCGGCAACTCAACACCTGCGGAGAATACTGCCACCACTTACACAGCGGCTTCCACCTCTGAGATAACTACTGGGCCGCGCGCTCAGGTCACAGCTGCACTCGCAACGTCTGCGAGCGCGAGCCAGACAGCCTCTACTACGACCGTCACCTCAGTCTCGACGCAAACTTCATGGGGTGGTCGACCTCGACCGGATAAATTCGAAGACGATGATGATGACCACAGTGACAGCAGCGAAACAGGCCACAAGCTTCGCCGAGGACAACTACAACGACGTCAAAGCAGCAGCAGCAGTAGCAGTAGTAGTGCTACAACAATTGATGACGGCAACGACAACAACGATTACCTCCTAAGCCCAGAGCAAGAGGAGGCACTAGATACCTACCATGGACTTCCACCCTATCCTTATCTTATCAAGATCGAGGAACGCCGGGTGCCCGAAGTCGACGGCAATGTACCTTACTGCCAGCAATATCAGCTTCTCAACAGTGGCGAGCTGGTGCCGTTCACAAACAACGCCTTCCCCAACGGAATCAAGTTCGACCTTGCCGAACAACCGCCGGCATACAGCGCGTATGATGAGAACCCCAACTTCAATGGGAATCCCAATTCGCGGTCGAGGAAAAGGCAGACACCACAGAACGCCTGCCACTGCGAATGGTGGGCCGAGTAAGGTCGGATCTGTGCCCTCTCATTTGTCATCATCTTTCACAACATACTATCACATGCATCGGACGCTCCTGATACGAGCGTACCAGTCGAGCCTGGAGTTACTTACATGGAACTGGAGTTCATTCGCGTTGTTGCAGAAGAGGCGCTGGCCAAGATGGCCCACGGCAACGATCTTGGGGATTTGTTCACTGCTTGGTGTCGTTGTCCCATCACTGAGAGACAGATCGTGCTTCTTATTTGCATTTTTCTTTCCTGTTTTTTACAACTGGCGCATGGCGTCAGCCGGCTTTTTGAAGCGCATATTTCCAAGGAGACCGCATCATAATCTCCTTGTCAGCTTTGAGCAGAATGTACCGAGCGGGTTTTGAAGGAGTTCGACAAGGGATGGAGTTTATTTCGAGACTATCTCCGGGCGTTTGTCTTTTGTCATCTTCCTATTTCTTCACTAAGTTGCGTGGATATCAACGATTAGACGAAAGTATCTTTGTTTTTAAACTGGAAAGTCATCGAGCTGCAAGTCTGTTCCTTTTGTGCGAGCAACATCTTTACCCACTTACTTTGATCATGTAATCTGTATACAGTCTTCGATTCTATCGAATCTTGAGTCCGCAAGTTTCTATTGACGTGTGACGGCGTTGAGAGTGAGAGTGAGGCGAGCATGTGAAAGTGAAAGTGAAGACAAACAATGGTCCGTTTGCTTGTGACACCGGTTTCATGCAGGTTTAACTATTTTGCGTTGCTCCTCGCTAGTTCCACAACACAACTTTCTTGCTCACCTACTTTCTGCTTTGCTAAATACTTTTGGATAACCACTTCGACCGAGTGTTGCTTCTATACCACAATATCAGAACATCGTCCGCTCCTGCCCTAGTCAGCCAGCCATGGAGCAAGAGCAAGCCAGCACCGCGCCCAGCGGGCAAAACTCGGCGCAAAACCCGCCGCCGACACCTTCCTCCTCTTCGATCTCGCCTCTCGAAGAAGAAGATATCGCAACAAACAACAACGACGGCAATCTACAGGTAGAGCAAAAAGAAGAAGAACAATCCATCGCCGAAACACCGCCGGTCGCTCTCCCAATCCTCGGCAAAAACAAGCCCGGCGCCGTCACTACCGCCGCCAACGACGACCCAACCAATCTTCCCACATCTTCCTTGACCAATCTCTCCCGCCACGCCATCACCAACGAAATGGTCTTCGGCCCCATTCCCGACCGCGAGTACCATGAGGGTTTCATGCGGAAAGCGATTGAGATGGCGCAGCTGGCGCTCGACAGCGATGAGACGCCGGTTGGGTGTGTGTTTGTGAGGGATGGGGAGGTCATCGGACGGGGGATTAATGGCACGAATGCGAGTTTGAACGTGAGTATGAATTTTCCTTTTTTGATTTTGTTTTGGGATTGCTTTCTGGTTATTGTTGGTTCCAAGATGGGTTGGAACTTGGGCTGGAGGCGGTTGTGAGAGGGATCCGGGCAATTGGGAGGATTCGATGGTCGCTTGTTAAACGCAAATGGCTTCGATCAAGGCTAATACTGAAGACCAGGGCACTCGCCACGCCGAATTCGTCGCTCTCTGCGAGATCATGTCCCGCCACCACCCGTCTATCTTGCACACCACCGACCTCTACGTGACGGTCGAACCGTGCATCATGTGCGCTTCTGCACTTCGCCAGTTCGGTATCCGCAGCGTCTACTTCGGCTGCCTCAATGACCGTTTTGGCGGCACTGGCGGCGTCATGACTGTTCACATGGACGAGGGCGTCGATCCGCCGTACCCTGTCTATGGAGGCCTGTTCCGTGAAGAGGCGATTATGTTGTTGAGGAGGTTCTACGTGCAGGAGAACGACAAGGGTGAGTTTTGTATCTTCTTCATTGCTTTGCTTGTTTTCGTATGATGGAAACTGACAACATCGTACAGCACCGGAGCCGAAGCCAAAGAAGAACCGCGAATTGAAGACAGAGATCTTGCCTGTTGGTGTACCTTCTGGTGGCAACACTCCGGCGAACCTCATTTCGCCTGCCGCTGCCACGCCTATTGTAGGCACTCCAGCCACTGAGGCCGCTGAGGCCACTGAGGCCCCTGCTGGATGAAGTGGACCGTCAACCACAAGTTCATTTCGCCAAAGTAGGAGACGCCGCTCGGGTGCGATTCCTGGAAAAGCGTCTGGCATCAGCGTCAAATACCATCCAATGACTTGACCGTCAGGATTCTTCAATGCGTCTTGCAAAAGCATATATATGTGAGTTTCAGACCGGTAGCAGCATCTTTACGGAGCCGAGCTACGTCTTCCGAATCCTTCGAAAGCAGAAGGCCAATGAGAGGTGGAATGAATGCTCCATTGCAGCAGGAGCACAGAACGAGCAGCTGAGCCCTGGGAGAGTTGGACCCGCCTGATGGTGAGCGGACTGGGAGTGATATTTTAGCTTGAGATGACATGAAGAGAACGTGGACAGTGGAGCAATGTATCAACATTATGGCATTAGCACATGCAATTGACCAGGCATTTGGTTCGGCTTCAGTGGGGAACACACCCAGCTTCAGCGCACAGCATCCCAATATTCTCCTTTGAAGAAAGCAGCCAGTAACAACGCTGCCGGCGTTGGGCCTATATAACATTGACGTCTCGTGCACTCAGGTGCTTAGCGCCGACCACTCGGTCAATCAGTTGCAGGCACGCGCGGCAAGCCTCTCGATGTCATCTGGCCTAGAGCGGCGCATGTGAGGAATCACTAGCCAATCTTGAACCAGTGGCGCTTATTTCCAGTTACTGCTTGAGTTGACGCTGCTTGCTTCTTGAAGGAAACAAACGTCTCTCACAAATAATTATGACATTTTGCGAGATGACTGGGTGACGATCGGCAATAATCATCAGTGTTATCGCGTGCACGTAGCCACTGCCGGGTCGGAGAGGGCTGTGGAAACAAGCACAAAGCACAAGCACAAGCACAGCCAGCCGGCCTTCGAACAGCCAGCGAGCCTGCCGAGCAAGCACCGCCGTGTTAGCAGTCGAGAGCTATACAGCTGCCCATAGCAGCAGACCAAGCACCCGAGCAAGCAAGCAAGCAACAGCTGCCCTGCTGTCGTCACATACTACAGACACACAAGGGCCATCATTCACACACACACACACTCACCACCCCGATCCCGTGACCACGACAGCAGCAACCAGGAGTCGTCTATCTCCAGCCCCCCCCCCAGGGTGCCCCCCACTGCTGTGACGGCGCTGACTGGCCTGGCGCGCGCTGCCCAACGAACGTAACGGGCCCGTTCATCCTGCGACTGTCGTCGTTGCTGCTGCTGTTGCTGCTGCCCTCTCACGCTTGCTCGCTCCTCATCGTCCGTCGGCGCGCGACTCCGCCAGCAGCAGTAGTGTGAGCCTCCTCCCGCGCGTGTTTCCTCCTCCTACTCCGCCTCCGCTGCCTCCTACCGCTGGACACATGGACCGAGACTCGCCCTGGTCGACCTCGACGCCGAGTCACCTCCCTTCGGACCAGCCCGCCGCCGCCGCCGCCGCCGCCCTCTCTGGCCCCCGGCATGCAGCAGTAGCCAGCAGCAGCAACCCGAGCACCGCTGCCACCACGCAGACCCCACACCGCGACCTGCCGCCCTCCTCTGCCTCCGCAGCGCCTCCAGCGTTGCCAGCAACCTTCAACCCTGCCGCTGGCGGCTCCTCTGCCAAGTACGACGCTTACGGCACGCCCTCGATCGCCAGTCGCACCGCCAACTTGAGCCTCTCGACACCCGCCGGCAGTGGCACTCACACGCCGCGCGACAACACCATGGCTTACACCCACAACGGCGACCTGGACGGTGACATGCCAATGGAGGACGCCGACCCTTACAACAAGCAAAAGTACGCCCGCGCGACCACCAACAGCAACAGGAACTCCCAATACCTGCCTGCGCAGCCCGAAGACGCGACTTCCAGGACCGCTGCGAGGTACTCCCCTATGAACACCTCTCCTACATCTCCTTATCTGCCGGCTCCACAGCAGCAACAGCAACAGCAGCAGCAAGTCGGCGGCAACCAGTACAGCTCGTACACCCCTCAGCAGTCTGCGCGCCAATCGCCCAGCAGGCAGAACCCTTACGCGTCTCCGACCTCGTCTCAGCGCTACTATGCTTCTCCTCCCTCTTCCGCGCGCGCACACTCCTCCCAGCTTCCTCCATTGCAGCCCACACTGTCGCCTACAGGCTACTTCCCCCAATCTGCGACTCAGCAGCTCAATGCTGTCTTTGGTCGAGAGGCAGGGTCACCTGGCAACCAGAACCAACCACATCAACAACCACCGCCTGCTGCTGGATCCAGAGGCATTGTACCTCAGATGACCAAGGTTCACAACGTGCTCGATTTGAAGCCACACGTCAATGCTCAGCCACCGTTCAGAAGAGCTAACCCCGAGGGTGGCTTCATCAGTCCGTTGCAAGCGCTGACCACTCACCTTCCTGCTACTTACCGCATCTGCAATCCCGCGTTCCAATACGAATCGTCGAGAAACCCCCGAAGAGTGCTCACCAAGCCGAGCAAGGGTGTCAAGAACGATGGTTACGATAACGAGGACAGCGATTACATTCTCTACGTCAACGACATTCTGGGCTCGGAAGAAACAAACCACAAGAACAGATATCTGATTTTGGATGTGCTAGGTCAAGGAACATTCGGCCAGGTCGTGAAGTGTCAGAACCTGAAAACACAAGAGGTGGTTGCAGTCAAGGTGGTCAAGAACAAGACGGCTTACTTCAACCAGAGTATGATGGAGGTGTCTGTGCTGGACCTGCTGAACGGGAGGATGGACAAGAACGACGACCACCACATTCTGCGGCTGAAGGACACATTCATCCACAAACAGCATTTGTGCTTGGTGTTTGAGCTGCTCTCGGTGAACTTGTACGAGCTCATCAAGCAGAACCAGTTCAGAGGATTGAGCACTACGCTTGTGCGAGTCTTCGCGCAGCAGCTCTTGAACGGCTTGTGTTTGCTGAACAAGGCGAAGTTGATTCATTGCGACTTGAAACCGGAGAACATCCTTCTT